>OWJI01002283.1_pt1 | contig 10668 bp, 9 predicted proteins | sample 1732541 | NCBI WGS metagenome assembly OWJI01 (sample SAMN05065727, study PRJEB22554) | human gut metagenome | biome: ENVO:2100002; feature: ENVO:00000062; material: ENVO:00002003 | host: Homo sapiens | place: USA
GAGTTTTTCGCCGAGCATCAGGATAAGCCTGCGCTTGAAAATCCATCAAGCGCAAGCTAAAAATTTTTGTCGTGTGCTTGACATACGGGTGACGAAGATCATGAAAGCGAATGCTCGGCAGGCCCGCTTCCTCCAGCAGTGTTTTCAGCCGCCGGTATGCCGTTCCCAGATTCATCGGCCGCAAGGAGCAAAAATATGCACGCGCCAAAGGTCTTTATGAAGCAGACCGCAAGACGCTTATCAAATCTTCGCAGCACAACCCGATTCTCAAGACGCTCTATGAGAAGCTGCCGCCTGAGAAGGCGCACGAGTTGCTGCACGTCCACTATCCGCAGCCGGAATAATATCCCGTTCCTTTCCGCCCCTGCAAACGCGGGAGCAATCATCCCTACCCCGTATAGAAGAAGCCTCCGCAAAGCGGAGGCTTCTTCTCAGCGTGTCGAAAAAGCCTTTTCGCCCCGCTGAGACAGTTTTTCGAACTTTGGAAAAGTTCGAAAAACTGCTTGATTGAACGCGAAGGGGGCTCTTTGCCCCCCTTCACTCTTCCCCTGCTGCTCTGTCATCCAACTGCTTTTCGTAGTTTTTTGACAGTCTCAGAAGAAGCCTCCGCTTTGCGGAGGCTTCTTCTTTTCTCCAAAGCCGCAAACGGCTTTGGAGAAAAGGACTTGCGCTCCAACCCGCGCGTCCCCGCCGGCAAAGCCGGCGAGGACACACTCTCTGCGCGTAGAGTATTTTTTCCGACGTACATGCCGCCGGAAAAAATGATCTAAAAACTATTTTGCGCCTGCGGGCGCAAAACTCTGCGAGGCTTCTGGGGAATTGAAGAGATTTTTGAATTCATGGGGGCTTTTTGTCGAATTTGCGGCTTGTTTCCGGCTCTTTGTCTGTGATAAGATAGGCACACAAAGGAGTGTATTGCACATATGAAAGAAAAGCTGAAAATTCTGATTGCGAACGACGATGGGATCCGGTCGGAAGGTATTGCAAAGCTGGCCCGCGCCGCTGCCTCATTTGGAACGGTCTGGGTCGCTGCACCGGAACACCAGTGCAGCGGCATGTCTGTCCGCCTGACTATCTCTGAAAAGAGCCGGATGGCGGTCTACCGCTATGATTTCCCGGTTCCTGTGGAGGCCGCCTGGAGCGTAGACGGCACGCCCGCCGATTGTGTCAAGGTTGCGCTGAACGCACTGCTCCCATTCCGCCCGGATATTGTCCTGTCCGGCATCAACGACGGGCTGAACGCGGGTCTTGACGTCGCCTACTCCGGAACCATCGGCGCGGCGACAGAGGCGGCCATGCACGGCGTTCCCGCCATTGCATTTTCCATGCGCGACGGCAAATCCTTCGACGTTACCGATCACTACCTCTGCTCCGTTCTTGGCGAGCTTCTGGAGAAGCCGCTCGGCCGGGGCGAAATCTGGAACGTCAACTTCCCCACCTGTCCGCTCTGCGACTGCCGCGGCATTCTGTACGAGCGTTTCCCGGAAAAGCAGTCGTATTACGAAAACTATTATGAATGCGTCCGCGAGGAAAACGGTGTGCGCTATCTGTCGCCTGTTGCAAAGGTTTTGCACGCAGACGCCGTGACGGACGGCAGCGATATCCACGCGGTTCTGAACGGCTATGTTTCCATCGGCAAGGTGCGCTGCGCGCCGTTTTGAACATTTGTCTTTATGCTGTGGACAGTTTCAAATTAGTAAGCCGAATTCAAGAAAGCTTGAAGAAAATTTGACATATTTCTTGCATTTGACTTCTTGTATTGTCTCACATGATGTGTGGTATATTTGCTTTGGTAGAAATACCAGTATCTTGCGGGGCTGCGCTGTGCGCAGTCTCAGCTCACCACCGCGGCACTGCCGCGGACACATGTTTCAGGAGGAATATAGAAAATGAAGAAGATCATTGCACTGCTCCTCGTGGCGGTCATGGCAATCGGCTTCTGCGCCTGCGCAGCCAAGACCGAGACCCCCGATGAACCCGCCACAACGGAAACCACGACCACTGAGGCCACGGAAACCACCGAAACCACGGAACCCGCAGCTGAAGAAACCACGACTGAAGAAACCACGACCGAAGAAACCACCGAAAACCAGCATTTCGACAAACTGACGCTTGAGTTTGTTCCCTCCAAGGACGCCGACGTCATCATCACTGGCACGAAGAACCTTCCCGAACTCGTGAAGGCTGAAATGTCCAAGCTCGGCTACGACATCGACGAAGTCGACATCACGGTCGGCACCAGCTACGACGCCACCGGCGAGGCTATGGCTGCCGGTTCCATCGATCTGGGCTGGCTGCCCGGCGGCACGTACGCGCTGTACTCCGACGATGTGGATGTCATCCTGACCGCTACCCGTAACGGCCTGTCCAACGACTCCACCAACCCCGCCGACTGGAACGGTGAAGCCAACGCCACCAAGAAGGATGGCCCGCAGGTCACCTACTACCGCTCTTTGATCTACGCTACTCCGTCTGCTTATGGTCAGGAACTCGCTGCTAAGGTCAATGCTGGCGAAAAGCTTACCTGGGAAGACCTCGACAAGGCAACCTGGGCTGTCCAGAAGACCTCCTCTTCTGCCGGTTACATCTATCCGTCCATGTGGCTGATGGCCAACTACGACGGCAAGAAGATCTCTGATCTGTCCAACGTCATGCCCATCGACTCCGGTTACGGCACCGCGTTCTCCTACGCTGCTGCGGAATCCGTCGATATCATCGTCTGCTACGCCGACGGCCGTAACGACTACGAAGCATCCTGGACGCTGCCCACCGACCAGCAGGACGAAACCGGCAAGCAGGGCATGGGCCGCTCCGACTCCATCTGGAACGAGATGAACGTCATCGGCGTCACCGAGGGCATCTACAACGATACCGTCGCCATCTCCAAGGAGAGCCAGTACTACACCCCCGAAATCGTCGCTGCCCTTCAGGAGTGCTTCATCAACATCATCGGCACCGATGAAGGCAAGGCCATCTTCGACGTCTACAGCCACACCGGCTACGCCAAGGCGACCGACGCTGACTACGACGGCGCACGCGCTGCTCTGCAGGCTGTTGCCGAGTAATCCGTCATCAACCAAATAACGTCCAAATGAATAAAGCGCCCCGCGTCAACGGGGCGCTTTTCGTTTTACAGATATCTCAGCAAAAAGCACATCTCCGATATTCTCCATTCAAATCCTCAGAAAGAAAAGAGTCGCAGCATGATTGAATTCAAAAATGTGTATAAGACTTATCCAAACGGCTTCACGGCACTGAAAAACATCAACCTGCAAATTGAGCAGGGCGAGTTTGTCGCCATCATCGGCCTTTCGGGCGCAGGCAAGTCGACGATTCTGCGCTGCATCAACCGGATGCACGATATCTCCAAGGGCGAGCTGACCGTTGACGGTGTCACGGTGGACTCTCTGCGCGGCAAAGAGCTCCGGCGCTACCGCCGCAAGGTCGGCATGATCTTCCAGAGCTTCAATCTGGTTTCCCGCAGCACGGCGATCAAGAACGTTCTGACGGCCGATGTCCCAGATATGCCGTTTTTCCGGGTACTGCTCGGCATTTTTACAAAAAAGCAGAAAATGCGGGCATTAGAGAGTCTGGACAAGGTAGGCATTTTGGATAAGGCCTATACCCGCTGTGACCAGCTCTCCGGCGGTCAGCAGCAGCGCGTGGCCCTGGCCCGCACGCTGAACCAGAATCCGAAGATCATCCTCGCCGACGAGCCTGTCGCTTCCCTTGACCCCATCACGGCCAAGCAGGTCATGCAGGACTTCGTGCGCATCAACAAGGAATATAAAATTTCGATTCTGCTGAACATCCACCACGTGGACCTCGCGCTCAAATACTGTGACCGCGTCATCGGCATCCGCGCGGGCGAAATCGTTTTTGACGGCCCGGCCAGCACCATTACCCAGGAACAGATCGACGAGGTCTACAACGGCGCAAAGGCGCCCACCATGGGCGAAGGCGAGGGCGAGCTGCCGAAGGCTGCCAGAGCAGAGGGCTAAGCCATGGAAAACAACACGTCTTCTCTGATGAAGCTTACACTCTACGACCGCATCTTCAAACCCCAGACCGTAACGCTTCCCAATGGACATTCGGTCCAGCGGCGCAGAAGCCGCACGCCGGTAATCGTCCTTTTCCTGGCCGTTGCAATCTGGCTGTCTCTTCGCATGACAGGCTTTGATCTGCACGTCGTCATCACAAAATTCCGCAAGATGGTGGACCTTCTGGAGAAAATTCTTCAGCCGGACTGGTCGTTCTTCCCGAAGGTCGTTTCTCCTCTGATCGATACCATCAAAATGTCGATTCTCGGTACGGTCATCGGCTGCGTGATGGCGCTGCCGGTTGCGATTCTCTCGTCGAGCAACATCAACAAGAGCATTCCCGTCGTCTGGCTCATCCGATTCCTGCTTGGCCTTATCCGGACACTGCCGACTCTGATCATCGCACTCGTGTGCGCGCTGATCTTCTCGCTCGGCACGTTTTCCGGCACCATCGCAATCGCCATCTTTACCTTTGGTATCGTGGCCAAAATGCTCTTTGAGTCGATTGAAACCATCGACATGGGGCCGTTTGAGGCGATGGAAGCGCTCGGCGCGAACAAGTTCCAGGCATTCTGGTCCGCCTGCGTGCCGCAGATTCTGCCCGTTTATTTAAGCCACTGCCTGTACTGCTTTGAAATGAACGTGCGCGCATCGGCAATTCTCGGTTACGTCGGCGCTGGCGGCCTTGGTATCACGATCAACGAGCGCATCGGCTGGCGCGATTACAACAGCCTCGGCACGGTGCTGCTGTCGCTGTTCGTGGTCGTTGTCATCATCGACTTCTTCAGCGAATACCTTCGCAAGAAGCTGAGCTGAAAGGAGGCTGCAAGATGGAAAAGAAAGACAAAATCGCCATGCTGGAGCAGTCGCTTGACCGGAAGCTCACCACGCTTGAAATGTATGAAAACCGCCCGCGCAAGTGGATTTTGTACCTTGTGATTGTGCTGGCGGTCACACTGCTTGTCGGCTGGTCGGCAGACGACATCCACTTTACGGGCCTCACCGCCACCGGTACGGAGGTCGCCAAGGGTGTCGTCCACGGCGTGTTCCACCCGGACACAAATCTGTTGTTCGGTACCGGCGACTCCGATGTGCCGTATCTGCTGCTGCAAACCATTGCCATTGCTGTGCTCGGTACTATTTTCGGCGCAATTCTGGCCATCCCCTTCGCGTTTCTGGCCTCGTTCAATATCATGCCGAAGGCGGTTGCGTACATTGTCCGCATTCTGATTCTGATGATCCGCACCATCCCGTCCATTGTCTGGGCGCTGATGTGGATCCGTGTGACAGGCCCGGGCGCCGCCTGCGGCGTTATCACGCAGTCGGTCTGCTCGATCGGCATGATCTCCAAAATGTACATCACGGCCATCGAAGATCTGGATACGCACATTCTCGAAAGTCTGGACGCCATGGGCTGCACGCCGTTCCAGAAAATCCGCTACGGCGTTCTGCCGCAGCTGACGGCAAGCTTCATCTCGACTACGATCTACCGCTTTGACATCAACCTCAAAGACGCCACGACGCTCGGCATCGTCGGCGCGGGCGGTATTGGCGCGTCGTTGGTGCAGTGTCTCAACTCCCGCCGCTGGGGTATGGTCGGCTCGTTCGTCTGGGGCCTGATGGTGCTTGTTCTGATCATCGAACTCATCTCCACGCGCATCCGCAGAAAGCTTGCGCACGGCGAATAAAAAAACTGGGGGCGCTCTGAGCGCCCCCAGCGTATCCTCAAGGGCCATTGCTATGGAAAAGAAATTGACAATCTACTATACCAGCGATATCCACGGCTGCTTCTCGCCGATTGATTATGCCACCGGCCTGCCGGCAGACTCCGGCCTTGCCAACTGCATGGCGCAGTTCCGGAAAGACGGCAACACCCTTGTTATCGACGGCGGCGACACCCTGCAAGGCAGTCCTCTCACCTATTATCTGAGCCATGAAGCGCGCGATGTCACAACGCTCCCGGCCGCGCTTTTAAACCTCGGCGGGTATGATTTTGTAACGCTCGGCAACCATGACTTCGACTATGGGAAACAGACCATCGAGCGCTATCTTGCCGCTCTGAACGCCCGCTGCCTGTGCGCAAATGTGGAGGGTATCCGCGGCGTGGAGAAAACGGCCGTTGTTACCATGGAAAATGGGCTTCGCGTCGGCCTGACCGGTATGATTACGCCCTTTGTCACACAGTTTGAAAGCGCAGAGAATATGGCCGGCATCACTGTGACCGACGCATTTGCCGCCGCCTGGTCCGCACTTTCCGAGTTGCGGCACAAAACAGACCTCACCATCTGCATCTACCACGGCGGATTCGAAGCGGACGTCAAAACAGGAGAAATTCTCTCACAGACCAGCGAGAACCAAGGCTGCCGTATCTGCCGGGAGCTTGGGTTTGATATTCTGCTTGCAGCGCACCAGCATATGCAGGCCGAAAATCTTCAGATCGGCGGGACGTATACCTGCCAGCCGCCGGAAAAAGCCGCAAAGTTTATCCGCATGGACGTAACGGCCGACCGTGGAAGCGTCCATGCCGTCTCCCAGCTGATACCGGCAGGATCGGTCGCGCTTCCGGCTGCCGCAGACGCACTTCAGAGTGCCGAGGCACAGACTGCCCGCTGGCTCGATACACCGGTTGGCCGGCTCGATGTGCCGATTCCGGCGGAAGATCCTCTGACGCTGGCGAAAAACGGCTCCCTGCTCGCAAACCTCATCAATCAGGTGCAATTGGAAGCTTCCGGTGCGGACATTTCTCTCACGAGCCTTTCCAATCGTGTGGTTGATTTTCCGCAGGATGTGACCGTCCGTGCCATCGTCTCGGCCTACGCATTTCCCAACACGCTCCAGACCATCCGCGTCACAAGAGCTGTTCTGACGGCCGCGCTGGAACGGAGCCTTTCCTATTTTGATTTTGCGCCGGACGGAAGCCTTTGCATCAGCGACACATTCCTGCGGCCAATCATCCAGCATTTCAACTACGACTATTTTTCCGGGCTTACCGTCACGGCAGACCTTTACCAGCCGGTCGGCCGGCGCGTGCGGTCCATCGTCTACCAGGGCAGAGAGCTGCCTGATGATCAGACGCTCACGCTCTGCCTCAACAATTACCGCGCCTCCGGCGCCGGCGGCTACGGCTGCTACAAGAGCTGTCCGCTTGTGTCGGAAAATTTGACAGAAATCTCTGATCTCGTCACACAGTATGTGCTGCAGCATCGCGAGATTACCGTCGACAAAACCAAGTGGCTGCAATTTTGCAGCGATTGAACACAGAGCCGCATAACGCGGCACAGGAGGAATGAACTATGGAAAACAACGTATTCAAGGTCGTCTTGCTGCAGGCGCTTCCCGCGTCCGGCAAATCCGAAGTCCGTAACTTTATGGCGAACATCGAGCCCGAACGGCTCAAAAAGGAGTTCCACATCGGCGAAAACCTCCAGCTCGATGATTTCCCCTACGTCCATATGATGCGCCGCATCGACAATGAGCTCGAAGCTATGGGCCAGGCCAGACTCTTCTATCCGGGCGAGGAGCCCTTCATTGACGGAAGAGACTGGGGCACGCTCTGCTGCCTGTTGAACGAGGACTATCACGATCTGCTCAACCGCAACGTGCAGAAGCCCGATTCCTGCGCGCAGCTGCTTTTTGATCGTTACGACAGAGCCGGTCAGATCGTCGGCATTGCGCCGCGGCTCGGAAAGCTCCCGGAAGAAATCCGCAAAAAACTGGCGGAAAAGCTGGAAGCCGAGGCGGCCGCCATGCTGAAAGAAAAACAGGACGCTTATCCCGACTCCTTTGACGGCAAGACCATTATCATTGAGTGCGCGCGCGGCGGACCGGACGGCGCGTCGATGCCGCTGACAGGCTCCGACGGATACCAGTATTCGCTTCCGATGTTCTGCCCGGAAATTCTGGAAAACGCCGCAATCCTCTACATCTGGGTCACACCGGAGGAGTCCCGCCGCAAAAATGCCGACCGCGCCGACCCCAACGATCCCGGCTCGAACCTGCACCATGGCGTGCCGCTGGCCGTCATGCTGGGAGAATACGGCTGCGACGATATGGAGTATCTTGTAAACACGTCCGAGCAGAAGGGCACCGTAACTGTGAAGGCGCACGGAAATACCTATCATGTGCCGATCGGTATTTTTGATAACCGTGTGGATAAGACCTCCTTCCTCCGCGCAGAGCCGTCCGCCTGGGACGCAGCACTGGTAGAAGATGTGACATGCGCCATCCGTCAGGCCACAGACACCATGTGGGCCGGTTACCGGAAATAAAGCAATGCATCACAAGCACAAACCGCCCACCGGAAATTTCCGGTGGGCGGTTTCGTTTTATGGCAGATTAAAAGCCGAAGCAGGCACGCACAGCGTCCGCGTAATCACCTCTGCAAACCAGATATGACGCAGCATGATTGCCTCGGAAAAAACTGCCGGCATTTTGAAAAATACGAGGACGCAGGGTACTCTTTTTTGAAGTCTCTGCTGTCAGTCATGCTTGTGATCCTCCCGAATTCCGATTTACTTCATTATAGCAAAGTCACGCCCAAGGCACAATGCAGCCGCCCAAAACGCTGATATGCTCCCTCCATGCTTGACAGTTTGTTTTTCGCTGTCTCTCATGGAGGGAGCATATCAGACATTGCCCCGGCGGGGCTTTGGCTTATTTATAGCACTCCGGCTTCAGAATGCCGATGTAGGGGAGATTGCGGTAGTAATTTGCGTAATCGAGGCCGTAGCCGACGACGAATTCGTCCGGGATCTCGAAGCCGCACATATCGGTCTTGTAGCTCTCGGGATGGCGCGACGCCTTGTCCAGGAACGAGATCGTCGTAATGGATGCGGGGTTCCGTGCGCCGAAGAGCTGGCGCAGGTACTGCATGGTGAGGCCCGAATCGATGATGTCCTCGACGATGACGACATGGCGGCCCGTAATGTTGTTGTCCAGATCCTTGATGAGGCGGACGACGCCGGTGGACTGCGCGGATGCGCCGTAGCTGGAGACAGCGATGAAATCCATGTCAATGGCGCAGTTCATGCAGCGGCACAGATCGATGTAGAAAAACGATGCGCCCTTGAGCACGCACACCAGCACGGGGCGCTTGTCTCCAAGCTTTGCGGTCAGATCCGCGCCGAGCTGCTCGACGCGGGCGGCGATGGCTTTTTCGGTAAAAAGGACGCGTTCAATGTCCTGTTCAGGCGTTCTGATGAGCATAATTTCCTCCAAAATAGCCGGTAAACCGGCGTTGTCAACTTTTCCATTATAAACAGAGGAATACAATAAGTAAAATAGATAAACCTAATTGAGCATATAATTTCCGCTTATTATAAACATTATAAAACAGACATTTACAAAACGTGAAAAATCGCATATAATCGGCCAGGAATGAAAAAATAAAACAAAAACTGCGGTAAAAAACGGATAAGGAGTTTTGAATTATGAGCAACTGCGCGATCGTAGGCATCAACTGGGGCGACGAGGGCAAGGGCCGGATGGTCGACCTCATTGCAAGAGATTATGACATCGTCTGCCGGTATCAGGGCGGCAACAACGCGGGCCACACCATCGTGAATGAGTACGGCAAATTCGCCCTTCATCTCATCCCCTCCGGCATCTGCCTGCCGGGCGTTGTAAACGTGCTGGGCAACGGCGTCGTGATCGATCTGGAGAGCCTGTGCGGTGAAATTGAGGCGCTGCAGAACGCGGGCGTGCCCATTACGCCGGAGAATTTCAAAATTTCCGAGCGCGCTACCATCGTCTTCCCGTACCACCGCGCCCTCGACGGTCTGGAGGAGGCCCGGCTGAAGGACAAGAAGTACGGCTCCACCCTGCGCGGCATCGCGCCGGTCTATTCCGACAAATATCAGAAGAAGACCATCATGATGGGGGAGCTTCTGTACCCGGCGTATCTTGAAAAGCGGCTGGCCAGCATTCTGGAGTGGAAGAACCTGACCATTCAGAATGTCTACGGCGCGGAAGCGTATAAGCTTGAGGATATGCTGGCGTGGTGCCGCGAATTCGGCTCGAAGCTTGCGCCTTACATCTGCGATACCAGCAAGTACCTCTATGAGGCTGAAAAGGCCGGCAAGAGCATCATGTTCGAGGCCCAGCTCGGCGCGCTGCGCGACATTGACTACGGCATCTATCCGTACACCTCCGGCTCTTCGACCATCGCAGCCTACGCGCCCATCGGCGCGGGCATCCCGGAGGCGCGGCTTGACACGATCATCGGCATCATGAAGGCCTACTCCACCTGCGTGGGCGAGGGCCCGTTCACCGCGGAATGGTTCGGCGAAGAGGCCGAGCAGCTGCGCGTGGCAGGCGCGGAATACGGCGCGGCCAACGGACGTCCGCGCCGTGTCGGCCCGATCGACCTGGTCGCCACCCGCTACGGCTGCCGCATCCAGGGCGCGACCGAGGTCGCGCTGACGAAGCTGGATGTGCTGTCCGGCATGAAGGAGGTCCCGCTGTGCGTGCAGTATGAGCTGAATGGCGCGCTGACGGACGATTTCCCCTTCCCTGCCATCCTGCCGGAGGCAAAGCCCGTCTTCCGCACCATGCCGGGCTGGAGCTGCGATATCTCCGGCGTGCGCCGCTATGAGGACCTGCCGAAGGAAGCGCGCGACTATGTAGAGAC
>OWJI01002284.1_pt1 | contig 10668 bp, 10 predicted proteins | sample 1732541 | NCBI WGS metagenome assembly OWJI01 (sample SAMN05065727, study PRJEB22554) | human gut metagenome | biome: ENVO:2100002; feature: ENVO:00000062; material: ENVO:00002003 | host: Homo sapiens | place: USA
GCATGTCTCGTGGGCTCGGAGATGTGTATAAGAGACAGTCACTATTCAGTTAAAATATTTCAAATATAACTACTCTTTCTTTTCGCCACTTTCAGTTTCATAAGGCCAGCCGCTCATGCTTCCTTCCAAGCTTTGGACATTTTTATAACCCAAGGCCCGCAGCATAGTTTCAGCTTCATAACCGCGCAGATTGATCTGACAGGAACAAACAAGTTTAGCGTCTTTATCAGCCAGCACATCCTCGGCTTCACTGCGCACCTTCCCCAAAGGTAAATTGATGATATTGGCACAGCCTGCGATACGGTTACTTTTATATTCTCCCGGAGTGCGTACATCTACCAAAGTGTATTCACCGCTTTTACGCAATTCTTTAAAATCTTTCGGATTAATACTGCGCAGGCGTCCTTCTATTTTATTCATCAAAACATTGGCGGCTGTCGCAATATTATCTATTGGTCCGTTAAAAGGCGGCGCATATGCGAAATCAATATTGCTCAAATCTTCTAATGTCGCTCCGAAACTCATGGCAGCAGCCAAAGCATCTACACGTTTATCAACGCCGCCGGTGCCTACAACCTGAGCCCCTATAACCTTCTGAGTCTTAATTTCCGCCAGCAGCTTCAGCACCAAACGCTGCGCGCCTGGCATATAACCTAATCTGTCAAATCCAGGTACGACCACAGACTCAAACTCAATTCCTGCAGCTTTGGCCGTTTTTTCGTTCAAACCTGTGCTTCCGGCTTGCCAGTTCAATATCTGACAGATCCCTGTTCCTAAAACACCAGGATATTTTATCATGTCACCGCAAATATTGTCCGCAATAACACGTCCATGTTTATTCGCAGTGGAACCCATTGGTGCAAATATTCTTTTCTTGCTGATAAGATTCATATTTTCTGCACAGTCACCGCCGGCATAAATATCAGGATCACTGGTCTGCAAATATTCATTAACAGCAATCGCCCCGCTTGTACCCAGCTCCAATCCGGCAGCACTTGCCAACTCTGTGTTCGGGCGTACGCCTACCGCCACAATAACCAGCTGAGCCGGAATCGTACGTTTATCAGTCTTTACTGCTGTAACACGTTCATTTTCGCCTTCAAAACCCAGAGTCTTTTCTTCCAGATATAACCTGATACCGGCTTTTTCTAATGGTTTCTTAACTAAATCAGCCATTTCCAAATCCAGCATCTGCGGCAGAATACGATCCTGCATCTCTACAATATTTACAGTCAGCCCCTGCTTATGAAAAGCCTCCGCCAGTTCCATGCCTATCAAGCCCGCCCCAACGATAACGACATCGGTGACTTTATAGGCTTCCATCTCTTCCTTAACCTTTAGTGTCTCCCAGGGGAACCAGAAATTATGTATCCCTCCCAGTTCAGCTCCAGGTAAAGACAGTTTTACAGGCGTAGCCCCAGTCCCTAATACTAATACGTCGTATGACATTTCCTGTATTGCCCCAGTTGCTTTATCCATTACGGTTACCGCTTTATTCGCACGGTCTATTTTTAATGCTTCATGCCCGGTAAGAACATCAAAACCTTTTACATTTTTGAAAAATTCTGCATCACGTGCAAATCCCTGCGGTGTATGAGTAAAACTGGAAAAATCCTTTACATCTCCGCCAACATAATAAGGAAAACCGCAGGCTCCATAACTTACCTGCTGCCCACGCTCCAATACTGTGATTTCTGCATCCTTATCTCTGCGGCGCAGGCGTGAAGCTGTTTTCATTCCGGCAGCAACACCGCCAATAATCACTACCTTTTTAGCCATTCTGATCGCTCCTTCCAATATAAAAATTCCTTATATCTTCATTATATACGTAAACAAGGCTGTGTTCAACGAACACAGCCTTGTTTTACAGAAATCTTTACTTTTTTAATACTCAGGAAACCTGCTCAATATCAATTACACCATTCTTCAGGACTACTCTTACAGTTTCACCGCTCTTGATCTCTCCGCTGACAATTTTTCTTCCCAGCAGATTTTCAACAGTATGTACGATCAAGCGTTTTAAAGGACGGGCACCAAAAGCGGGGTCAAACCCTGTATCTGCCAGATATGCCACAGCTTCATCACTGCATACCAGCGTCAGATCAAGCTGTTTTTCCAGTCTTTCACCAAGCTCTTTCAGAATCATTTTCACGATATCATTAATCTGCTCTTTTTCCAAGGCCTTAAAGACCACGATATCATCCACACGATTCAAAAATTCCGGTCTGAAGAACTGCATCAGCATACTCTGGATATCTTCTCTGGAAATTTGTCCCTGCTTTTTCATGATCTCGGCCGAACCAAGATTACTGGTCATGATAATCAACGTGTTTTTGAAATCAACATTGCGCCCCTGTCCGTCGGTCAACCGGCCATCGTCCAGTACCTGCAGCAGTACATTAAACACATCAGCATGTGCTTTCTCGATTTCATCCAGTAAAATCACAGAATAAGGATGGCGACGCACTGCTTCAGTCAGCTGTCCGCCTTCATCATAGCCTACATAGCCTGGAGGTGCACCGATAAGACGGGAAACTGTATGCTTCTCCATATATTCACTCATATCGATACGAATCATATTGCGTTCGTCGTCAAACAATATCTCGGCTAAAGCCTTAGCCAACTCTGTTTTGCCAACGCCGGTAGGGCCAAGGAAAATAAATGAGCCGATCGGACGATCAGGATCTTTTATGCCGGCACGGGCACGAACTACAGCTTCGCTGACAGCCTTAACCGCATCGTCCTGACCGACAACGCGCTGATGCAGGATATCTTCAAGATGTACGAGCTTTTCGCGTTCGCCGCCGCTCAGACGCGAAACAGGGATCCCTGTCCAAGTACTGACCACCTTCGCGATATCTTCTTCATCTACTTCTTCTTTCAGCAGCACATTATCTTTATCATTTTTATTGTTTGCTTCGACTTCTGCAAGTTCCTTCTCCAAAGCCGGCAGCCGTCCATACTTAAGCTCTGCCAATTTATTCAGATCATAGCTGCGCTCAGCGCCTTCCATTTCCTGTTTAACGGCATCGATCTCTTTTTTCACTTCGCGCACACGGGCAATAGAAGCTTTTTCGCCGTCCCAGCGTTTAACAAGCTCTTCATTTTCCTTTCTCAGCTCAGACAGCTCTTCTTCAATTTTCACCAGCCGTTCTTTAGACTGCTCATCCTGTTCTTTGCCAAGGGCCTGAGCCTCGATCTCCAGCTGCAGTATCCGCCGCTTGCTTTCGTCAAGCGCTGCCGGAAGCGAATCGATCTCGGTCCTCAATCGTGCTGCCGCCTCATCGACCAGATCAATCGCCTTATCAGGCAAAAAACGATCGTTGATATAACGGTTACTCATTACAGCAGCCGCAACTAAAGCTGCATCCTTAATTCTTACACCGTGATGCACCTCATAACGTTCTTTTAATCCACGCAGAATCGAAATCGTATCCTCAACGCCTGGCTGTTTGACCATTACCGGTTGGAAACGACGCTCTAAAGCGCTGTCTTTTTCAATATATTTGCGGTACTCATTTAATGTAGTCGCACCAATACAACGCAATTCACCGCGGGCCAGCATCGGTTTCAATATGTTACCCGCATCCATGGCTCCTTCGGCTGCACCAGCCCCAACCACGGTATGCAGCTCATCAATAAACATAATGATCTGCCCTGCAGAATCGGAAATAACCTTCAAAACCTTTTTCAACCGTTCTTCAAACTCTCCGCGATATTTAGCGCCTGCAACCAAAGCTGCCAGGTCTAAAGCGTATAAAGTCTTGTTTTTCAGATTTTCAGGCACATCACCTGCTACGATACGTCTTGCCAAACCTTCAGCGATTGCCGTTTTACCAACGCCAGGTTCGCCTATCAGCACCGGATTATTTTTCTTACGACGCGACAAAATTTCAATTACGCGGCGAATTTCCTCATCACGGCCAATAACTGGATCCAACTTACCTTCCATCGCTTTAGCAGTAAGATCCTGTCCATATTTTTCCAACGTCTGTTTGCTTTCTTCATCAGCTTGCCCATTAGTATAAGCCATATACAAGCCCTCAACCTTTTTCTTATCAATACCATACTTTTTAAGCAGAGAAACAGTCTCGCTGTCACCATCACTGGCTAAAGCTGCAACTAAATTACCAACATTCACTTCACCTTGCCCAGCGGCCTGCGCTGCCAGCCCCAATACTCTGGCTAAAGCTGTGCTCATCACCAGCTGACGATCCTGTCCCTTTACAGAAGGAATGCGCTGCATCAACGCTTTAGCCTCCTGTGCAAAGTTTCTTTCATCTGCCTTGACATTAGTGAGTAAAAATCTGAAAAAACCTTCACTGCTGCTTAAGGCCACTAAAATATGCGCACATGACAGCTCCTGCTGATAATTCATAACAGCCTGCTGCTGCGCTGCTTCCAAAATACTTTTTACTTCTTCACTGTAGCGTTCCTGCATATCGCTACACCTCCTGACTATCATCTAATTTAGAATTTGTTAACTTATTTTTACAGAAAATTTTTATCGTCACGCAGGGAAACTAAACTCTGCGGCGAATAAACCAATTAAGCAAGCTGCTTTTGCATAGTAAACGAGATAATATCTCTCTACGCCAATGAGCTTCTGCACTTGTTGCTGACCTGTATCGTTCAATATCAACCAGCAAATCATCAAAGTAATATAATATGGAGGCAAGTATGAATACATCCATGATCGTTTACAGATTGTTTGACGTCGCCGACGAAATCAACCTGGACCTTGTACAGGCCCTGTGGACCAGCCGCAATAAAATAGCTTCACGTCTGCGTCTGGACAGGATCTCGACAAAATCCATTACCTTTAAAGACCCGCCTGTTTTGGTAGAACTTGGTTCTCACGAAATGAAACTGGGCGGCAAAACCTATCTGGCTGAAATCAAGGCCCGTATTTTTGATTTGGGAGTTATCAGCCTGATTATCAGAATCCCCTTTGAAGACGATGTAACTTACGATGAATATCTTGATATGGCTATCGTCAGCGAAAATATGCCGGAAGAAGAGATCCATCATTATCTGGACGCCGTTCTGGAAACGATCCGTCCCGCCTGCTCAAACGAGCGTGTTTCGGATTTTGACGAAGACTTTGTTGTTTATTACTTCAAAGAGAACATCCCTGACTGGGATCTGGTACCGCTGCTTCTTAAAGATAGAACCCCTGTCAGTGAACAAACACGAAGGGAAACACTGGAAAATCGCTTCTCCTATGCCGACGACATTACTTATCTGGCCTGGGATTCAGCTGTAGTTTACGACCAAAGCGGAAGCCTTGACGTTCCTGATCTGCTTGAATTTGCCAATGCACAGTTTTTAGAGCTGCGCTATTATGATAACGCTCTCAACAATGCCATTGATAAAACCTATGATGAACTTGAAGAAGCCAACATGACCAGTAAAGCAACGCGGCTCGAAAGCTATCGCCAGATCCGCGGTAACCTGATGGAACTGATGGCCGATGTCAGCAGTCTCACCAGCAATATCAACAATGCCCTGCAGGTAACAGAAGATATTTTCTATGCACGTATCTACACTCGATATCTGTCATTGCTGCGCGCTTCTGTCTGGAAAGACAATATTGAAAATAAAATCCACGTTATCCAGCGCAGTTATACACTGCTCAATGAAGAAGTATCCATGTACCGCTTCGAACTGCTGGGACTGTTTGCCATGGGCCTTTTAGGTTTGATTCTTTTAACTAATCTTTATATAGCTTTCAAATAGGGTAATTCGCAAGGAAGCTGGCATCGCCGGCTTCCTTGATTTTTATTATAAACGCCAAAGGTCAAAAAGTCAAATATTTTTATTATTATTTTAATTCATCAAAATCTTGACAAACATATATGCAAGAGTACAATAATAGTTATTCTATACAAATTGAGGGGAAAAATTATGACAGCTGGTTCTATTTTACGTGGTATCGCTATTCTGCTGGCTCTGCAATGGGTCAGTGTTTTATTTTTGCAGGCCCTGCACATTGCGTTTCCTCCGGCACTGCTTGGTATGATCCTGTTGGCTGTTTTGCTTTTGACAGGTGTCATCCGTGAGGAAAGCGTCGAAGACGCTTGTACTATCCTTATCGAAAAGATGGGCATGCTGTTTTTACCAGCCGGTATCAGTATGCTGCTTTATCTCGATATTATTAAAGCTGAAAGCATCGCAATTTTCATCACGATCATCGTCAGCAGTCTGATTATTCTTATTACTACTACAGCTTTCGTCGAGCTGCTTTCCAAACACAGCAAAGGAGGAAAACATTGATGTTCTTTCCTGAAGCCTTATTAAATTCACCTATGTTCGGCATTGGACTGACCATTATCGTTTACGTCTTCTGCGAACTGATCGTCAATCGTTTTGAGCTTAACATTCTTCCCCCTTTCGTACTGGCCTGCCCTATTATTATGGGCATCATTTATTTTCAGTCACCTCATATAACTTATGAACAATACGCTGCCGGAGCCAACTTCATAAACTTCCTTTTAGGACCGGCTACAGTAGCTTTGGCACTCCCTTTATACCGTAACCGTCAGACCCTTAAAAACAATCTTGCCGTCATCGTCAGCGGAGTTGTTGTCGCTACAGTCATCGGCATTGTTGCCATCTTCGTCTGCGGCAAGCTGTTTGGCGCCAGTGAACAGGTCCTGCTTTCTCTGATTCCCAAATCAGTAACAACGCCTATTGCCATGGATATTTCCAGTGTCATTGGCGGTATACCCTCCTTAACAGCTGCCTGTGTTATTTTTACAGGTATGTTTGGTTCTACCTTCAATCATAAAATTTTATCCTGGCTGGGCTTCAAAAACGATATCGCCATCGGTCTGGCTATTGGTGCCTCAAGTCACGGCCTTGGAACCAGTGCCTGCGTCAATAAAAGCGCATTGCAGCTCGCCATCGGCGGTGTAGCAATTGGTCTTACCGGTATTGCTACTTCTATTTTAGCGCCGCTGCTACTGCCATTGCTGACTAATTTGTTTTGAATAAAGCTTTAAATATTTAAGAAATAAAAGAGTCTGTTCTTTTTTAGAACAGACTCTTTTAGCATTTTTCCGACATCCTCATTAATTGCCCACAAAAAAAACGGAAGCACCGACATGTGCTTCCGTTCTAAAAAGGAGAAATTTATGTACTATTCTTCCGCAGCTGTCCCAATTAACCGGGGAAGAAAGGCCATACCATTGGGATAACTATAATGGAAACGATAAAACAGAGTACTACCAGAGGCACACCTACTTTTACATAGTCCATAAACTTATAACCGCCAGGTCCAAGTACCAAAGTACATGGCGGAGTTCCGACCGGAGTTGCGAACGCACAGGAAGCGGCTACGCCGATCGCCATCAGTACTGCTTTCGGAGAAGCACCCAGCTGCTGAGAAATCGCCACACCTACTGGAGCCAGCAGGGCGCAGGCTGCTGTATTAGACATAAACTGCGTCAAAGTGCAGGAGATAATAAACAGTACCGATGTCATAATGATCGGGGTAGGATCGCCACCCATCAGGCTTACTGCCCATTCAGCGATCAATTTACCGGCACCTGTTTTATCCATAGCAGCCGAAACAGGCATCATACCTGCGAACAGGAAAATAGTCACCCAGTCAATAGCTGAATAAGCCTGCTTTTCAGTCAAACAGCCAGTTAATACACAAACCAGTGCACCAATAATAGCTGTCATTTCCAAAGAAATAGCTTTAAGGTCAAGTGCCATAACAATAATGCACACTGCTAAAATCAAACCAGAAACAATTTGTTTTTTACTGTCAGTTACAGTAGCCTCAATTTCCTGTTCAATTTCCTGATTAGCGTCCAATTCTGCTTTCGGAAGCAAATATTTACCGATAAACATCATGTAAGCGATAACCACAAAGGTCAAAGGAATACCGATCCAGGCAAACTCGAAAAAAGAAAAGGACTCATATCCGAAGGAAGTAAGAACACCGGATACAATAATATTAGGCGGTGTGCCAACCATCGTAATAACACCGCCGATGCCGGCTGCATAAGCTAAAGGCATCAGCTGGCGGGAAGCAGGGATCTTAGCTGCAGCACAAATGCCCAAAACAACTGGCATCAGACATGCTGCTGTGCCAGTGTTAGATAAACAGGAGGACAACGCTGCACTGACCACCATAATACCAAACATTAAACTGCTTTCTTTAGTTCCGGAAATTTTAACAATACCTATACCAATTTTTTGTGCCAGTCCCGTATGGAACAATGCCGCACTATAGCGCGAAATCTTGTTTGAGAATTTGCGAGATTTGAAATGAGAATTTTTTTTTGCATAAAAATAAGACTTTCGGTCTAATTTTAATTAGAAGAACAGATGATAGGAATAAAAATTAATGTTATGGTAATCCATATGGACAAAATGAATATTATCGCATACCCAAGTGGTGATTTTTTCATAAATCCTCCTTTAAATGCTCATTGAAATACCTTTAAACGAAATATAAATTTATAAAAAAGCAGCCTATCTGGGCTGCTTTTTATATTTCATCAATTCTTATGTCTCGTCAGAAGTAGGCTCATATGTCATCTTAAAGATATCTGGTTTGCATGGATACAATTCGCCCTTTACTCCTTTGATGACGTAATCATCATAGCTTACTGCATGGATCCCTTCCAATGTTCTTATAAAAAGGTCTGGGCCTTCAAAATATAAAATGCCTTGTTTGTAGGCGTCCACTGCCCACTCAGGCACATAATAATCACCGTTACTATTCATGAAGTCTCCATCAAATTGAAACGCTTCGATGGTTATTGGTTTTTTCGTGAACTTCATTTTGTATTCTCCTTTTAATCAACAACTTCTAACAGTATATTGTTTCCGTTCGCAATGATCCAATTAGACACTTCGATTCCATCGGCATTTTGCATGCGTAGACAGCCAAGGGTAGGTACCCAGCCTTGATATGGAGCATAAGGATTGGGAAGCCCGCTGCCGCCGCCGTGTATATCACGCGCTCGGTAATCGTGCGTTGTGATATAAAAAGTGCCATAGGGTGCACCGAAATCCCCGATCTCTGCTTTGCACCAGTATTTGCCGTTCGGCAGCGATTCTCGCGGTTGTCCAGACTCATTGTAGCCAGGGACAAAAGCGCTGCGGCAATCATAATTATTAATTACTAGGCCGCGATCGTCCATGGTATATAAACGTTGATGGGATCTAATGAATTGTAATTGCATTTATTGCTCCTCCAATGTGATTTTCAAAAGTGTTTTAATGCTTTTCGCTTTGTCGATTTCGGCTTTTTTCGCCTCGTACCACGCATAAGCTGCCAACTGTCCTTCGCGCGTAGCGTTGTAAACTGCCGTCATGCCATCAAGCGTCAGCTCTGCCAAACCTTTTTGGCTGGCGGATAACCATACTTTGTAATATGTGGTGCCAGTGCCAGCTATGAGCAATGGTGTGTATGCTGCCATAAAATTGGTGATGTCTACTGCTGCACAATCAAAGCCATATTGTATGCCATCAATTTCAACCCAGCGGATGGCATCTCGTTTTTTTGCAAAAAATAACCCCGCCTGTGCTTTTAGTATTTCCCTGCAGCGTTCCAGCGATGGGTATTCTTCGACCTTTTCGATCCCTAAAGTTGAAAGAACATCAACATCAGCATCTGCTCCGACAGGAAAGCTGATATAAGGATACGCCTGTTTTAGCTGCGCAAAGCTGTCATATGTATTTCCTTCGTATTTATATTTGATAACCTTCTGTATCATTCGTACCACTCCAATTCTAAAGTAAAGCCTAATGTCGAACCCGCCGTCAGGTTTGTATAACCCCAATTAGCCAAGTCTTCGCTGAAAAGGTCATAGCACATATTTATATTATCCCAGCAGGACTGAACATCAGATATCGTAAACGGTTCGCCCCCTGTAGTGCTGTGAATTATGATCTTACTTAACTTCTCAAACTTTATACCATATTGTAGAGAGGGCACGTTGTCAAAATATAGGTAGCATTCCGTCATAAATATCGTGGCTGCATCTACGCTTATGAATACCCCTGCTATTTGCGTATCTGCCTTTACTGTTTCCAGAAGGGGGTGTAAAGTTCCGAAGCCGCCAGTAAGCCAAGGGGAGGCCTGCGAACCGTAAAGAAACATCAGGCTGGGGTCATCCCATTGAACTAACTGACATTCGACGTTGCCTAACCACGATTGAACAGCTCTCCCGCGGGCAGCAGCCAATAGAAGCTTATTTAGATAACATTAAAACGCCGCCTTTCCAAGAACATAGACGAAAACCCTTTTAAGGTCAGCATCTACCTCCATGGCAATTTTCAGCACTTCATTGGGCCCAATTTCAGGAAGGGGGCCGTCTATAATTGTAGTGAATCCGGTAATGCCTCCTATTATCGGCATATCATCTATCATGAAAAAACCGCTGCCAATTTTATGGATACTGATTAAAAATATTTTGTTACAGCCTGTGGGCATATCAGTATCTTTGAATGATATAACAACACTGGCGTCAACGATTTCAATTTTCTGTATGTTCTCGCTATTATGATTAAGTATTAATGAATCGTTCACAATCAAAGAGACAAACTGCATATCGCAAGTGGTTTTTAACATACCTTCAAAGGCATTTGTAGCTGTAAAAGTGTTATCGGCAGCAGCGACTACATCACCTGCTCCTGTGCCATCTT
>OWJI01002295.1_pt1 | contig 10643 bp, 9 predicted proteins | sample 1732541 | NCBI WGS metagenome assembly OWJI01 (sample SAMN05065727, study PRJEB22554) | human gut metagenome | biome: ENVO:2100002; feature: ENVO:00000062; material: ENVO:00002003 | host: Homo sapiens | place: USA
CCTTTTCCGCCTCGATCTCCTGCAGGCGGTGCTGCTGCGCGTCGATCTGCGCCTGCAGGGCGCTGGCGCGGTCCGCCTGTTCGGACGCCTCCACGCGCAGGCGCGCGATGCTGTCGGCGCTGTTTTGCAGGTTCGTGCGCACGACGGCCGCAGCGCTCTCGCACTCGGCGGCAGCGCTCTCGGCCTCGGAGATCTGCTCGCGCGTGCGCTCGGACTCAAGGTCCTTCTCGCGCATCTTCTGCGCGATGTTCTCCGATGCGGCATAGAGCTGCTCGAGCTCGCGCTGCGCACCGGCGAGATTCTCCTTCGCGGTCTGATAATCATGGTTGACGGTCTCTGCCTGCGCGTGCAGACGATCGAGCGTCTCCATCCAGACGGAGACCTCCGCACTCTTGAGCTCGTCGCGCAGGCGCAGGTACTTTCTCGCCGTCTCGGCCTGCTTGCGCAGGGGCTCGACCTGCAGCTCCAGCTCATCGACCTTGTCGTTGATGCGCAGGAGGTTTTCCTCCGTGCGGGCGAGCTTGCGCTCCGACTCCTCCTTGCGGTAGCGGTAGCGCGAGATGCCGGCCGCTTCCTCAAAGATCTCGCGGCGCTCGTTGCTCTTGCCGGAGACGATCTCGGCGATGCGGCCCTGCCCGATGATCGAGTACCCGTCGCGGCCGAGGCCGGTGTCCATGAGCAGCTCATTGATATCGCGCAGGCGGCAGGCCTCGCGATTGATATAATATTCGCTCTCGCCGCTGCGGTAATAGCGGCGGGTAATCATGACCTCGGTGTTCTCGGTGTCGAAGATGCCGGTGCTGTTGTCAAGGATGAGCGACACCTGCGCAAAGCCCATGGGGCTGCGCTTTTCCGTGCCGCCGAAGATGACATCCTCCATCTTGCCGCCGCGCAGCGTTTTCGTGCGCTGCTCACCCATGACCCACAGGATGGCGTCCGATATGTTCGACTTGCCGCTCCCGTTCGGGCCGACGATCGCCGTGATCTCCTGGTCAAAATTCAGGCGCGTCTTGTCCGGAAAGGACTTGAAGCCCTGAATCTCCAATGCTTTTAAGTACACAAAATCCCTCGCATATCCGACGCCTGCACACGCAGGGACGCCGCTGATATCTCAAATCAAAGTAATACAAAGTAGAGTATACCGCCAAAAATGCCATTTTGCAACGGCCGGAGCGCATTTTTTCAGATGTGAAAAATGCAGCCGCCCGCAAAAATACGGGCGGCTGCATGCCGTTATTGTGTCATCTGTTCAAGCGCGCACCGGGCGGCAGACTGCTCCGCCTCCTTTTTCGTGCGGCCGGTGCCGCGGCCGATCTCGCTGCCGTTGAGCAGCACGGCCATGGTGAACGTCTTGTTGTGGTCCGGACCGCTCTCGGCGCAGACGGTATAAGAAAGCGTCTGCCCGGCACGGCGCTGCACGCGCTCCTGCAGCTCGGTCTTATAATCCTCGACGTGGTGGATCTCCCCCTCGGCCAGACCGTTGAGGATGTGCGCGAGGATAAAGCGCTGCGCGGGCTCCAGCCCGCCGTCGAGATACATGGCGGCGATGACCGCCTCCACCGCGTCGGCAAGGATGGACGGCCGCTCCCGGCCGCCGCTGCGCTCTTCCCCGTGGCCGAGGCGGATGTAATCGCCCAGATGCAGCGTGAGCGCCACACCGTGCAGCGCCTGCTCGCAGACGAGCTCCGCGCGCAGGCGGCTCATCTTCCCCTCCGGCATGTCGGGATAGAGCTCATAGAGACGCGTCGCCGTGACCATGCCGAGCACGGAATCGCCCAGAAACTCGAGCCGCTCGTTGCTGGTGTAGCCCCGCGCGCGGTTTTCATTGGCATAGGAACTGTGCATGAGCGCATTCTCCAGCAGCCCCCGGTCACGGAACGTGTAGCCCAAGCGGGCCTCCAGCGCCTCCATCAGTCGCACTCCTTCGCCGCGTGCTTGTCCACACGCATGTAGGAGATATTGGCCGTGATGTCGTCAATGATGCCGGAATCGACAAAGGCGATTGCCTGACGGATGGCATTGTAGATCGCGCGCGCATCAGATGAGCCGTGCGCCTTGATAACGGGCTTGCTGATGCCGAGCATGGCCGTGCCGCCGACCTCGTTCGGGTCGAGCGACGCCTTGAGCGCGTGGAACTCGTTCTTGATGGCAAGAGCGGCCATCTTGGTCTTGAAGTTTTTCATGAAAATGCCCTTGAGCTGGCGCGTCATGTACTTGATGCTGCCCTCGATGCCCTTGAGCAGCACGTTGCCGGTGAAACCGTCCGTGACGACGACGTCCACGTCGCCGCTGAACACCTGCGACGCCTCGACGTTGCCGATAAAGCGGATGCGGCCGGCGGCGTCCGCTGCCTTGAGCAGCGGGAACGTCTCGTGCTGGAGCTCGGAGCCCTTGTGATCCTCGGTGCCGTTGCTCAGCAGGCCGACGCGCGGCGCGGCGATGCCGAGCATGGTGCGGGCATAGTAACTGCCCATATAGGCAAACTGCAGCAGGTATTCCGGCGTGCAGTCGGCATTGGCGCCGCAGTCGATGAGCATGACGCCCGCATCGCCGTTCGGCAGCACGGGAGCCAGCGCCGCGCGGCGGATGCCGTGGATGCGCTTGACGATGAGCGTGGCGCCGGTGAGCAGTGCGCCGGTGCTGCCGGCGGAGACGACCGCGTCGCCCTTGCCGTCACGCAGCATGTTGAGCGCGACCGTCATGGAAGCGTCCTTCTTGCGGCGGGTAGCCGTGCTGGGGTCGTCGTCCATGGTGATGACTTCGCTCGCGTCGATGATCTCGAGCTTGGCCTGCTCATTGCGCAGGCAGGCCTCAATGGCGGTGCGCTGGCCGACGAGCACGATCTCCGCGCCCAGCTCCTGCTGCGCGTGCACTGCGCCCTTGACGATCTCATCCGGGGCGAGGTCACCGCCCATTGCGTCCACCGCAACTCTGATCATATCCTGCATGAATCTTTCCTCCCCAATGCCGAAAAATCCTGAAGCGTTCCCCGTAATGTTGTATGTACCCGGCGGCTTTTGGTGCCGGATTCCTTCAAGCGGAGAAATTCGCAAGGGACAGAACGCGCGGTTCAGCAGAATCCGCTTTGATTGCTTCTATCCTTCACGAGAAAAACTCTTTCTATTCATTCGCCCCCCAAGTGGCAAAATCCTTTTTTTACGCGTGAGAATTTTGTGTTTTCTCAAAGAATATAGCGAAAACGCAGGAGAGCGAAAAAAGTTGCAGAAAAATTTGATTTTGGTGTTTCACTTTGCCTCAAAGCGGGGTATACTGTTTTCAGGCGGAAACGCCGGACAAAATGAATGGAAAATCGGCTGAAAAGCCAGAATAAATTGAGGAGGAACATCAATATGAAGTGGGTTTGCAGCGTGTGCGGTTATGTTTACGAAGGCGAGAAGGCGCCGGAGCAGTGCCCGGTTTGCAAGGCGCCGGCGAGCAAGTTCATCAAGCAGGAAGCCGAAATGGCATGGGCGGCGGAGCACGTCGTGGGCGTTGCGAAGGGCGCGCCGGAGGAAATCCTTCAGGGCCTGCGCGAGAACTTCCAGGGCGAATGCACCGAGGTCGGCATGTATCTGGCGATGGCGCGCGTGGCGCACCGCGAGGGCTACCCGGAAATCGGCCTGTACTGGGAGAAGGCTGCCTTTGAGGAAGCGGAACATGCCGCGAAGTTCGCTGAGATGCTGGGCGAAGTGGTGACGGACAGCACGAAGAAGAACCTGCAAATGCGTGTGGAAGCCGAGAACGGCGCGACGATGGGCAAGACCGAGCTGGCGAAGCTGGCAAAGGCGCTGAACCTCGACGCGATTCACGACACCGTGCACGAGATGGCGCGCGACGAAGCCCGTCACGGCAAGGCGTTCGCGGGTCTGCTGAAGCGGTACTTCGGGGAATAAGAAAAATAGGGGGACGCAGCGGATGCGCCCCCGTTTTTTGATATGGGAAAAGGGATGCTCGCATGGGGCATCCCGCTTTTGCTATCGCGCCGTAAAGTCCAAATTCCTACCATGCCAGCGCCGCGATGACCGCGTGCAGATGCTCTTCGCTCTGCGTCAGCAGCGCATACCCGATCACCAGTTCACGTCCTTCATCATCCGCATTTCGAGTTCCTGATTTTTCACCGACACGCGCATTCCGGGGGCAATCGAGTGGGTGATGAACGCGTTGCCGCCGATGACCGCGTCATGCCCGATGACGGTGTCGCCGCCCAAGACCGACGCGCCGGAGTAAATCGTCACGCGGTCGCCGATGGTCGGGTGACGGCGGTGGCCGCGCAGGCTCTGTCCGCCGCGGGTCGAGAGTGCGCCCAGCGTCACGCCCTGATACAGCTTCACCGAATCGCCGATGATGGTCGTTTCGCCGACGACGATGCCCGTGCCGTGGTCGATGAAGAAGTACTTGCCGATGGTTGCGCCGGGATGAATGTCAATCCCCGTGCGGCCGTGCGCGTACTCGGTCATGATGCGCGGAATCAGCGGCACTTTGAGCAGAAACAGCTCGTGCGCCAAGCGGTTGACCGTGATGGCGAGCAGCCCCGGATAGGCAATGATGATTTCGTCCAGACTTGTCGCCGCCGGGTCGCCGTCGTAGAAGGCTTGCAGGTCGGTCGCCAGCAGCGCGCGCACGTCGGGAATCTTCTCCAGAAAGCGGACGGTCATCTCCTGCGCCTGACGGTCAATGTCGGCGGCGGCCTCCTGCGTCACACTGCTGCCGCAGCGCAGGGCAATCGCGATCTGCTTTTGCAGCAGGTACGCCGTGTCCTCGATGAGGGCGGACAGCGAGTGCGCCGCGCTGTACACATGGTAGGCGGGGTCGCGGAAATAGCCCGGAAAGACGATGCGCCGCAGCTTGCCAATCAGGGCGATAATCACGTCGCGGTCGGGCTGGTTGAACGGTTCAATGCGGTCAATGGGGCGGCCGGCGGTATAATCCGCGAGAATATTCTGCGTCAGGTCGTGGATGCTGCCTTCTAAGGTGTCTGGCGTCATCAAAATCCCTCCTTTACCTTATCTGGCATTCAAGTTTTGCACCTGTCTATTCTACACCGAAAACGTTCTCCCTGTCAATTCCCTTGCGAAAATCGTCCATTTGTGCTATAATTTCGCTGGATACAGTCGATTCCACTCGTGAACGGGCGGAATCAGGAAAGGAAGAGGAATTTTATGCGACAGCAGTTATCGGAGCTTCGCCGCGCCATGCAGGCGCACGGCATCGACCTCTATATCATCCCCACGGATGATTTCCACGCGTCGGAGTACGTCGGCGCGCACTTCCGCGGGCGGCACTATGTTTCCGGCTTCACGGGCAGCGCAGGTACGCTGGTGGTAACGGTGGATTGGGCGGGTCTGTGGACGGATGGCCGCTATTTCCTGCAGGCGGGGCAGCAGCTGGAAGGCAGCGGCATCGAGCTGTGCAAGATGGGCGAGCCGGGCGTCCCGACGATTCCGGAGTACATCGAAAAGACGCTTGAAGCCGGTCAGACGCTGGGCTTTGACGCCAGAGTCGTCACGGCGCGGCAGTACGAGGGCTATCAGCGCATTGCGGAAAAGAAGCAGGGCAAAATTGTTTCTGATGTTGACTTGCTGGATGAAATCTGGGCGGAGCGCCCGGCACTGTCGGCAGAACCCGCGTGGGAGCTGCCCGTATCGCTGACGGGACGCAGCCGTCAGGAGAAGCTGCATCAGGTGCGCCGCGAAATGGAAATCCTTGGCGCGGATACGCTTATCCTGTCTTCACTGATGGACGTGTGCTGGCTGATGAACCTGCGCGGCAACGATGTGGACTGCACGCCCGTCATGCTGTCCTTTGCTGCCGTGACGATGACCGATGCGGTGCTGTTCGTCAACCCCGCCATCCTCAGCACGGAGATTCAGGCGCATCTTAAGGAGGACGGCGTGACCATCCGCCCCTACGCCTGCGTCTATGAATATACGAAGAAACTGCCGGAAGATTCCGCGGTGATGATGAACCTGAACGTCGTCAACAGCCTGATTCGGGCGTGCGTGCCCGCGTCGGTGCGCGTGATTGACCACGTTGACCCAACCGAGCTGCCCAAGGCGGTCAAGAATGCCACCGAGGTGGAGGGCTTCCGCAAGGCGCATGTGCAGGACGGCGTGGCGGTGACGCGCCTGATGTACTGGCTGAAGCACAATGTTGGCAAAATTCCGATGGACGAATTAAGCGTCGCGGAAAAACTGGAAGAGTTCCGCCGCGAACGCCCGGATTACATCGGCCCGTCCTTCGCGCCGATTATCGCCTACGGTGCGCACGGCGCCATCGTCCACTATTCGCCCACCAAGGAATCCAACATCCCCGTTGAGCCGCGCTCCCTGCTGCTGGCAGACACCGGCGGACACTACCTGCAGGGAACGACTGACATCACCCGTACTTTTGCCATGGGCGAAACGACCGATGAAGAGAAGAAGTTCTTCACCCTCGTGCTGAAAGGACATCTGCATCTGGGCAACGCACACTGGAAGTACGGCTGCACGGGCGCGAATCTGGACTACCTCGCCCGCGAACCCCTCTGGCAGGAGAACATGGACTACAACCACGGCACGGGTCACGGCGTGGGCTATGTGCTGAGCGTCCACGAAGGCCCGCAGCGCATCCACTGGCGCGGCGCACCCATCCCGCTGGAACCCGGCATGGTGACGAGCGACGAACCCGGCTTCTATCTGGAAGGCAAGTTCGGTATCCGCCACGAAAACCTGACGGTCGTCTGCGAGGGCGAAACGAATGCGTATGGTCGTTTCCTGCATTTCGACTACCTGACGATGGTGCCGTTCGATCTGGACGCGGTGGATGCACGGTATTTGAATGAGGATGATAAGAAGCTGCTGAATGCCTATCATGCCAAGGTGCGGGAGACGATTCTGCCGTATCTGGCGGGGGATGAGGCGGAATGGCTGCTGCACGCGACGCGGGAAATCTAAGGCAGTTCTGCGTGAAACTTTCTTGTGAATCCGACAATGATCAGGAGGATTTGTCATGCTGTTTACCAATACAGATTGCCTTTGTTTCGCCAAGGATCCGGCTGTTGTCCGCTATCGCAGCCGCTACTGGCTCTATTATTCCCTGAGGCATGAGGATGGAAGGTTCGGCATCGGCATTGCGGAATCTGCCGATATGGAGCATTGGACACCCTGCGGCGAAATAGAGCAGGATGCGCTATGCGAGACGAACGGCATTGCCGCACCAGGAGCCATTGTGCTGAATGACCAAATTCATTTGTTCTATCAGACCTATGGCAATTGGGAGAAGGATGCAATCTGTCATGCGTGGTCGCAGGATGGAATTCACTTCACGAAGAATCCAGAGAACCCTGTGTTTCATCCGGCGGCAACTTGGTGCTGTGGGCGCGCTATTGATGCCGATGTGTGCGTGTTCGGCGGAAAAATACACCTGTATTTTGCAACGCGCGACCATGCTATGCGCATCCAGAAAATTGGCGGCGCATGGGCAAAAATCGATTCTGACTTTGGGCGGAATGCGTGGCATCCGCTGGCAGAACAGAGTCTGCTTATGCCAGAACTTGCATGGGAGGGCGATTGCGTCGAAGCACCCGCAACGGTCGTAGAGGACGGGAAAATATACCTGTTCTACGGCGGCTCCTATAATTGCACGCCACAGCAAATCGGCTGTGCAGTATCCGAGGATGGCATCTTCTTCCGCCGCGTATCGAATGATCCGCTAATCCCATGCGGCGCGCCGGGCACATGGAACAGCAGTGAATCCGGACATCCTTATGCTTTCCGTGATGATGATGGACGCGTATTTCTCTTCTATCAAGGCAGTTCTGACAATGGAAAAACATGGTATATTTCCAGAAAAGAAGTTCAGCTTGGCAGTAGCGTGAGAATCCTAACCAGTGAAGTAGATGCAAGGGAATCAAAATGATCCCTTGGTGACCGTGCAAGATTCGACGAAAATAAACAACACGACGAGAAGAGAGGAACATCGCCATGCAGAAGCTCCATCTGGGTGCAGCCCAATGCGCCCTTGACCTCGGCGACGGCAGCGAACGCGCGGAGTACGTCAATCAGGACTACATCCTGCATAAGCTCGGACGTCCGCACCGCGCCATAGGCATCATGTATACCTACTACCCGCACGATAAGCAGTGGCCGCAGCGCATTTCCAAGGCGTGCAAGGACATGAACATCACCTTCCAGTGGGACTATCCTTATGACGATTATTTCCCCTTCAATGCCGACGGTCAGCCGTGGGAACAGATGCGGGATATTCGCCGCCACGGGCAGGATGTCGCCCTCACGCTGACGCTCGACTGCTCCCTCTCCGACGACGAACTGCGCGAAGTCGCCCGGATGCTTCGCCCCTATGGGCGCATGACCATCCGCATCAACCATGAGTGCAGCGGAACGTGGTTCACGCATAATAAGCGCTTCACCTACGAGCAGGTCGGCAAGTTCTTCGCGCATTTCTCCGATATCATCCATCAGGAAGCCCCGAACGTCCGCACGGTGTTCTGCGCGGGCTTCGCACAGGCGGACGGCAAGCTGGAGAAGGAGGACGAGTTTGCGGTGGCGTACCGCGCGGCGGACGTCTGGTCGGCGGACTGCTACCTCGCGCTCCATTACGGCTGGCCGTATGACGTGGCGGAAGTCGGCAGCGGGCAGTATAAGGCGGATTCGGTCGGCATGTACTACGACATGTTCCGCCGCACCTACGAGCGCGCATCGTCGCAGTTCGGCGCAAAGCCGCTGGTGACGGCGGAATTCAACACCGACGGCGACGTGACGGGTCCGCGCCATCAGGGCGAGAGCGTCATCCGCTTTGCCGAAACTTTCCGCGACCATAAAGCCGACTGGTTCAAGGCTATCAGCCTCTATCAGTTCCGCGACCGCGGGCGTCTGGGGCTGGAAATCGAAGACCCGAACAACCCGGCAGTCGGCATTGAACAGCCGATGCTGGCGCAGTACCGCGAGCTGCTCAAAGACCCGTACTTCCAGCCGAGCATGACGGAGATGGGGGAAGCGGCTTTCCCGGCGGAACTGCGCTGGGGCGGCGCAGAAGATGCCGACGGGCTGGCGATTCCGCTGCACTTCGAGGGCAATCCGGAATTCTGCGAAATGACTGTGGAGCAGGAAATCGGGCTGATGGTGGAATTGCACGGCAAGTGGTTCTACAAAGCGCCGCACGTCAAGACGATTGACCTGATGAGCGCGTTCTTTGACGCTCCGCTGGATACTCCCGCGGATTTGAAGCTGAATCTCTTCGCGCCGCCCGCGGATGGCGTGAATGTCGAGGATGGTCACGCGGATTGGATGACAAACTACTATGCAACCTTGCAGGAAGCGCCGAAGATGCGCATCCGCTATGAAGTGCCGGGTGTGGTTGGGTAATCAGGGTTCTTTGCAGCATGGGAAATAAACGCCCATGCTGTTTTTTGTGCGCAAATTTTCCAATTCGTGAAAACATGCCGTGATAAAACAAACGCTCACGTCCAGAAACATGGGCGAAAACGGAAAAAATGCGACCAGATGGTGATGAAAATAACATATTAGGACTTTACAAGATAAGCTGAATGTGGTATGATAAAAACAATCAGAGATGCAGAAAAGCATCTCGAAAGAGGAGGCGTTCCTATAATGAAGAAACTCGTATCTATGCTGCTGGCATTGGCGATGGTGCTGACGCTGGCGGGCAGCGCGATGAGCTTCTGCGACATTTCGGAGCGCAGGGCGTGCGTCATCTTCTGCCCGAACAGCACCAGCAGCGTTTCCTGCGCCGAGGAGAGCGTCCCCTCCAACACAAGGCTGCAGAAATAGAGCAGCACGGCGGTGAACAGCAGCGGCATGCCGCCCGTTAGCCGGTCAATTATGTTCTTGAGCAGCAGCGGCGGAATCAGCGACGTGACAACCGATGCCGCAACACACAACAGCGTACCGATCGTCAATATCCGATGCGACCGCACCGCTGCCTTGAGCGCGGAAATCACGCCCGCTTTTTTCTGATTACGCATGTGCTTCACCCCCGGTTAGGCTCTCGTAAAGCCAGCGGTATGTCGGAACGGATGCCATCAGTTCGTCATGCGTGCCGACCGTCGTCTTGCCGTCCTCCATGAAAATCACCTGCTGCATTTGCGGGAAGTGGTACAGTCGATGCGAAATCAGGAAAACGACCTTATCCTTGGCGTATGCCTGCAAATTCGCAAACACAGCGTCCTCCGTCTTGCGGTCAAGCGCGGAAAACGGGTCATCCAGAATCATCAGCGGGCGCGGATGCGCAAGCGTTCTCGCCAGCGCCAGCCGCTGCGCCTGACCACCGGAAAGCCGTGCGCCGCTGCTGCCGACGACCGTATCAGCGCCATTTTCCATCGCCAGCACTTCGTCCGTCAGGACAACGGCGTTCAGCTGCGGCAGAACGTCCTGACTGCTGCCGCAAAGCACGTTGTTTTGAATCGTGTCCATGCTCAGTTCCGGATCATGTCCCAAATAGCCGACCATACCGGAGATTTCCCGCGGCGAGAAGCTCGAAAGTTCCTTGCCGCCGAAGCGAACCGAGCCGCCATAGGGCATTTCGCAGAGAAATACGCGCCCGAAGGTGGATTTGCCGCAGGCGACAGGGCCAGTCACGCCGATGACTGTCTCTTATACACATCTGACGCTGCCGACGATCGCATA
>OWJI01002305.1_pt1 | contig 10591 bp, 10 predicted proteins | sample 1732541 | NCBI WGS metagenome assembly OWJI01 (sample SAMN05065727, study PRJEB22554) | human gut metagenome | biome: ENVO:2100002; feature: ENVO:00000062; material: ENVO:00002003 | host: Homo sapiens | place: USA
AAGAGACAGACATATTAAAGAATATTTTATTTTTGATTCGGAAGAATTTTATAATGTTACAGAAGCCGATGATAAAACGTCAATAGATATTATATCTACATTATGGCTTGATAAACATAGTGGCTTTGTGTTTACTGTAAGTGACACAGAATAACATTGACAAAAATTATTACATATGATATTGTTGTAATAAGCAGACAAGGAGGTAACTAATATGAGGAAAGTTGGAGTTTAATACTAAGAAATATATTTTATAATTTTTATGATGGTAAAGAGCAGGACTAATCTCCTGCTCTTTTTAATTTAATAAATTTAAGTTTATTAAGACACCAATTGAGGTGTCTTTTTTATATTACAGAAAACGAGGTAAAAAATATGGAAGATAAAAAGGATAAAAAGATTCGTCTACTTAGCGATGAAGTGGATAGATTACGTGTGGAAAATGAAGCAATGAGAAAGGAAAATGCGGAATTACAGGGGAAAGTAAATGAGATGAGTACCATTCACAATGAAGAGACAATTGCTTCTTTCCAGTCATATGAACAAGAATTAAAGGCTCAAATTGAAAAAGCAAAAAAATTATGTTCTCTTTATGAGACATTAATTAGTAAACAAAAGAAATTTTATGCCAAGGAAAAAGGCAAATACAAAAAGGCAACAAATAAGGCTATTACAGAATTTAATAAATCTCTATCATAGCTTGGAAAGGATATGATATGAAAGACGATTTTATTTTTGATGGACGCTATGGTTCAGATTTTAATCTAAAAATATGCGACATTACCTCGAACAATTCTACGGACAGCTCTACTATTTCCAAAACAGATTTTTCTACTTTTCAATCATCCAACTCGTACAAAAATTATTTCACAGGCAGTACATCTTCAGAATTTATCACCACTACTTTTCAAGTGGGACATTTTGAGAATTGTCAAATGCAAGATTTTGATGATGATTTACTTGAAGCAGTATCACGCTGGTTTTGCCGTGAGGATGGATATCATAGGTTTGCATTTATTAATTCACTTGATGATACAGTTGAATACAATGCTAAAATAGATATGAATAAAATTGAGTTAGGAACTCGTGTAATTGGACTTGAATTCACTGTTACAACTGACTCCCAAATTGGTTACACTAAAAGAAAAATCAATAAAACATTGTCTGCGGATGAATCATTTATTATCAACGATACATCATCGAAGACAGGTTCATCACCAATTGATGTGATAATTAAATGCAAGCAAGCTGGTGATTTAGCACTCTCTTATTCTTTTAATAATAAAGAACGTACTACTCGTATTAATAATTGTTCCAATGGAGAAATTATCTCAATTAACAATATGCAAGTCGTTACTTCTTCTCTCTCATCTCATGATGTTATGGAAGATTTCAATTTTTCTTTTCCAAAAATCTATACCTCGGTAAAATCTACTGTAAATACGTTTCGTGTAAATATTCCATGTGACATTGAAATCAAATATGAACTTAGAAGGAAGGTGGGAATCTAATGGTATATCCTATTCTTGACATGAATAATAATGTGGTAACTCCCACCGTTGTTCTATGTCACCGCAACAAACATAAAATAGGCGCAATTTATCCAATATCAGAGTGGTCGATTACACCTGATATGTACAATAAAAATGAATGCAGTTTCAAGGTTTATAAAGAAGTAAACGGTATAGCGACTCCATTATGGGATCAAATTAAAGATCTAAAAGTTATTTATATTCCTGAATATAATGAATATTTTCAGATTTCAATAGATAAAACCCAAACAAATGAGACAGTAAAAACCATCACTGGTAGCAATCTCGGTATTGCAGAATTGTCGCAAACAATGCTATATGATATCGAAATTAACACTGAAGATGACATTGCCAGAGATGCTTATAAGATGGCATATATTTATGATCCGACAGATATTTCAAGTTCCTTGCTTGGTCGTGTTCTATCTAAAGCACCACATTACAAGATAAAACATGTAGATGCGAGTTTATGCAAATTAGTACGCTCTTTCTCAATTAATGATAAATCAATTTATGATTTTTTAACTGGGGATTTAGCAGATGAATTAAACTGTCTTGTATGGGTGGATTCGTATGATCGTAGCATTAGTATTTATGATTTAGAAAATTCCTGTCCTAAATGTGGTCACAGAGCAGAAAATGAAACTGTTTGTTCTAAATGTAGGACAACTATGACAAGGGGTTATGGTGAATATTTCAATGTTCCTGTATCTAATGATAATCTATCAGATAGCATTACAGTTACAACCAAAGACGATGAAGTAAAAAACACCTTCCGTATCCAAGGTGGAGACGATGTTATTAATGCTGCTATTCGTGCGGTGAATCCAAATGGAACAGAATATATTAATCGTTTTGCTACATTCCAAACAGAAGATATGTCTGATGAACTGATAGATAAAATTAACTCATACCAAAAATTATATGAATCAAAAAAGAAACCATACAAGGAAATTATGAATGGTTTATATAATACGATTGACCAGATTTTATATCTTACTTCTAGTATGATGCCTTCTCCTGAGACAGATGATACGGATGCTAATAAAGAATTGGCAAAACTGACTGCTGATAATCTCGGAATGATTGCAGTGCAGAATTTGCGTGTTGCTGGTGTGACAACTGTAAATAATGCAGTTAAAAGCATGGCAGATATCTACATGTCAGCAGGATATAAAGTTGAAATTGCGTCTTCTACATATAGTAATCAAGTATGGAATGGTCGGTTCAAAGTTACATCTGTTGATGATGAAAATGATACTGCGACCAATGGTTCTGATATTATGCTTCTAATCACAGATGATTATGAGACATTTATTACACAGAAGATCCAAAAGATTCTTGATAAACAAGATATGTCCGATGAGGAATATGATTGGACTAAATATGGATTGAATCGCTTATCTTCATTCTCCGATGCATATCAGAGTTGCATTGATATGTTAATTGACTCAGGAGTTGGAGATCCAAATCATGAGTTTTATACTTCTATCTATCTTGTTTATTACAACAAGAAATTAGAAGTTGATAAAGAAATTCAAGTTCGTGAAGCACAGATAAAAGAACAAGAGGACAAAGAAGCCGAATACGAAAAACAACGTGATAGTATTCAATCAGAACTCAATTTTGAGAAGTATCTTGGTAAGGACTTATATAGTGAATATTGTTTATATAGACGTGAAGACACATATCAGAATGACAATTATATTTCAGACGGATTATCTAACTCAGAGATATTATCAAAAGCTGAAGAATTGTTAGAAGTTGCACAAAAGGAAATTGTAAAGGCAAGTGAATTACAAGTAGACTTGTCAACTGATGTTGGTAACATATGGACAATTGATGAGTTCAAAGATGTCTTAGACCAATGGAAATGTGGAAATTGGATTCGTGTTATCTGTGATGACGATATTTATGAATTAAGATTACTCAATTATACAATCAAGGATTCTGATTTTTCTAAAATTTCGTGTGATTTCTCTTCTGTTTTGAAAGTCTCCGATGGCATATCGGATATCAAATCAGTATTAGATAGTGCCAAGTCTATGGCTGGTAGTTACGAGTCTGTTAAAAGACAAGCAAAGAATGCACAAGAAACAGAAAAAACTGTATCGGAATGGGTTGAACATGGGATGAATGCTACTGCTGTTGCCATTCGGGATTCAGATAGTCAAAGCATTACGTATGACAATCATGGACTCCTTGCTAGAACTTATGATGATATAACTGGTGAATATGAGCCAGAACAATTAAAGGTTGTAAATAACACACTTGCAATCACAGATGATAATTGGAAGACCGTGAAAGCTGCAATCGGGAAAATCCATTATGAAGATCCAAAACATCCAGGCGATATGTTGTCTGCTTATGGTGTACTTGGCGAAACAATTATAGGTAAACTTTTGCTTGGCGAAGCTCTCGGAATCTACAATGATGGTGGTTCGTTGAAATTCGACAAAAACGGATTATCAATCAGTAATGGAACTAATTCTTTTGTGGTAAACCCAAACGATGAAACACTGATTTCATTGTCAAATAATAACGGAAAAATACTATGGGTAGACACCAAAGGGGGGCTTCATTTACGTGGGGATGGTTCTGGCTTGGATATAACCTCAAACGAGGCAATTTCAGGCGTTTCTAGTGCTATTTCTCAGCTAAATGACGAGATTGTATTAAAGGTTGATGACAATGGTAGACTTGCTACAGTTAAACTTGGTGCTGACGCAAATGAAGGTACTGTGGTACAGATTGGTGCTGATAGCATCAATTTAACCGCTGAAGAGACAATCAACTTTTTATCTGGTGGTGAGATTAATCTGTCTGGTAAAAATATCAGTATTAAATCAGATAATTTTAATGTAACAAAAGATGGAAAAATGTCTTGTAAGGGGGCAACTATAGATGGTGATGTTGTTGCTAACACCTTAACGGCTAATACAAAGGGATCTATTGCAGGTTTCGACATTTCATCCAATGGTTTATCTGTATCGGTAACTGAAACTTTACCAACCTATTCTAATGCGGATATTACTCGTCTTCAACAAATTATCGTTGGTTTAGTTACGCCAACCCAAGCAGACTATAATCGTCTTGATATGAATTATGATGGTCGATTAACTACTTTAGATATAGCGGCAATTCAAAGATTACTAAATGGGACGGATTCTTATACTCAAACATCAACTTTTTTATTAAATCCAAAATCGGTTAAGCATACAATAGAAATTTCGAATGGAAATAATAAAACTACAATCGGTGCGAAAAGTATTGCTTCTCCTTCTGTTTCCGCAACAGCAGCTTATGGGAATTCTGTTGCAACGAATAATTTACTCGTTGGTCATACAAATGACAGTAATGGTATTAAACATATTTCATGCGGAACAGTAACATGTGATGGTTCTGGCGGCACATCTGTTATTTTATCTGGTGTTGTTGGTAGTAGCAATTGCGCTTTCTTTTTAACTAACGCAAATGCTTCTCTTTCATCTGCTCATATTGATGGCTCGCAAATTAATGGAACTACCGTATATGCCAACTTAGACCGCGCATTAAATTCAGGACACAAAATTAAAATTGCTTGGGTTAAATTTGAATGGTAGGTGATAATTAAATGAGTTATATTCTTTCTTTTCTATTTTCTTTGGGCATTTTATACCAATACCCTTATTCAAAAACAGATATCACTCGAATGCAACAGATTATAGTTGGAATTGAACCAGCAACAAATACTGATCTTCTATTGTATAATTTTAATCATTCTGGAACAATCACAACAAAAGACATCGTTTATGTTCAAAGATATCTCTCTTCTGAATTTTCAGACCAAATTTATTTCATTAATTTAGGTAAAAAATATATTGTCAGATTTACGAACAATCAAATCAATGGATTCCATTGTTATCTCTATAAGCAATGAAGAAAGGAGGGCTTAATGGAAGATATTCAAAAATTATCCATAGACATTATGGATGATAAGGTCTTTGAGCCTATTTATACGAAGCAATACGACCAAGGGCGTAAAGTTTATGTGACAGTTACCAAAGATGGTAAGGATTTATCGCTCGAAGGCATTACTGCTTCTTTTCAAATGAAAAAGCCTGATGGCACAGTGATTCTTAAAAATTGTCAAATCTCTAACAATCAAATCATTGTCGAGCTTGATCGAACAATAACTGTTGTAAGTGGAAATAGAATTCCCTTTCAGATTCAACTATGCGAAGCTGCAACAAACATTATTATATCTACTACTACTGGCATTCTCAAAGTTGATGAGTCAGTGGTACAAATGGATGATATAGAAAGTTCTAGTGATTTCTCAACATTTTCAGATATCCTACTTAAATTCAATGCGGAATATGAGGAAGTAAAAAAAGATGTAAAAGAAGTAAAAGCATTAAAAGATTATATTGATAATCTTGTGAAAACAACCGAAGAACGTTGGTCAAACATGATTCAACTTAAAAATTCACAAGCGGATTATGACAAATTATCAAATGAGCAAAAAATGAATGGAACGCTATATTTCGTTAAAGGATAAAGGAGGTTTATATAGATGAGCATTGTAGATAATCATGGTTTATCTCGTATTATAGATAACATTCTAAATTTATTTTCACGAAAGAATCATACACATGATGATAGATACTACACAGAAACAGAGATTGACACAAAACTTAAAGGCAAAGCAGCATCGTCTCATACACATACCAAGGCACAAATTACAGATTTTCCTACTCTTGGTACTGCAAGTTCAAAAGACGTTGCTTCAAGTGGGAACGCTTCTACTTCTCAGGTCGTTATGGGAAATGATACAAAACTCACCGACTCTCGTAAGGCAAGTGACGTGTCAGCTTGGGCTAAAGCAAGTACCAAACCAAGTTATACGCCAAAAGAAGTTGGTGCTGTTGCAGCCATTGTAATGAATGAGAGTGATTATAAAAAACTAGGCAGTTCATACGATTCAAATACGATATATTTTACCAAATAAGGCGATTTTCTAATCGTCTTATTTTTATATTATTTTAAGAAAGGAAAAAGATAATGGCAAAAAAAGTTTATTTGAAGGGTGAAGAATTTGTCTTTACAAAAGTCAAAGGCTCATCCGAAACAGATTACAGAGAGGGTGATGTTAATATCAATCCTACTAATATTGGTCTTGGTAGCGTAAATAATACATCAGACAAAGATAAACCTGTTTCAACTGCACAGCAAAAAGCAATTGATGTTGCATATGCGAACTCAAATAAATATACGGATCAAAAAATTGCAAATCTCATCAATGGTGCACCTGAAACAATGGACACGTTAAAAGAAGTTTCTGATGCTATTACAGCTAGTAAGACAACAGAAGAAGCATTAAATAAAGCTATTGGTACAAAAGCAAATCAGTCCGAACTTGATACGCATACAGGTAATGACACTATACATATTACCGCTTCCGAACGAGAAAAATGGAACAAAAATGGTGGTGTTACTGGTGTTCGTGGAAGTGAAGAAACTGAATATAAGACTGGACAAGTTACTATATCCAAAGATAATATTGGGCTTGGTAATGTAGATAATACAAAAGATAGTAACAAAGATGTCAATTCTTCTGTAATGGCTCAAGGTGTCTATTCTTCTGTTGGAGTAAAAAATTCATTGCAGATGGATATACATCCATATACACCATTTGAATTAAGTAACATTACACAAGATAATAGTAGTAATATGAATAATTTTATATCATTTGATGGTGAAAATACAAAATTCAATGCATCATATGATACAGCGAATCTTTTAACAACATTTGTTTCTGGTGATTCTTCTACAGGTGATTCTACTGCTCCTGCTGTAATCACATCTGGCGAAACACATAAATCACTTTTCAATAAGATTTCTACTGCCGTTAAGAATGTTCGGTGGCTATTAAGCAAGATGGGAACGACAGATATATCTACTATCGGAAATGGTACTGTTACAGGTGCGCTATCTACGCTAAACTCGAATATAGGTGGAAAGCAAAACACATTAGATTCACCTTTGTTTTATCGTGGAACCATAAATGGCGATATGAATTCATATAATACACGATCATACAACGGATATTATTATATCGCAACAACTACTCCGCCCAATGCACCAGCTTCAAGTGGTTGGTCGATTGTGTTGGTACTATTCGCCTATAATGACTTTGGAATACAGGCAATAATTAAGCCAACTTACAATACTTTTCTATTGAGAGAGCGAAGCGGAAGTCCTGCAAAATGGAGCGCATGGAAAAAAATAGCGTTAAATATAACCACCAATTAACTTTTGCACTTGTGCCACGAAGGAGAATAATATTTGCTTGTGTTTCTGTCAAACTATTCAGTGAGGCAAATACACTACTTAACATTTTTGAATTTACAGTTAGTTGAACACCTTTAGCTCTAGTCAGTTCCCTGTTTGGGATGTCTATCATTATACTTTCGGCAATATATACATTGCCCCATTTTGTATCGACAGTTGCAATAATGTCTTTTGTATATGTTTTGACCATATTCGAGTTTAGGAATCCATATTTAATTTAGTTTACATATTTTTGAAAGAGGTTTATATAAAATTTTAGCTCTACCAAATTTGGTGGGCTTTTGTAGTTGTTATTTTTTTATTTTAAGGAGGAATAATATATGAGTAATTCAAATTTAGTTAATTATACAAAAATTAGTCCTTATAAAACGACAGGTAGAAATCATGCAATTGATACAATTACGATTCATTGCATGGCTGGCAATTTATCTGTTGAAACTTGTGGTAACGTATTTCAGACAGCAAAAGCAAGTGCTAACTACGGCATTGATTCTGATGGTCGAGTCGGCATGTATGTAGAAGAGAAAGATCGCTCATGGGCATCGAGTAGTTCATCTAACGATAATCGTGCAGTTACTATTGAGGTAGCCAATGATGGTGGCGCAAGTACAGGTTGGCATGTATCTGCCAAAGCATACAAGTCTTTAATTGCATTATTGGTAGATATATGCAAGCGTAACGGAATTAAAGAGTTAAAATGGAAAGGTGATAAGTCTTTAATTGGTCAAGTTGATAAACAGAATATGACCGTTCATAGATGGTTCGCCAATAAAGCTTGTCCAGGTGATTATTTATATAATCTTCATGGACAGATTGCAAAGGAGGTAAATTCTCAGTTGATAACTATTAAATATCGTGTTCACCAACAGACTTATGGTTGGTCAGAATGGAAAACTGAAGGTCAGCAGGCAGGAACAACAGGACAGGCTAAAAGAATTGAAGCTATTCAAATTGATCCATGTGGAAAGAAGATATCAGTTAAAGCACATATTCAGGGTATCGGTTGGAAAGATTACGGAGTCATTAATAAAAACACTGTAATTGGTACAACAGGACAAGGAAAACGAATTGAAGCTATCGAAATTCATGGAGCTAAAGTATGCTGCCATATGCAGACAATCGGCTGGGCGAGCGATTATATGAATCTGCAAGGTACGCTTGGGATCGGTAAAAGAATGGAAGCTATTAAAATAAAAGCAGAATAATAATTTTAGGGTAGTATCATTTTTGATACTACCCTATTTTCTTATATTTTCTATTTTCTAAGGAGTGATACAAATTAACGATATAAATTCAAACGATATGTTGATATTTCTACAAAGTCAAGGTATGATAAATCTTGATGATGTACGAAATAAAATGAAAGAAACAGAAAGACAGAGATTATTATCTCAACACAAGTACAAGATTTTTCAGGATAAAGATGGTCGTTGGAAAACAACTATTCTTGATCCATCTAAAAAAACAGGAAGGAGGTTAATTGCAAAAACACACTTACACGATTTAGAAGATGCCATTATAGCCTCATATTCGGCTGTAGAGGACGAAAAATACATCAAGGAGAATATTTATACCCTTGAAACTATTTTTCCTCTCTGGCTTAAATATAAGGCTTCTCAGACTAATGCTACATCTTACGCTCGACGTATTTTAGTTGATTGGGATAAATATTATAAAAATACTAGTATTACACAAATTGCATTAGTAGATTTAACTTATCTTACTCTCAATGAATGGGCACATAATTTAATTAAAAAATATTCGCTGACAAAAAAGCAATATTATAATATGTCGATTATTATGAGACAGTGCTTAGATTATGCTTGCGAACCAGAATTGAACTTACTAAAAGATAATCCGTTTCGCAGAGTAAGAATTAAATCGAACTTGTTTACACGAAAAGAAAAACCAAAAAGTAATACTCAGGTATTTATTGTTAATGAACAACAAAAGATATGTGAGACTGCAAAAAAGAAAATTGCAGAACATCCTTGGTGTACTACTCCATTGATGATTTTACTAAATTTTCAGTTAGGTCTTCGTATTTCAGAAATTTGTGCAATTAAATGGTCTGATATTGAAGATAATTATATTCATATTCAACGTATGGAAGTTGAAGATTATACAATCAAAGAAATTGATGGAGAATTAAAATCTATTTCTAATGGTTACACAATTGTTCCATACACAAAATCTGTTGCAGGAGATCGTAAGGTCTATCTTAATGATTCTGCCAAAAAGATTTTACGACAGATTAAAAAAACAAATATGGAATATGGATATTATGACCAAGATTTTATATTTATTAAAAGTCAAGGATGTGTTCGTGGCACTACTTCTGCTTTTAGTCAGTATTTGACTGACTTGTGTGTTGAAGCTGGCGTAATGAAGAAAAGCAGTCACAAGATACGGAAAACATATATATCTTCGTTATTCGACCAAAAGATAAATATCAATACTATTCGAGAGCAAGCTGGTCATGAAGATGAACAGACAAGTTTGAACAATTACTGTTTTGATCAGAATACAGATCGTGTAATTGAAGATAAACTTGAACATGCCGCGAATAAAAATGTGTGCATTTAAAAAGTGTAAACAAGTGTAAACAAATCAGAGAAAATAAAAAATCTCTGAAAGCCTAGTATTTAAGGCATTTCAGAGAAATCTAAGGAGCAGTTCGTAGGGGAATCGAACCCCTGTTTTCGCCGTGAGAGGGCGACGTCTTA
>OWJI01002314.1_pt1 | contig 10555 bp, 12 predicted proteins | sample 1732541 | NCBI WGS metagenome assembly OWJI01 (sample SAMN05065727, study PRJEB22554) | human gut metagenome | biome: ENVO:2100002; feature: ENVO:00000062; material: ENVO:00002003 | host: Homo sapiens | place: USA
ATCTACACTTATGCGATCGTCGGCAGCGTCAGATGTGTATAAGAGACAGCCATAGTACCTTGTATCTGTAAGATAATTTAAGTGAATAGATAGATACATATCAACAATCTTTTGATTAATAATTTTAATTCTTTCATCAAAATCGGCCTTTTTACGATGATTTTTAACACCATTACTTAAATCGTTATCGCTTGTTCTAGTCATAATAACTGTTGCTCCCATTTCACTTAAATATTCTTCTAGATACTTTCCAATAGATAAAGTTATATCTTTTTCATAAATATCATTATATAAAGAGCCTGGGTCCAAACCACCATGGCCACAATCAATTGCCACAACTTTTCCTTGCAAAGGTAAGTCAGCCCTAACCGGATAACTAAACAGAACTAAAAATAACGCTAAAAAAACGGAAAATACTCCAATATAATATTTTTTCATATTAAATGTTTATGCTACAATTTTATTTTAATTTCAAAAAATATTAAATTTAAACAAACATAAATACAGATAACTAATATTAATTATCTGCATTTAAATATAATTTTATTTTATAGTCCAGTTTGAGTAACACCATAAACTGCTTCTTCATGAGTAAAACCTTCATACTCTAATTGCTTTATAAGTCCTTCCTTTGAAAACCCTGACACTTCCAAATAAGACTTTGCACTTTTAAATGCTTGTTCATTCCAGTCTGCTCCGCAATTATCAACTGCATATTTTATTTCATTGGATGTAAATTCTTCATGTTTTAATTGTTTTTGTAGACCAATATAAGAAAAAGCCATAAGATCTAAATAAGATTTTGCTGTTTTTAAAGCTTCCTCCTTCCAATTTGCTCCACAATTATCAACTGCATACACTGAATCATCATTAATGAACTTTTCATATTCTAATTGTTTTATCAAACCACTTCTAGAGAATCCTCCAATATCCAAATAAGATTTTGCCACCTTTAAAGCATTTTGCTTACTAACACTTACATTTGAATTATTATCAACATCATTTTCATTGCTTTTTAAATCATCATTGGTTTTACCTTGATTCTGGTAATTATTATCAGATTGTTTATTATCATTTGAATTTTTTATGGTGTTATTATTAATATCGCCATTAGAAACATTACTATTGTCATTTGTATTATTACTATCAAAGTCATTATTCTTTTTATCGATTTCACTATTTAAAGCATCATCATTTTTATTTGTTCCATATAATTGATCATAATATTCATCTATACTATCCAAGTTAATTTCGGGTAGTTTAAAACCATCTGTTAATTTTATTAATAACCACACTGACAATATTATTGCAACAATAATAATCAAATTTGAATTAAAATTGATATGATGACAATTAAAACAGCAAATTTTACTTTTAGGCATTTCTTCTCCACATTTTTTACAAAATTTATATCTTTTTTCCATAAAAACAACACATCCTTTTAACCTTTATGTTAGTTCTATATATTCAGCATAAAATTTTGGAACAGTTAAATCATTTCCCCATATTGTTTCATATGTAATATTTCCATTCATAGTACCCCACATTTTTATCATATCATCCTCAATAAAACTTTCACTACCACGATAAACAACATATATTGAGTCCGAACAACTATATCCGTCAATATAGTAGTATTTTTCACAATTAACATTTACTCTAAAAGTCGAATAATTTTTTGATTTCTCTACTACCTGAACTATTTCACCAAACCAATAGGCTTGTTTATTTATATAATTATTCGGAGTTCTTAAAACATCTTTATAGTTATAATTTTTACACGACTTTTTGTAATCATTAATATGTTGTTTTTCTAATTCTTCTAAACTAGTTAAGATTTGTGTATTATTTTCATCAAAATATTTAGTGTTTATTTCGGTTAAATCATAAACATTTTCAATAAAAACTCGAAAAAAAATTTTACTATAAGATGTACATTCATACTCTATACTATTTATTTTTTGATCACCAGAAAAATAATTAACAAAATTATTTGCATCCAAAGCACATTGATAGTTGTTTGATTCTGATAGTGATGACTTAATCTTAATATCTAATTTATTATTATCTCTATTTGTTGTATATAATAACAATGCTTCATTATAATGTAATTTGTTTTTTATAGCATTTACAACTCTTTGTTCATTAGTTAAAGTTGGTTCAGCTTCATTATTTTTTGTAGTACCATCCATACTGCTCGTAGAAACAATTACTAAAAAAAATAAAAAAATAGGTAAAACAATAGATGAAACTCTTATAAAATAACCAGTTTTCAAATTTTGAAACTTATCAGTTAAAATTTTATATGTAATTGGTAGCAAACTTATGCCTAATAAAATTCTTAAAATATTTGGTAGAAATCCAACTCCTACTGCAATGATTATAACTCCTAGCACATATCTTATTGCATTAAGCACGCATTTAACAATTAATATCACTTTAGTCCATTTAGAATTTTTAGCTTTATCAATTTTGGTATAACAATTTGGGCAAAAATCACTACCTTCACTAATTTCAACTCCACAATTTTCACAATAATTTTTATTTTTCATAAAATCCTAACTCCTTACCTCTATTAAATAATAACATTTATTTCAAAAATTGTAAATAACTTATTAAGATTTATCTTAATAAGTTTTAATGGTGTTAAGTTATTTAGATTTTACTTTTATAATAATTATATTATAACTTTTATCTTAACAAGACATATTATAAAAAGGAAGTGATAAAATGTCTTCAATGGAATTAGTAGGATTAAATACTAAATGGTTTAGATATCAAAATAAAATTACACAAGAACAATTTGCAAATAAAACAAAATTTAAAATGGCATATATAAGTACGATAGAAAATGGAGATGCAAATTTGACATGCAAAAATATTGATTGCATCGCAAAAGCTTTTAACATTAAACCATTATTATTATTTGATGAAGAAACAGCTAAAAAAGCAAAAAAATTACCTAAAAGAGTTGATATGTACAAAAAAAATTAGAAGTAAAATACTCATCCTCTAATTTTTTTATTTATCATATTCATCCATAAAACTTTTATAAATACCATTCTTTTTAGTACCCAATACACAATTTAAATTAATATTATCTAAAGATTTAAATATATTATAATCTATATTAGGATTCAATTCTCGCAAATATTTTATCAACTCTTTCATTTCTTTTCTTTTACTTACAGATTCATCACACAAGCTAACTCTTTCTGTAAATTTACATGCACAATTAATAAATTCTAGATTATTATACTTTACCCAAGCTAAAATATTATTTTCTTTTACCAAATAAAGCGGTCTAATAAGTTCTAGATTTTCAAAGTTTTCACTATGAAGTTTTGGAAGCATAGTTTTAACTTCACTACCATAAAACATTGAAAGTAATGTCGTTTCTATTACATCATCAAAATGGTGCCCCAAAGCTATTTTATTACACCCTAATTTTTTTGCTTTATTATATAAATGACCTCTTCTCATACGAGCACACATATAGCAAGGGCTTTTTTCATTTAAACTATTAGCAACTTCAAATATATCACTATCAAACATCTCTAAGTTAATATTAAGTATTTTAGCATTTTCTAGTATCTTTTTTTTATTTGCTTCATTATAACCTGGATTCATACATACATAATATGCTTCAAAAGGAATGCCTCCATGTTTTTGTAATTCTTGGACACATTTAGCAAGCAAAAAAGAATCTTTACCACCAGAAATACAAACCATTACTCTATCATTTTCATTAATTAATTTATAATCTTTAACAGCCTTAACAAATTTAGCCCATATTTCTTTTCTATACTTTTTTATAATACTTCTTTCGATTTCTTTATATCTTTCCATTACTAACCTCACTTAAATATTTCTTTACATAATTATAATAATATTTTATTTTATTTTTATATATTAAATTATTATATATTTCATCTATAATATTTTCTTTTTCTATATATTTTAATGTCCATTTATAATTTATATCAAAAACAAAAGCTAACTTCAATAATACTTTATCCGAAAACGATTTCACCTTTGTATGATCTATACTTTCTTTGTTTAAGAATTCACTTTTTACATCACTAGTAATACTTTCATTATCTTCATCAAGAACAATATCATTTATTTTTATCATATACAAAATATCTGTTTTATCTGCATCACGAAGAATTTTAGACATTAATAAATCAATGTCTTTTGTTTCATCGGCAATTTTATATTGATTATGATTTTTTATAGCAGAATAAATAGTTTTATCCCATTTATGATCAATTTTAAATCTATTTATCTCCTTGTTTTTAAAAAGTACTTCTAATCCTAATAAAGCATGATCCTCGCTCTTCAAATCATCAAAAGTTTGATATTTTTCCCATTGTACAAATCTTCCAATATCGTGAACCAAGCCAATAAATTCAGCTAAATATATTAAATCATCAGCGAGATTTAAATCAAGCGCAATACTCTTACATAATTTACTAACACGCAAAGAATGATTTATTTTTCTCTTAATTTCTTTTTTATTTACATCAAAATTATTAGCATATAAAAGAAATATTTTTTCATTATTCAAAATTATCACTTCCAAAAAGAATCCAAGGATACTCATTCCAAAATGGTTCGCATTTAAAAACTTCTTTTTCTTTTGTAATAGGATGTTTAAACTCTATTTTATATGCCCACAAGGCAATTTGTTCACCAACTTTGGCATTTTTATTATATTTTTGATCTCCCCACAAAGGGAATCCTCGTGAAGAAAATTGCACCCTAATTTGATGTGACCTTCCAGTTTCTAAATTTATTTTTACTAAACTAAGTCCATCAATATACTTTATTAATTTATAAGATAATTTAGCATACTTTCCTTTTTTATCAACAATAGTTCTATTTTCTTTTTCAAGTTTTAATAAATTGTCTTCAAAAATCCCATCATCTGGAACTTTTCCTTCTACAATAGCTAAATATGTCTTTTTAAATTGATGAGTTCTAACCATATCACTAAGTCTTCCCGCAGCTTTACTAGTTTTAGCAAAAACCATTACTCCACCAACAGGTCTATCAAGTCTATGCACTAATCCCAAATAAACATTACCAGGTTTATTATATTTATCTTTAATATACAATTTTAATTCAGATAATAAATCTGTATCTTTTGTTTCATCACCTTGAACTAATATGTTTCGAGGCTTTTCAACAATTAATAAATGATTATCTTCATGTATTACCTTATTCATCTTGCCATCTTCCATAAATTCCACATGGTAATACTAAATCATTTTTACTTATAGGAAGTCCAATTTCTCCAGCATCAATTACACCACCATAAGACTTACCAACAGTTAATTTTAAAATATTATATAAAACTGTACTTGAAACACCAGTTGTATATGCGTTAATAAGAAAAAATAAAGGGTTATCAGATAACAGTAAAACACATCTACTTACTAATTCTTCCAAATTTTTTTCAAGTTTCCAAACTTCACCACTAGGGCCTCTTCCATAAGAAGGTGGATCCATTACAATAGCATCATACTTATTTCCTCTTCTTATTTCTCTTTCAACAAATTTTAAACAATCATCAACCAAAAATCTAATATAATTGTTTTTAACTCCAGACAATTGAGCATTTTCTTTTGCCCATTCAACCATACCCTTAGCAGCATCAACATGAACTACAAGTTCAGCTCCAGCTTTACTACAAGCAACAGTTGCACCACCCGTATATCCAAATAGATTTAATACCTTAATTGGTCTTTTAGCATTTCTAATTTTATCCATCATAAAATCCCAATTCGTAGCTTGTTCCGGAAATAAGCCTGTATGTTTAAAATTTGTAGGACTAACTTTAAATTTCAAACTTTTATATTCAATAGTCCAAAAATCAGGCAACTTTTTATTAAATTCCCAATGTCCTCCACCATCGACAAATCTATAGTAAACACCATCAACAGTTTTCCACGATTTATCAACTTCAATTGGCCACATTGCAAGGGGTTCAGGTCTTCTTAAAATGACATTGCCCCATCTTTCTAATTTTTCGCCATTACCAGCATCTATGCATTCATAATTTTTCCATTCATTGCTTATTCTCATAGATAACACCTCGCTAAACATAATTTTACTAAAATTTTCTTTTAAATACAATAAAATCAAGACACTTTTGCCTTGATTTTTTATCATTTATAACAATAACTTGAATTAATCTTTGTATATCCGCTTTCACAAGAATATGTTGTAGAACAACTTGTAGTACATCCCCCACCTGTTGTATAGCACCTAGATGCAGACTTATCTACAATAGGAAATGTTGAAGGGCAAGAAGAATAATAAGCACTGTAACAAGTTTTCCAAGTTGGCTCATATGCTCCTCTATTACATGATTTTCTTGCTATTTCGGATGAAGAAGCATTATAGTAACAAACAAGATCACATACTTCTGTTCCTTCAGTACATGTTTCACTACAAGACCTTGAACTAGACGTTTCTATTATTTCTATATTGCAACTACCAGTATTACCCGCTTTATCAATTACATAACCATAAAATTTTCCTGTACTAATGTTTACTGTTGCATTAGTATAATCAGCTGTTTTATTTTTAGTAATACCCAATTTTTGGACATCAGTAGATTTTTGACCAAAAGATATCTTTGAACTATTTGCAGTTAACTTACAAGTTGGTGCCGTTTTATCTATTTTTAAAGTTTTTCCATTAGAAGGAGAACTACACTTATTTTGATAACAATTTCTAACATAAATAGTATTATCTATTTCAGAACTATATACAAAACTTCCTTTATTTCCATCTATTGTTCCAGATGCAGTTATCCAATTGCCATTACCAATTTTATACTCAAACTTTGTAACAACATCATTTACAGATCCAGGATTAATTTCAATATAAATTGATTTATTTGTCCACGTTCCATTATATATCTGTCCAGTACTCGATTCTAATTTTGTAATAATAGTTGGAGTAGAAGGTGTTAATGGAATAACTTTTAATTCTGTTGTAGCTTCAGCAGTTTTTCCATTACCTCCTGTAGCAACGCATTTTAAAGTATACGTTCCAACCGCTAAAGATCCAGTTGCCTCAGGTGTACAACTCAGAGTACCACCACTAATTGAATAAGTAACTATAAAATAAGAACTAGTTTTATTATTTGTACCCATTTTTATTTCATTGTTACTAGATTTAGCAACTATACTTGGACCAGCATCGTCTATAGAAGTAATTTCTATTTTTCTTTCTGTTTTATTTCCGGCTTTATCTTTTACACACACTTTATATTTACCATTTGAATTAATTGTTATTTCTTTATTTTTATTATAATTTAAGCACATTTCATTTTCTTTAACAATAGCATAACCATCAATTCCTGACCCAATTCCATCGCTTGCCATTATTTCAATTTTCTTATTGACACTCCAATTAGTATTATATTTGATTTCATTTATAACTGGAGCCTCTTTATCAATTTTTATTCCCTTTGTTGCAGTTCCAACTAAATCCTCACCATTATTGCTTTTACCTTTCACTTCACACTTGTATCTACTATTTAATAGGTTTCCATCAACACTAATAGTAGCCTCATTACTAGAAAATCCAGTATTACTTGTCCAATTATAAGTAGTATTTTGTTCAGTTAATAAACTTCCTCGATGCATTATCCCCAATGTAACTGCACTATTAAACCAAGTTGTATCATCAAATTTAATACATTGTCCATTCAAAAATTTACAAACTTCATAATCTGTTGTTACCTCATATTCATTACATTTTCCGTTTTCATCTTTGCCCAAATCTTCCATTAAAGTTGAATTATATTTTCCATTTTCAAAATTAGATTTAATAATAAAACAATTCATACTTTTATTATCTCTTGGATCATAAATATCAGTTTCATCATCAGATTTTACTTTACCTTCCTTAATTAAATCCTCAACATTTATCGTAGTTATCGAAGTTTCTTCAGCATATTCTGACGCTTTCGTTTCTAAATATAAAACTAAATTATTATATTCTTTCTCTAAAATATTTTTTCTAATATTTATAAATAGCATTACTGAAGCAGATATTAATATTGATAGTACTACTAATACAGCTATGAGTTCAATTAATGTAAATCCTTTTTTATTCACACTATCACCTACTATAATAATAAAATAAATAAAATAATAAGTCAATAAAAAACCACGGTAACCCGTGGAATAAAATGTCTACTAACGTTTTGAGAATTGTGGAGCTCTTCTTGCTTTTTTTAGACCATATTTCTTACGTTCTTTAACTCTTGGATCTCTAGTAATAAATCCGGCATTTTTAAGAATATGTCTGTAACTATCTTCTCTTGTTTGATCAGTATTAGCGTCAAATGCTAAAAGCGCTCTAGTAATACCTAAACGAATTGCTCCAGTTTGTCCAGAGAATCCGCCACCTTTAACATTAATATCAATGTCAAATCTGTTTTCATTTCCAGTAGCAACTAAAGGTTGTTTTAAGTCCATTACTAATGTTGCATAAGGCATATAATCATTAACATCAACACCATTAACAGTAATATTACCAGTACCACCAACAAGTCTAACTCTTGCTACACTTCTTTTTCTTCTACCAGTTGCTGTCCATTCTTGTTTCTTAGCCATAATTCCTCCTAATTAATTTCTAAAGCCTTAGGCTTTTGAGCTTCATGCTTATGATTTGCATCACGATAAACAAATAATTTTTTACCCATAGCTCTTCCAAGTCTGTTGTGAGGAAGCATTCCTTTAACAGCTCTTTCAACCATTTCTTCTGGATATTTTTCAATCATTTCTTTAGCATTTCTTTCTCTTAGTCCTCCTGGAAATCCGCTATGATTATAATATTTCTTATCTTCTAGTTTGTTTCCAGTTAAAACTACTTTGTCAGCATTTACAATAATTACATAATCTCCGCAATCAACATATGGAGTATAAGTAACTTTGTGTTTTCCTCTTAATACATGAGCAGCTTTAGTTGCAACACGACCTAAAGTTTTGCCTTCAGCATCAATTACATACCAATTTCTTTCGATATTTTCTTTTTTTTGCATAAATGTTTTCATAAAACTAATTCCTTTCACTATGTTCATTGTTTAATTTTCCCACGACTAAACAAATCACATAAATAAAATGTACCGATTAAAATTATATGAAAAAAATAGCCAAAAGTCAAACCTTTTTAGCCATTTTCTTAAAATAAATGTATATTTTTCTACATTTTGGTTCTTTTTAATGAAAAATTACCACGACACATTAATGCATCATTATTGGAAAGATTATTCTTTCTTTAGTATCTTTATCAAATCTAATTGCTTCTAGATACTTTGCTTCAAGTAACTTTTCCCTAATTTCTCTTTATAATATTATTGTTTTCTAATTCTTTGAAAATCAAATAATTCTTGTTTTTCTTCAATTTGTTTTAATCTCATATCAATTTGTTTTATTTCACAAGACTTCCCAACAAACCCTAATAAACCATATGTACCTATTAAAGATAATAAAGTCGTTAATTCCGGCACATCCAATTTTCCTAACATACAAGCTGATATAATTGATACAACACCTATAATACAATTAATAACAAGCCTACTATTGTTTTCTTTGTTCATTTCAGATAATTCTTGTTTTTTATCCTCAAGAATCCTTATAAACTCACTTTCCGTTGCCTCATCTAATTTTAAATCAGTTCTTAATCGATCAATTTCCATTAGGTTATGATACTTTCTAATAAGTGTATTTATGAAACAAGCTATTATTGTAATTGGTAATACTGAATAAAGTGGTTGCAAATTAGTACTAACTACATCATTTAAAGTTAACACAGTTGTGTAACTAAAAAACTTAAACATAAGCTCTTCTTCATAACAAGGAAGAGTTTCCCTTAATTCTTCTATTTTCTTAATTTTATATTCCTTCGGCGTCTTAATATTATTCATTTTTTTCATTTCCCCCTAATCTATTTAATTGCACATCTTTAATAATCCCCGCAAATTTTTTCAATGCTTGCAACTTAACTTTTTCTAATTTTATTTCATCAATGACTTCTCTTAATACAAGTTCCCCATCTCTAGTAAATTTTTCAAGTAGTTTAAAATTACTTGGATCATTTACTTCAACTAATGAAACATAATCTGTATTATCAACATTAATTACATCTAAAACCATATATCTTTTATCATCATCCAAAGTAACAATATTAGATATATCTAATCCTTTTGTATCCATAATCTCCCCCACTAATTAATGTAATTATACACTAATTTATACTTTTTGTCAAATCAGTGGCTTTTTAATACCAAATCTTTTCTAAATATAATCCGTCCGCTGGAACAACACTTAATTTCTTATCTATATCCTTATCTAACATATTTTCAATTATATGAATATCTACTTTACCTCTTCCAACATCAAGTAAAGCCCCCACTAGATGTCTAATCATATATCTATAAAAACCAATACCTACAAATTTAAATACAATAATATCTCCATGTCTGTCTCTTATACACATCTCCGAGCCCACGAGACATGCGCAGATCTCG
>OWJI01002318.1_pt1 | contig 10539 bp, 9 predicted proteins | sample 1732541 | NCBI WGS metagenome assembly OWJI01 (sample SAMN05065727, study PRJEB22554) | human gut metagenome | biome: ENVO:2100002; feature: ENVO:00000062; material: ENVO:00002003 | host: Homo sapiens | place: USA
GCTCCCGGAGTTTATCCGCTGGAAGATACCGGTGAAGTATGAAAAGCAGCGAATTGACTCCGCTGCTCTTCACCGTATATCTTGCAGCTGCGTCGGGTCGCTCTCCAGCGTTGCCCTGTTTTGCTGCATTTTTAGCTTTGGTACGTTTTTCGGGATTATTCGCGTTTACACAGTTGTTTTTTCAGACCCTCGGACATATTAAAATCCCCCGAAATCTGCGTGATTTCGGGGGTAATTTCGTTCGGAAATCCGTTCGGGAATCTATGTTCGTAAAAGCACCGTTTTGCGGACTATTATGCAGCCGCATTTGCATTTATTCTGTCGATAACGTTCTTTATTCCAATCCAAACAGACATATCTGAGAATATTACCACGACGCTGCTCTTATCCATGAATAGATTTTCTTTGGATACTAAAACTCTTGAATAGTTTTACCATGTTACTATCAGACAACGCCTATGCCACATTAAACTCAAATAATCACAAAATAAACAATGCTAAGACTAATCTTTTGCAAATGGTTTCAGCGTCATAGAAAAATTGAAATACTTAAGTTTTACCAATAATATCCTTTAAGCTAACGCCATCACCATCTTTCCATAGAGCATTTCCACTCAGAGACGCTCCTCCAACAAATGCTGCGGCTGCTGATGGACTTGAAAATAAAATATCGTTAGTAAGCACATTACTCTTATCAATTTTATTTGCATATTTTTCACGGTCTTTGATGGTTCGTTCGGGGCAGCTCTTCGCTAACGATGGATTGATAACGCTGCCCTTAAAAACTACGAATCCGTCACTAGTGCGTTTACCAGTGGCTTTTGCTTTACTGTACTCTAAATAAAGATTAGGTTCGTTATCAGCGGGATCTGCGATAGGAGCAAGCGGTTCAAACACCTTATGCCCTAATGCGCCCATTACAATTTTAGCATAATCGATAAATTCCTCCAGCTCACTTTCGGTTTCTTCTGTAATATTTCCAGGGTTTGGATCATTTCCGTTCTTCACCGAATATCGACCAGCTTCAATCGCCATATTGCAGAAACGATTTTCAAGATAACTTATCTCTGTCGGTCCAAATGAATTATTCGTGGTAGTAAACATAATCGCTTCGGTCCAATAATCAATAGAATTGTGAGGTTCCTGAATACGAAGCAAAAGCCCCTTGCCATTTTTCCTGATACCGGCTTGTCCTATGTAAACCACGGGATTATCGGAATTATCTGTTCCAAAAAGGAAATATACACCGGTTTGTTTTAAAAAGTCTATATTTTTGCATTTATCAAGCGCTGTTCTAGGAATCTTATATGCAATTCCAGTCCAGTTTGCCAGCGAGCATTTTATTCTGCCACTTGGCTCACCATCTATCAAAAATAGCTTAAGTGTTTTACCTCTTGACATATTATTTCCTCCGTATTCTTATTTCAATTAAAACTATTATTATCATATCACATTTTTGTAATTATTTCAAGCATATTTGGATTATCACCTTTCATCAACGTAAACCGTTTCGTTGATTATGTTTAGCTTAATCCCGAAAGAGAACGCATTACCAGATCAACGTCCTGATTTTCGAGTTCCTGAATGATGTGCAGATATGTTTTCTGCGTTGTTGTCATGCTGGCATGACCCAATCTTCGGGCAACGCTGGCGATCGAAACCCCTGCAAATAGCAGCAATGAAGCGTGTGTATGCCTCAATCCGTGTATGGATATTTCAGACAGCTTTAACTCCTTGCAGTGGCGGCTGAGAATATCGTTCACAGTTGAGTTGTAGACCTTGCCGTTTACGAAAATCGGCTTATCTTCGGGAAGTCCCTTGACAAGTTCGGAGAACTGAATAACGGTCTGCCAGTCAATCTGGATTTTTCTCACGGACGACTTATTCTTTGTCGGAAGGAATCCGCCGTTGCCTTTGTAATCCCATGTCTTGCAGATAGACAACATTTGATGAGCAAAGTCGAAATCCTTCGGGGTAAGCGCAAGCGCTTCCGAGAATCGCATACCAGTTTTGGCGACCAGCAGAATGAACCAGTCCCAGTTGACGCCGGATTTCAGATCTAGCGAGGACAGGAGCGTATGCAGTTCAAACTGATTCAGATACTTGATTTTTTTCACGGCAGGCGCTTTGCCTTTGATTATCGCCTTTCGCGTCGGGTCGCGGTCGATAAGTCCCTCATCAACAGCGTCCAGAATTGCGCCTTTCAGCTGATGGTGAAAGTCCATGGTGGTCTGGCGCTCATGGTGAACCGCATAGTCGTTAAGCAGCTGCTGATATGCGATTCGGTTGAGGTTTCCAAGCATAAGGTCGGGCACAAGTTTTCTTATCCAGGATATCGTCATGTAATATTTATCCAGAGTGACCTTCCGGATAGCCCCCTCTTTGTAGACCTTGACCCATTTTTCATAGTAATCACAGAATAATTCTGTGCGTTTAATATCGTTTAGCAATGTTTATTACCTCCATTATGTGTTGAAACGGCTTACGCTGATGAAGGGTGATAAGGTTATCTATCTTGTCGAGGTATGCTCCGATTTTCCTCTGTTCTTCCACGGATGGCATACTCATTATGCACTCGCATAATTTGTCATAATAGAAGTAAAGACGGACGCTGCCTTCTTGTAAACGCTCTATCCAATCCTGAAATGCCTTAGTCTTAAACCAATGTTTCAGGAACTTATCATCAACATATTCAGCAGTCTGGAAAACCTCGTAAAGTGACGAAACTATGACGTTTTCTGCACCTTCGTAGTATCCCAAAGAGCCGACATTTATTCTTGCGGGATTGTAGGCAAATGAGTTTGGCTTTACTACAATATACATTTTTCGGTCAACATCTTTCATGTAGCCAAAGTCATCATGAGCTTCACTTTGAGCGATAAAACCCTGATTACTTGTAATGGCAAATGGCTCTAAATCAAGGTCATCTTTGTTCCGTTCTCCTGCCGGAAAAGTGAAATCACTGAACTTACGCTGTTCCCAAGCATAAAAAATTACAAAAAATGGGGCTAAGGAAACCTTAGCCCCATGAAAATATACTATATTATCCATTTGTGCTTTGCAATGCCAATTTCGCGTCGTCAATTCTGTAATTATCGTCACGCAAAGGAATGATCTCATCAATCAGCAAGTCCGCAAGAGCTTTCTTGATTGCCTGATGATACTTGAACTTCGAAACCCCATCGTGTTCGGCAGCGTATCTGTCAAAATCCGCAGACTTCTTAAGATTGTTAAGCCCCGGGATTTCCGTATCACCGAGTTCGTAACGGTCAGCGGAGTAGGATATTGCGTCCAGCGCAACACACCATTTTTCAGCGAATTCTCTGAGGACGCTTTCGATAGTTTCCTTACGCATATCCGCAAGAATGTAAGACACTCTCTTGTCCTTGAATTCATCGGGATTCTCACGGATATTATTCCATAATTCCTGCATAAGGGCACCGAGTTTCGGGTTTGTGGAAAGCAGCTCCTCGATGTATTTGTTGATTTCACCGAGAAGATTCTGGAAGTGCTGTTCGCTGCGCTCTTCATCGGTTGCAGAAACTACCGTCTGAATCAGGCTGACAATATAATCGTAGTCGATTTTCTCCTTGCTGTATGCTTTGAGTTCGTATTCAAGGTCAATATCAACTGACGGGTCGTTGCCGTCCTTGGAGTCAGGTTTGTACTTTTCACGAATGTTCTTATAATGAGCGGCATACTCCTCGTATTCTTCCTGAGTGATTCCGAAGAAATCCGCAGGATTATCGGCATAGCCGGTAAACGCCTTGAGATTTGCGAATACCTTATCGAACTCCTGGAAAGCCTTTGCAAACCGCAGCTGACCTTCTTTAGGAAGTGCAGCTATCGTGTCCGGAGTTTCAGCTGTAACACGGACATAAGCCAGCGACTTTCTGAATTCCGCCAGCACCGTATCCCAGTCCGGAGCAAGAACAGATGCCTGACCGCCTGCCGAATACAGTATCAGAGCCTCGTCAACGGCTTTCTTGAACTTGTGCGGTGACTGGAATGTTACGATTTGTCCGGCTGTCTTGGGCTTGTCAAAAAGACGGTTGGTGCGTGAGAAAGCCTGAATAATATCATGCGGGTGCATTGGCTGTCTGTCCATGAACACAGTCGAAAGACAGGGCGCGTCAAAGCCGGTAAGAAGCCGGTTCACGACTATTACGAGATCAAGCTGCTCGTCACGGCTCTTGTATTTGGATTTCTTTCGTGCAAGTCTGTCGTTCAGATTTGCATTATAGCCCTTTATCTCGCCAATGCCGTATTTAGTTCCGAACATAGCGTTGTAATCATCAAGTGATTCCTGCATTTTCGGCACGTTCAGATCTGCGCTTTCGCTGTCGTCATCGCTTGATACAGAGTAGGTTATTGCGAATTTCGGGAAATCGGGCAGCACACGCTTGGTTTCTTCGCTTATCTCGATACTAGTTTTGCCCTCTTTGACTTTCTTAAGCAGGTCATAATATGCCTGCGCCCTCTGAATGGAATTTACGGTCAGCAGTGCTTCATATGTCTTTCCTCTGCCGTTGGCGAAACCGAGTTTCTCCCTGGATTTGTTGATGATAGTATCAAGGACCTGGAGCATATGAGTTTCTGTCTCGTATATAGCAAGATTCTCATTTTCGTCGTCCTTTTTCAAATCCTTTGCGCCGAGGTGCTCCGTCTGAAAACCTAATACCGCCTCGTCACGGATAGCTTCCTTGACGGTGTATTTGTGCAGACACTCGCCGTAAAGCTGGTCTGTCGTCCTCGGGAGGTCGCCCTCTGCGGGGTATGCATTCACATCAAAACGCGGCGTACCGGTGAATCCATACCACAGGGAATTGCGGAAGAACTGCGAGAGTAATCTCTGCGTTCTTGGAGTTACCGCGCGGTGGCATTCATCAACAACAAACGCAATTCGGAGATTCTTTATGCGGTTATATGCCGGAGTACCCTCCTGCAGGCGCTTTTTGATAGCGATAGACAGCTTCTGGATAGTTGTTACGATAACCTGCTGATTCTGGTTTTTCAGCTTATTTATGAGGTCGCCGACATTATCTGTCTCATCGACATCCACAACATCGTTGTTTGCATAGGACTGGAACGCCTGCGTTGTCTGCATATCAAGGTCTTTTCGGTCAATGAGGAAGATAGTTTTCTCAATGCTCGGAATGTCGATCAGCAGATTTCTTGCAGTTTTGTAGCTCGTCATTGTTTTGCCGGAGCCGGTAGTATGCCAGATGTAGCCGGATTTTCCCTGACGTGAAGCCTTTCCGACTGCTTCAATAGCGTGAATCTGATAGGGACGGAGCAGAAGCAGCTTCTTGTCCTCCTGGTCAAGAACTACATACTTCATTACCATCTGATGCGCTTCGGGAATTTTAAGCACCTGGGAAGCAAATTTCAGATAGTCTGTAACCGGAGTATTTGCAGTATCCTCCCAGCCGGAAAGAAACTTTTCGTTGAGCTGTTCCTCGCTCGCCGCCGCAAAATACTTCGTATCGACTGCATTGGAAACAACAAACATCTGCACAGCAGAAAACACACCCGTAAACTTGCCTTCACGGATATACTTCTTTATCTGTCTGAAACCGTCCATGTAGGAATGCTGACGGTTTTTCAGTTCGATATGTATAAGCGGGATTCCGTTTATCAGCAGCGACACATCAAAGCGCCGGTTCTGATCGTGAATATCGCACTCGTCGTCCTTTAGCGCCCTGTATTGATTTATGACTTCGTACACGCTGGAGCCTCCTGCAATGTCGTCACGCTTCAGCACGGTGAGCTGCACGGTTTTGGTGTCCCTCTGGACGGAAACGTGCGCAACTCCGTTTTCACCGGCGATCCATTTCGCAGCATCATAGAAAGTTGCAAAAGAAAGTTGGTTCTTTACCTGCTCAAATTCGGAATCGGTGAGGGGTTCGCCGTCAAGCTGCTCCTTATTTCCGCGCTCAAGTATCTGCCTGATGTTGTCCCATAGCTTGTTTTCGTCGTTCAGGTCAGGGCGGTATGTCCACTGGCTTTTGCCCTGGGTAAGCTGGGTTATTAACTTTTCTTCGATAGTCTGTTCCAGTTCAGCCATTACAGTACACCTTTCATTTCAATTCGTCGGTTTTGAATGCAGTATATCCCTCGTAATAGTAGCTATGATCAATGCCTTTCATGTAGATTTCCCGGTCGTTTACTCTGTCGGTAAGCGCGGCATTTAACACGACTTTGATTTCTGTGCTTCTGATGGGACTGCGCTCCATGGCAAGCAGATAATCTTCCTTATCGACTTTGCTCCAGTCAACGACTTTGCCAAGCTCCGCCTTGAAAATCAGGTCGAGCCAGATTCTTCCGCTGCGTCCGTTTCCCTCGCGGAATGGGTGGGCGATGTTCATTTCAACGTATTTATCAACGATTTCGTCAAACGTGGACTGCGGCATTTTCTCGATATTCTCGAGCGCAGCTTCAAGGTACATCACCGGTGCAAAACGGAAATTTCCTTTTGCGATATTCACGGTTCTGATTTTACCGGCAAAATCGTAGATCTCATCAAAGAGATATTTGTGTATCGCTTTCAGGGCGGAAAAACTGCCGGGTTTAAGCGTGTCAAGTATTCCGTTTTCAAAAAGCTCTGCGGCTTTTTTCTTGCTGATACGCTCCTCTTCACGGGCAAGCCGGGCTGATTCGGTGATTCCAAGTTTGTTTTCAAGTGCCATTTTTGCACCGCCTTTCAGATAAACATCTTCTGGAGCATTGCTTTTTTCAGCTTTTTCAGCGTTTCCAGCTTACGCTGATGAAGGGTGATAAGGTTATCTATCTTGTCGAGGTATGCTCCGATTTTCCTCTGTTCTTCCACGGATGGCATACTCATTATGCACTCGCATAATTTGTCATAATAGAAGTAAAGACGGACGCTGCCTTCTTGTAAACGCTCTATCCAATCCTGAAATGCCTTAGTCTTAAACCAATGTTTCAGGAACTTATCATCAACATATTCAGCAGTCTGGAAAACCTCGTAAAGTGACGAAACTATGACGTTTTCTGCACCTTCGTAGTATCCCAAAGAGCCGACATTTATTCTTGCGGGATTGTAGGCAAATGAGTTTGGCTTTACTACAATATACATTTTTCGGTCAACATCTTTCATGTAGCCAAAGTCATCATGAGCTTCACTTTGAGCGATAAAACCCTGATTACTTGTAATGGCAAATGGCTCTAAATCAAGGTCATCTTTGTTCCGTTCTCCTGCCGGAAAAGTGAAATCACTGAACTTACGCTGTTCCCAAGCATCAGTAAAACCCTTGAACCGTATCTTTGGTGCATTCTGTTCATTTTTCATCAGAATAAGCCCTCCAGAGTTTTCATAAGTTCGGCGATCTCCGCCTTGGCCTGCTCGTCGGAAGCCGTAAGCTCTGCGAACTGGGAAAGAAGCTCGCTCTGCGCCGTCTTTATCTCCTTGTCCTGCGCCTGAAATTCGCCGGCAATATCCGACAGGCTGATTTCCTCTTCCTGCTCGAATGTGTCTACATAGCGCGGAATATTGAGGTTGTAGTCGTTGCCCTTGATTTCATCGTAGCTTGCAAGGTGCGCTTCCTTGTCAACGTCCTTGCGGTCGGCATAAAGCTGGATTATGTGGTCGATATTCGCCTGAGTTAATTTGTTCTGGTTCTTTCCCTTTTCAAACTGGCTGGAAGCGTCGATAAACAGAATGTCACGACCCTGACGGTTCTTTTTCAGAGCGATTATCGTTGTAGGGATAGAGGTATTGTAGAACAGGTTAGCAGGCAGTCCGATAACCGCATAAATTGCGCCGCTGTCAACGAGCTTCTGCCTGATCTTTCCCTCGGCAGCTCCTCTGAAAAGCACGCCGTGGGGCAGTATTATCGCCATTGTACCGGTGTTTTTCAGATGATAATAGCCATGAAGCAGGAACGCGTAATCCGCCTTTGATTTCGGTGCAAGTACTCCGTAATCGGAGAAACGGGAATCGTTCAGAAATCCCGGCGCAGCGGACCATGGTGTAGAATAAGGGGGATTCATTACAACAATATCAAAATCAGTTTCTTCATCTGTTGGCCAGTCAGCATCGAGCGTATCTGCATTTCTAAGGTGCTGATTTTCTGGATCAACATCATGAAGAAACATATTCATTCTTGCAAGGTTATATGTGGTTGCATTGAGTTCCTGACCGAAATAGCGAATAGTGTTAGGCTTATTTGAATATTTTTTAGCATTTAACATTAACGAGCCTGATCCCATGCAGGATCATAAACCAAAAGCCCCTGCTTATCCTCCTGACCCTGAATTGCTATACGGGTAAGTATCTGCGACACAGGCTGTGGTGTATAGAATTCTCCAGCTTTTTTTCCGGTTTCACTTGCGAATTGTCCTATAAGATATTCATATGAATCACCTAGGACTTCGCCATCATGTCCTAACAGATTAGCGTTGTTGATTGTTTTAATAAGCTCAGATATTACGCTCGACTGTTTCTGCTCTCCCATTCCAAGCTTCGTTGAATAAAGGTCAATATCTGCAAAAAGATTTGCAAATTTACTGTCAGATTGCTCTACATTATTGAACGCCTTTTGCAGCGTTTCACGCTGGAATGCGTTGTTGTTCGCCGCCTCCGCAATTTTGGTGTATGTAAGTTCGGGGTCTATCGTGTAATGATAGCTTTCCTTGATGTCCTCGAGAAGTTCCTCAGCGTCCTCAGTAGAAAAAACTTCCTCATAGGCTCTCTGGGCGACTGTCATGTTTTCGGGTTCCTTGTTGTTCAGCAGGTCGTAAACATGGGTCAGAAAGCTGTCGGAGAGGTATTTATAGAACACTATGCCTAACAGGTAATTCTTGTACTCGTTAGCGTCCATTTTTCCGCGAAGGATATCTGCGCCTGCCCACAGAACGCTCAGAAGATCTTTGCTGTTTTCGTTTTCAGCCATTGTTTTTACTCCTTATGTATTTATTTAACGTTTTTTACGCTGGATTTCGGTATAAGTATATATTTATTATATTATACCATATATTTGACAAATTTACAATGCCTTAAATGACACAATTTATATTTTTTCACGAGGTATTTATAGCGGAGTAGATTGTCGTTTGATTGGTTTGGCTGTAAAACTTGGGAACTGCGTAAGTTGGGTGAGGTTTGCCAAATCAATGGGCGCATTGGATTTAGAGGGTATACAGAAAAAGATATAATTTCTAAAGAAAAAGGCGGAGTATTAGCTTTCACGCCTACTAACATCGTCAATAATCACCTTGTTCTGAATGTGAGGAACACTTATATTACACGGATAAAATACGACGAGTCTCCGGAGATTATGGTTGAAAACGGTAATATCCTGTTTGTAAAAACAGGTTCGACATTAGGCAAAAGCGCCTTAATTACAGGGTTAAATGAGGATTCAACTGTTAATCCACAGGTTGTTGTAATAAAGACTGATATTCCCAATCAGAAAATACTATCTACGATATTAACCACAGATAAGGTTCAAAGTCAGATAGCTTCAGTGAAGATAGGAGGAGCAGTTCCAACCATGACGGAAACCGAATTGAAAAATATTGAATTAGCAATACCAATAAACGAAGATGAAAAAAAACAAATCGGCGCCTATTTCCGCACTCTCGACCACCTTATCACCCTTCATCAGCGTAAGCAAAAAAAGCCATTTTTAAGTTATAACAACCACAATATACAAGCGTAAGTGCTATTTTGAGCAATATAATGATGTTGTATAATAAAACTTGACACCCCACGCTCAAAATAATATACTAAAATCAGGAGGGTGAAGGACATGTCAGAAGCAAAGAAATACGACAGGAGCTACAAGGAGCAGTCAGTAAAGCTGGCGCTGGAAATAGGAGTAAAGCGAGCCAGCGAGGAACTTAAGGTACCGTACGGGACACTGAACGGATGGGTGCAGGCGGCAAAGAACGGCGACTTGGACATCGAGGAGCGAACCCCCGAAAACGCAATGAGCCTGGCTGAGGAGATTCGGCAGCTGCGCAGCGAGGTAAATCGGCTGAACAAGGAAAACAAGCGGCTTCAGGAGGAGAGGGTCTTTCTGAATGAGGCGGCAGCTTTTTTCGCCGCGAACCGTCGGAAGTAAACAAGCAGGAGCGAATGAAGTTCATTGCGCTCAAGACCTGCGATGGAGGCGCAAAAGGCAGAATTTCATTCTGCTGCAAAGCACTGAAATTGACACTCCAGGGATTTCACAATTATCTGAAGAATCGTAATAAACCCTGGAAACACGAAGAACTGACGGCAAAAATGATGGAGATACTCAGCGAAGACGAATGCAACGATACATACGGCAGGGACCGAATGCATAAGGCGCTGCTCCTTAAATATCCGGATTCCGGAATACCAAGTGAAGCCACGGTATACCGCGTAATGACAGCCATCGGAATAACCCACAGACCCAACCGAAAACCGAATGGAATCATGAAGGCGGACCGTGAAGCGCGAAAGTCAGACGACCTGCTGAAACGTGATTTTAAATCCGACAAGCCTTTCAGCAAATGCGTAACTGATATCACAGAAGTCAAAGCTAAAAA
>OWJI01002323.1_pt1 | contig 10517 bp, 10 predicted proteins | sample 1732541 | NCBI WGS metagenome assembly OWJI01 (sample SAMN05065727, study PRJEB22554) | human gut metagenome | biome: ENVO:2100002; feature: ENVO:00000062; material: ENVO:00002003 | host: Homo sapiens | place: USA
TTTGGCGAGCACCGCGATAACTCGAGAAACTCGCAAAGCGTGTTTCTCGTAGTTACAGGAAATTGCTTTCCTGTAAAGTAAAAACGCTCCGTGAGAAACACTCAAAGTATGTTTCTCGTAGCTGACAGGCATTTGTAAGAAACTGACAGTGATGCATCTTATTCACCCGGATGAAAATTCTGATAGAAATCAATAAATAATTCCAAGGATTTCGAAGGCTTTAAGGTGTTTTTATAAGCGAAGCCAATTTCACGCTTGTGAATTGGAAAACCAAGTGGAATCTCTAATAACTCTTTATTTGCAAGTTCGTTCTGGACAAATTGGCGGATGACGCAGGCAACACCCAGGTTGGTTTTTGCAAAGTCAATTAAGAGGTCCATCGTAGAGACTTCGATTAAATCTCTTGTTTCGATTTTATTTTCCTGTAAATAATCATCAATATACTGACGGGTCATGTTGTGCTTATCAAGAAGCATCAGTGTAGAATGCTGTAAGATTGCATCGGAAGAAATGCCCCTTGCATTCAATACGTTTAAGTAAGCTTCCGTTGCAACAAAAATATCTTCAATTTCAGCCACATTGCTGAAATTTAAAGTTTTCTGGTTTTCCGGCCTTGCAATCAGACCGATATCAATTTTGTTTTCTTCTAACATCTGTAAGGATTCGTTGGTAGACTGGCATACGATAGAAATATTAATATGCGGATAACGTTTTGTGAAATCCTTTAAATAAGGCAAAAGCATGTATTTGCAGAGTGTGGAACTGACACCGATTTTTAAGTGGCCGACACCAAGCTCTAAGGAGTTCTTTAATTTATCTTCCCCTAAAGTCAGAGTTTCGAAAGCGGAACTGACATGAGTAAAAAGTAGTTCGCCTTCTTCGGTCAGCAATACGCCGCGGGAACTTCGGCGGAAGAGTTCGCAGCCCAGGCTTTCCTCTAGTTTCTGGATGGATTTACTGATGGCAGGCTGGCTGATATAAAGCTCTTTGGCTGCCTTTGATATATTCTGTGTTTTTGCTACGGTATAGAAAATACGGTAACTGGATAAACTCTGTAACATTTATAGATCCCTCCGTGTTTATAACTAAAAATCATAATAAATATGTTTAATATGTATTTCCATTATACCACTAGCTGTGCTATAATAGCAACTGTATAGAAAAAATGATTTAATTTCAGGAGGAATTTCAAATGGGAATGACAATGACACAGAAGATTCTTGCGGCACATGCGGGACTTGATTCTGTTCAGGCTGGCCAGTTGATTGAAGCAGATTTAGACTTGGTATTGGGAAATGATATCACTTCACCGGTGGCTATCCATGAGATAGAGAAAATGAAAGTAGACGGAGTGTTCCATAAGGATAAAATCGCACTGGTTATGGACCACTTTGTACCAAATAAAGACATCAAATCTGCACAGCATTGTAAATGCGTCAGAGAGTTTGCATGCAAAAACGAAATCACCAACTACTTTGACGTAGGAGAAATGGGTATCGAACATGCACTTCTTCCGGAAAAAGGACTGACTGTTGCAGGAGATGTTATTATCGGAGCAGATTCACATACCTGTACTTATGGAGCATTGGGAGCATTTTCCACCGGTGTTGGAAGTACTGATATGGCGGCAGGAATGGCAACCGGAAAAGCATGGTTTAAAGTACCATCCGCAATTAAATTCAATATTACAGGAAAACCAGCACCATGGATTAGCGGTAAAGATGTTATTTTACATATCATCGGAATGATTGGTGTGGATGGAGCATTATATAAGTCTATGGAATTCGTAGGTGATGGTATCCGGTATCTTTCCATGGATGACCGTTTTACCATTGCAAATATGGCAATTGAAGCCGGCGGAAAGAACGGAATCTTCCCGGTAGACGAGAAAGCAGAAGCATATATGAAAGAGCATTCCAAGCGCCCTTATAAAGTATATGAAGCAGATGAGGATGCCGTATATGATGAGGAGTATACCATTGACCTTAGTACACTTCGCCCAACCGTAGCATTTCCACATCTTCCGGAAAATACAAAGACCATTGATGAAGTAGGCGACATTACTATTGATCAGGTAGTAATCGGTTCCTGTACGAATGGAAGATTAGATGACCTTAAGATTGCAGCTTCTATCCTGAAAGGAAAGAAAGTAAAGAAAGGTTTACGTGTAATCGTAATTCCTGCAACTCAGCAGATTTATCTGGATGCTATGGAAGCCGGATATATCAGAACCTTTATTGAAGCAGGTGCTATTGTCAGCACACCGACCTGCGGACCTTGCCTTGGTGGCTATATGGGAATCCTTGCTGAGAATGAAAGATGCGTATCTACAACCAACCGTAACTTTGTGGGACGTATGGGACATGTGGATTCGGAAATTTATCTGGCAAGCCCGGCAGTTGCAGCAGCAAGTGCAATTACAGGAAAGATTTCCAGCCCGGAAGAAGTATAGGAGGATTAGAACATGAAAGCAGCAAAAGGAAAAGTATTTAAATTCGGTGACAACGTAGACACGGATGTTATTATACCGGCAAGATATCTGAATTCTTCCGACCCTAAGGAACTTGCCTTACATTGTATGGAAGATATTGATAAGGAATTTGTAAATAAAGTATCTGCAGGAGATATTATTGTAGCGGAGAAGAACTTTGGATGCGGTTCATCCAGAGAACATGCACCAATTGCAATTAAAGCCGCTGGTGTAAGCTGCGTCATAGCAGAGACTTTTGCACGTATTTTCTATCGTAATGCAATCAATATCGGACTTCCGATTATTGAATGTAAGGAAGCAGCTTTGGAAATCAAAGCAGGAGATGAGGTAGAGGTAAATTTTGATACTGGTGTCATTACCGACAAGACCACTGGAAAGAGTTTCCAGGGTCAGGCATTCCCACCATTTATGCAGAAGATTATCGATTGCGAGGGACTGGTAAATTACATCAATCAGAAATAGCAGAAAGTGTAGAAAGATAATTGATATATTTTGGAGAGATTTTAAGATTAGTATAAATTTCTGCATATTCTCTAGCGGATAGCTCTGTAATATAGTTTTCTTCAAAATTCTTATGAATACCGGCTGCCTTTGCCAGATCAACAGCTTTGTTGTAGGCAATGGCAGCTTTTTCTTCGGAAGAATAAGTACCAATGGAATAATTGCCATTGATATGGATAAAAGCCTGATAACGGAGGAGTCCATTGTGCTCTGTTTGTACAACTCCACGGTAGCGGTTAATGACAATAATATTGGCGTAGCTGTAATCAAAGTGGTTGCCATTGGCGAAAGTGTAATCTACATTCAGTACCGCATGATTACGGACTCCATAGCGGGAGAGAATCCCGGTCTGCATGCCGTATTCATTTACAAAAAGCCGGCCACCACGCTGCATAATCTTGTGGCTGGAATAAAAGAATAAATCATCAATATCAAATTTATATTCCGTCTGTGGTGCGAGAAAATAGAGAAAATAATTCTGCTTCAGATAAATCGGATTCTTGATATAGACGCCGTTATCACGGAAATTTAAAAGTGTAATGGCTTTGGCAAAATCTAAAAGTTTAATATATGCGGTATAATTTTCCAGTGTGATTTCGGACTCAGAAAGTAGAGAAGTCCCCTCTTTATAGGCAAGATGGGCTTCTTCCTCCGTTGGAAAGCTTCCAAGACTGATATGTTTTCTTTTATAGGTAAGACTGGAACGGTAGTAGATGGTCCCGTCTTTGGTTTTGGCTGAAAAAGCACCGGAAAGCATGGTAAATCCTCACATTTCTAAAATTCTTAGTTACAAATCATCTGTAAGAAGCTGCCGGTGGCGAGTTCTTACGGTAAGCATCACTTTGAGTATAACATTTTTAGGAAAGCATGAAAACAGGAAAATATCTTAAGAAAATATCAAACTTTTAAAATAAAAAATATGCTATGATACCAATATATATTGGAAATTACAAGGATATAAAAATTCGTGGAAATATCAGGAATATTTGGCGGCGTTATTGGAATAGTGATATGATTGCAGGTGGAAAGGAGCAATTTGTTGAAGCGGGAAAATACAAGAAAGAAATATCAATTAAAAAACTGGCTAAAAGCAGGGATGATTCTGTTACTGGTATGCCTTGGAGGGTTATATTTTTTCAAGACATCCGAACGGTTTCAAAAAAGTGATGAAGTAAAGATAACATTAAAGCATGATAATTTCTTTGATGACAGTGTGGCAGGGATATTGGAGGATCTGGATAATGAAATCGGGCTTCCTAAGAAAATTTATCTGGTGAACCATTTTAATGTGACTTTCTATGCTACCGGAGAAATTGCTGCAATAGATACATTTTTCTATGGGGAGGATGAGGATGGAGAAACCAGAACCTATCTTGTGGACTATAACCGGAAGAAAAGCAGCAAAATGACAGTTTACATCAATAATTATGCCAAGACAGATTATGAAGAAGATATGTGCCTGACACCGCTTTTTGAACTATTGGGAAATATAAAGGTGAAAGAACGGGTAGATAGCTGGGCAGAAGAAACAAAGAGCCATACCTTTGGAATAAGTTATTCGGGGAAAAGAGCTTTTACCAGTGCAGATAGCCTGCAGGTGATAAATGCAGAAAGTGCAGATATAGATGAAAATGAAGATATAGATGGAAATGCAGATACAAATGAAAATTCAATTTTAAGCCAGTTGGAATATGGAGGAGAAGTTACAGGTTTTGCAGTTACATTTTCTACTGATGGCGAAGAAAATACAGGTGAAATTATAACTTATATCATAAATCCAAAATATACCAGTGCTGCAGTGTTAGCCCAGCAAAACCGGCAGGAGCAGATTGAGAAAGCCAAAAACAGCTCTGGTGATGCCACAGGAGATAAAAACGGGAATAAAGATAATAGTACTATATCTGGCAGTGAGGACGAAGAAGGAGAAGAGGCTACACCATGGACAGAAAACAGGGAAGATGGAAGCGTGTACTTTTTTTTAGATGACAATACCGGTTATCGTCTGTTGGTGGCGGATGCAGCTGCCGGCAGCCGTTTTTATGAGCTTGAAATGACAAAGGACGGCGGGCAGAGCTGGAATCAGCAAAATGCAGATCCGTTTGATGGAAATATTGGTGTGGCAGAAGGAATAGAATTCTATAATGAAAATCTGGGCGTTATCGGATTGGCTGGAGCGTCAGGTGATTATTCCACACTTTATCTGACACAGGATGGCGGGAAAACATTTTCCATGATTGAGCTTTCCATGGATGAAGTGACAGAACTTCCGGACACGGCAGCAGAGTATGGATTTTCCATATCAGACTATGATTATTGCAAGATGCCACAACAGAAAGATGGAAAACTTATAATAAAAGTAATATCTGCTATGGGTGAAAACGATGGAATTCTTTTTGAATCCATAGATAGCGGGAATACATGGAATTATTCTGGGATAAGTTATTGACAGTAAACTGCTGGTTCTTATATAATGAAAGACAGAACAAATTTTATGCAGAGAGCAAAAGAGGGACAAAAAATGGATTTGATTTACACAAGTACAAGAAACTCAGATGAAAAGGCAACAGCTTCACAGGCAATTTTAAAGGGTCTTGCAGGAGACGGTGGTTTATTTGTGCCGGATTCATTACCAAAGCTTGACGTTGATATGGATACCCTGGCAAAAATGAGCTATCAGGAGACTGCTTATGAGGTAATGAAACTTTTCTTAACAGACTTTACAGAAGAAGAGTTAAAGCATTGTATCAATAGTGCGTATGATTCTAAATTTGATACAGAAGAGATTGCTCCGTTAGTAGATGCAGACGGTGCATATTATCTGGAGCTTTTTCATGGAGCTACGATAGCATTTAAGGATATGGCATTATCCATTCTGCCTTACCTTATGACAACTGCTGCAAAGAAAAACCATGTAAAGAATGAAATTGTTATTTTAACAGCAACTTCCGGTGATACCGGAAAAGCTGCTTTAGCAGGATTTGCAGACGTTCCTGGTACTAAGATTATTGTATTCTATCCAAAGAATGGTGTCAGCCCGATTCAAAAGAAGCAGATGGTTACCCAGAAAGGGGCAAATACACATGTAGTTGGTATTCATGGTAACTTTGACCAGGCACAGACCGGCGTTAAGAAAATGTTTTCTGATAAAAAACTGGCAGAATTAATGGACAAAGCCGGATATCAGTTTTCCTCTGCTAACTCCATTAATATCGGACGTCTTGTTCCTCAGATTGTTTATTATGTATATGCATATGCAAAATTATATGAAAATGGTGCAATTGCAAAAGATGAAAAGATTAATGTTGTAGTTCCAACCGGTAACTTCGGAAATATCTTAGCAGCTTTCTATGCAAAGAACTTAGGACTTCCGATTGCAAAATTAATCTGTGCTTCCAATGAGAACAAAGTATTATTTGACTTCTTCTCAACCGGAACCTATGACAGAAACCGTGAATTTGTACTAACTTCTTCTCCATCCATGGATATCCTGATTTCCAGCAACTTAGAGCGTCTGATTTATCGTATTGCCGGAAATGATGCAGAGAAAAATGCTGAATTCATGCGTGCATTAACAGAAGAGGGCAAATATATGATTACCGATGAGATGCGTGCCCAGCTTGCTGACTTCTATGGCAATTACACCACAGAGGAAGAAACAGCAGAAGTAATCCGTGACCTCTATGAGAAGACCGGCTATGTGATTGATACACATACTGCTGTAGCAACCGGTGTATACCACAAATATGTAAAAGAGACCGGTGATAATACCAAGACTGTTATTGCATCAACAGCAAGCCCGTTCAAGTTTACCAGAAGCGTAATGGATGCCATTGATAAAGAAAAATATGATTCCATGACTGATTTTGAACTGGTAGATGAGTTAAGCAAGATTGCAAATGTAAAAGTTCCACAGGCAATTGAAGACATCCGCAGTGCAGAAGTACTTCATAAGACAGAATGCGATGTAGAAGATATGCCTAAGATGGTAAAAGCATTTTTAAATATCTAAATGCTTATGTAAAACATAGAGAATCTGCTACCGGCAGTTTCTTATGGATACAAGGTAACGAAACCCTGTCAGAGAAATCTGACAGGGTTTCGTTTATGTAAATAAAATGTAAAGGTTTAAGATTAGATTTCCATCAGGAAGTGAATGGTTCCAAATGGGAAAATAATTGGAAATACATAAATCTTAGTGGCATTTGTAAGTGTTTCTTCCTCATGAACTTCCGGAGGACATAAGTTTAATTCCAGGGAAAATTCATTAGACATATTTACATTAAATAATCCATTGTGAAGATTTAAGAAATCTTCGATAGAGGCTTTTACATACTCATCGAATTCATGGAATTCTTCTTTGGCATAACGGGATGCAAAAGCAATTGCAACAGATTTACTCATGTCTATACCAGAATTGAAAGAAAGTAAACCTTCATCTTTCTGGGTAACACAATAGTTGGTCATATACTCGGATTTCATCAGTGGATTTAATGGTGTAAAATCCTTTCCGATGAAACGAACGATATCATTAAAGAGAAGATTAAGGTATGCAACAATCTTTCCTGACATATCAGAATTATCAAAATGGAAGAATTTATGAATCAGCTTTTCAACCATATCATTCTGTTCGTTAGCAACATTTAAATCATCAATTTCATTACTTGCCTGATATTCTGCAAGTAATTCCTCAAACTGACTGTTGGTAAGCAGTCCGTCTTCAATCAAAATCTGACCTAAAAGCAGGTAGTCTGGTTTCTGCGAGGAGAGTAATTTGTCAACCTGTTCCTTTGTAAGATATCCGCCTTCGATTGCAATTTCACCAAATTTCTTGTCTTCATGGGTCTGACGGCATATAATAGCGTCAACCTGGGAAGCATTTAATAATCCGGCATGAATTGCCAGAGTACCTAATTTCAGATAGGAAGAGGACTGCCTCTCTAATGCATCTACCAGCTTATCCGCAGGAACAGCACTTTTGCTTAAAAGAAAATTACCAAAAAACTGTGTATACATAATTATCTCCCTTCAAAATAATTCTTCAGTACCCGCTCAATCTGTTCAACATTCAACGGTTTCTGGATAAAATCCTTTGCACCAGCTTCAATTGCATTCTTTAACTGAGCCTGTGTACCAACAGAAGATACGATAATAATAACCGCTTTCGGGTCAGATTCTCTAATTTCTTTTACAGCAGCAATACCATCTTTTACTGGCATAACAATATCAAGAAAAACGATATCAGGTTTATCGGATTTGAATTTGTCAATTGCTTCCTGACCATTTGCTGCCTCAACAAAAGTTGTACCACCATACTGCGCAATAATGTCTTTCAACTGTTTTCTCGCCAGAATGGAGTCATCTCCAATCAGGATTTTTGCTTCGTCTAATTTCATATATAATCCCTCCAAATACAACTAGAATAATTAGAACATATTAATATACTACAATAGTTGACCAAAAGTTTCAATGGCTTTTTCGATAAAATTCGTGGTTTTGCATAAAAAACAAATAAAAATAGAAGGTTATATGATAAATATGTTCACATAGCAATGTAAAGTGTGGTAAGATAAATCAGAATCAGGAAAAAAGAGTAAAAGAGGTTACATATTATGAAAGTAAACTGGAATTTAGTAGTAGATGTTGTGGTAGCACTGGTAGGTGTCTATGTTCTTATGAATGGCATATGGATGAAAAGTACCGGAAAGACAAGCAGCCTTTTGGCAACGCCGGAGGAATTAAAGAAATGTAAACATCCGGAGAAGATAAGAGAAGAAGTAACACCGAAAATGCTTCTTTGCGGAGCACTGGCATTAGTATATGGCATTGTGACGGCATTGGGTGAGACCATCTTTAAACTGCCGATTATTATTAAATCAGGAATCCTTCTGCTGCTGGTGTTATCCTGTCTGTTTTTGGTCAGTACATTAAAGAATGCCAGAGAGAAGTATTTATAAAAAATATTTATTTATAATAATTTATAAAAAACTGTAGTTTATATCTGGAAAAGATACCGGATAAGAACTACAGTTTTTTGTGTCTAGGCATTCCATAAGAAGCTGCAGGTGACAGAATCTTGCGGTTTAACGTTTGTCAATCGGAACATATTCTTTGCGTTCACCGATGTTACGATATGCAGGACGCATAATTTTTCCATTCTGGGAAAGCTCCTCTAAGCGGTGGGCACTCCAGCCGGCAATTCTTGCAATTGCAAAAATTGGTGTATAGAGTTCTAAGGGAAGGTCAAGCATATGATAAACAAATCCGCTGAAGAAGTCTACGTTTGGACTTACACCTTTATAGATTTTACGTTCTTTGGCGATGATTTCCGGTGCAAGGTGCTCTACTAAGGAATAGAGTGCAAATTCTTTTTCATATCCCTTTTCCTGGGAAAGCTTTTCCACAAAACCGCGGAAGATGACTGCTCTTGGGTCGGAAAGAGAATATACTGCATGACCCATCCCATAGATAAGACCGGCATGGTCAAAAGCTTTTTTATGAAGAAGTGCAGTAAGATATTTACCTACTTCGTCTTCGTCTGTCCAGTCTTTTACAGTGCGTTTCATATCTTCAAACATCTGAACCACTTTGATATTGGCACCACCATGTTTCGGCCCCTTCAGGGAACCAAGGGATGCTGCAATAACAGAATAAGTATCGGTTCCGGAAGAAGATACCAGATGGGTAGTAAAAGTAGAGTTATTTCCGCCACCATGCTCCATATGTAAGATTAATGCAATATCTAAAAGCTTTGCCTCTAATGGGGTATATTTACTGTCTGGCCGCAGAATATGAAGAATTGTTTCTGCAGTAGATAATTCCGGTTGTGGGGTATGAATATAAAGGCTGGCACCATCATGATAATGGCGGTAAGCCTGATAACCATATACAGAAAGCAGTGGGAATAAGCTGATAAGCTGCAAACACTGTCTCAATACATTAGGAAGTGAAATATCATCGGCACGGTCATCATAGGAATAAAGTGTAAGCACACTTCGTGCCAGTGTATTCATCATATCTTTGCTTGGAGCTTTCATAATAATATCACGTACAAAGCTGGTCGGAAGTGTACGGTATTCGGAAAGCAGTCCACAGAAGTTTTTCAACTGTTCTTTGGTTGGAAGCTCACCAAATATCAGAAGATAAGCACATTCCTCAAATCCAAAATGGCTGTCCGGTGCAATTCCTTTTACTAAATCTTTTACATTATAGCCACGGTAATAAAGTTCGCCCTCAGCTGGAATGTATTCTCCATTTACCAGCTTGGTAGAGCATACATCAGAAATGTGTGTAAGTCCTACCAGAACACCCTTTCCGTTTAAATCACGAAGACCACGGTTAACATTATATTTCGTATATAATTCAGAAGGAATGATGGATGATGCGGAGCATTTATTCGCAAGTTCCATTATTTCCGGTGTGATTTCATAAAAACGTCCTGTCATATTGTTCCTCCTCTTTTAATTATTTTAATACTGTCTCTTATCCACATCTCCGAGCCCACGAGACATGCGCAGATCTCGTATGC
>OWJI01002334.1_pt1 | contig 10486 bp, 7 predicted proteins | sample 1732541 | NCBI WGS metagenome assembly OWJI01 (sample SAMN05065727, study PRJEB22554) | human gut metagenome | biome: ENVO:2100002; feature: ENVO:00000062; material: ENVO:00002003 | host: Homo sapiens | place: USA
AAAAGCCGCAGCAGAGAAAATATCACAGCAGCTGCAATCGTTCCGTTCATAGAGGAACAGCCCACGGAAAACAAGAAGTTAAGGTTTGCAAAAGAAAAACTCCGCATCTTTTTTGATGCGGAGTTTTTTGTCCCCTTACGGGGATGGTACGGATTAGAGCATGCTTAACGTTGTAGCTATCATGTTTCCGTCCCCTTACGGGGATGGTACCAGATTATCTATACACCAGAAATTGAATTTGCGTTATCGTCCCCTTGCGGGGATAGTACAAGCTTGGCTTGGCGACAGCTCGACGCTCAATAGTTTTCGCCCCCTTACGGGGATGGTACAAGATAAACCGGGATTTATCTATGCCGATACAAGTTTTCGCCCCCTTACGGGGATGGTACGACTACGCCGAAATATCCAGTCATGGACGATGCGTTTCCGTCCCCTTGCGGGGATAAGTTGAAATACGACCTATATCCAGTCCGGTACGATCTGGAGTGAGTTTCCGTCCCCTTGCGGGGCAGCCCCATTATACCACGGCGGTGGAACAATTGAAATCCCTTTTCAGGGCGTGCCATAGCGGCGGAAGCCGGCAAAGGCGAAGATGCTGCGCTTCAGGGTGCTGCCGTCCGGGTAGGTGGTCTCCTGGCTCTTGCGGCGGGAGCAGGCGGCCAGCGTGGGGATGCCCGCAGCTTCCAGACGCTGGACTACCCGGTACACAAAGGTGCACTCGCCCTGACAGAGCACGGCGTCCGGGTTAAGGTGCAGGATGTGGTCGGCATATACCGCGGCAAGGGAGTCCAGCACGGCCTCGTTGGTGGCGGGGTCGATGGCAGGGAAGGCAAGGTCTATCACCTTGCCGTAGACCTGTGCCGCAGCCTTTTGCTCGGCGCTCCACAGGGCAGACGGATGATTGGTAAAGTTGATGAGCATAGGGCATTCCTCCTTGACATTGCAAAGAGAAAAAGCCCATGGAATGCGGATAGTTAAGCAAGAAACTTAAAATTACTTTTCTTGATTTGCCCCCTTACGGGGATTGTACAGAACTTGCGTAAGAGTGAAAAGTTTGCTATAAGTTTTCGCCCCCTTGCGGGGATTGTACGGCTATGCAGTAACAAGCGAGTTTGCAGAGCAGGCTTTCGCCCCCTTGCGGGGATGGTACATCATTTACGATGCAAGCAACTGGTCTAAGCCCGTTTTCGCCCCCTTACGGGGATTGTACCGGATTCATTTACGCAGATACAGACAGCATACGGTTTTCGCCCCCTTACGGGGATGGTACCATGCTGTCCATCATCGACAAGGCCTATCCTGTGTTTTCGCCCCCTTGCGGGGATTGTACGCAAGCTCACCGTCGTGAGGTCATGGACTTCCTGTTTTTCGCCCCCTTACGGGGATTGTACTTCGGACGGATGGACGCAATTGCGAGACCAGAAGTTTTCGCCCCCTTACGGGGATTGTACTTTATTTATTAAAGCTAAAAACAGAAAGAGGTAGTTATCGCCCCCTTACGGGGATTGTACCCTAAATATATCACAAAACACCGCAAAACTGAAGAGCCGGATGGCTGGAAAATATTCACTTTATTGCAATGATGTACTTTTGCGCTAAAAAGAACAGGCACAAATTCATTCAGCCTGCCTTGTGCGCGGGGCGGTTTCATGGTATGATGCAGATAATGGATCTTATAAAAAGGAGTGTTGCCCTGTGCTAAAGACTTATATCACCACCGTGCCTTTGCAGGGAAAGCTGGACCCCATGCTGTATCAGCGGGAGCGGGCAGAGGCCCCCACGGCCACCTGTTTTCCCATCGTGCAGGTGATGCGGGATACCCTTGAACCCGGGGACACGGTGCAGCTGCTGGCCATCCGGCAGGAAAATGCCGATACCGCCCGCAACTATCAGCGCCTGCTGGAAGAGCTGGCGCAGCTGGGCGTTGCAGAAGATCAGGTGCACCAGCTCCACCTGCCCGAGGATCAGCGCCCGGAAACGCTGATCGGCCTGTGCCGGGATCTGGTGGATGTTCTGCCGCAGGTCACCCGGGTGTATACATGCATCACCTACGGCTCCAAGAGCATCCCGGTGGTCACGTTGACGGCATTGACCTGCGCCGAAGCTACCCATACGGAGCTGGAAGTAGGCGGCGTGTATTATGGCGAGGTCAAACGGGAAAACGGACAGGTGCTCAGCGCACGGCTTTACGATATGGCGGCACTGTATCAGCTTGCCGGGCTGGTAGGCACCATGCGTGACAGCAAGACCGCCGAACAAGTGTTCCATCAGCTGATCTGGATGAACCAGCGCCGGGAGGGCTGAGCAGCGATGAATGAAGTAAAAACATGGGCGGACATTGACGCTTCGCCGCTGCTGCAGCTGCCGCCGGAACAGCGCAAAAAGCTGCACGATGCCAATGATGAACGGTTCCGCACGTTCTGGGCGGAATGCTTTCTGACCGCACAGGCTCCCGGAAGGGGAGAGGATGCATGGAACAGCGTGGATTTCTGCAAGGCGTTTCTGGATGCGTTTGATCTTTGGGAACCGAAACCCGGGCAGACCTTCAGTATGTATCTGCGCACCGCTGTCCGTCATGCACAGGCACACGACCAGCAGCAGGAAGAAATGGCTGTGACGGGCTTCGGACGCGAGACGAACCGCAAGATCAAAAAAGCGTTGGAATACATGGAAAAGAACGGGATTACAGAGAGTGTGCTCTGCCGTGACCCGGAAAAAGAACAGGTGATCGCCGATATTGTCGGGGTCGGCGTAAAGACCCTGCGGAAAGCACTGCGCAATAAGCAGTCGGTGCTCAGTCTGGACGACACTGGCGGAGAGGATTCGGCGCTGGGTGACCGGGTGGTTTCCCAAGAAAAAAGCGTGGAAGAAAAGGTGGAGCAGAGCAGTGAAATGCTGGCATGGCTACACCGCGGCATAGGGCTGATGAACCTGCAGCAGAAGGAAAAATACGGCAAGACAGCTGGCCCGTTGTGGAGCAGCGTGCTGATGGGCTTTCTGCGCAACAATGACGCGCTGCCTCCGGCAGAGGATGCGCCCGCGCGGCTGGCAAACTGCGATGATCTGCGTCCGCTGGAACAGGACAACTGTCTGTGGGATATCCTGCTGCTGCACCGGTATGTGGAGTTTACCGTTCAGCCGCCCTATGCACCCAAAGCGCTGGAATGCGCCGCGCTCCACGCCCTGCTGGACTCGGAGCGCAACCCGGCGCAGGATAAGACCGTGGCAGAATTTCTTGGTGTGAGCCGGGCGGCGGTGTCGCAGCGGCGCAAAACATGGCAGCAAAAACTGGTGCAGATGAAAACGGAACAGGAGGATGGATAAGATGGGACGCGATGTTTTACTTTTATATATGAGCCCGAAAAACCAGAACTACAAGACCCAGACCAACGAGGGCGCGGTGCGGTACCTGATAAAGGAAAAGGAGACCCCGGACTGCATTCTGGCACTGTGCAGCGAGACGGTGCGCAAAAAAGCTGTGGTGGAAATGCCGGACGGCAGCACCTGCACCACGCTGGAATATTTCCGCGATGCGTTGCGCAGGGTGGGCATCCCGGAAGAACGGCTGGTGGTGATCGAAGTGCCGGACAGCATGGATGACGAGAAAAAGCAGTTTCAGGCCATCTCGCAGCTGCTGGAAAAGATCAACGAAGGGGACACCCTTTCCATCGACCTTTCCGGTGGCATGCGGGACACTGCCATGCTGCTGGTGACCGCTGCCCGCTGTATGCGGGACCTGCGCAAAGTGGAGACCCGCCGGGTGATCTATGCGGAGCTGCGCGGGGAAGAGCCTGTCGCGCATGACCGCACCCAGCTGTATGATCTGTTCGACTTTGTTACCGCCATGGACGAGTTCTTCTCCACCGGCACCGCGCAAAAACTGAAGCGCTATCTGTGGAGCGAGGGCGAAAAAGACCCGGTGCTGCACACGCTGCTGACCCGTATCAACCAGTTCTCGGAAGATCTGGCGCTGTGCCGGGTGCAGAAATTGAACGACGATTTGAACCAGATCGATCAGGCGCTGAAAAAGACGCCCAAGAAGAGCCAGAACCTGACCGACCTGTTCTTCCGGCTGCTGAAAGACCGTTTCAGTACCGAGTTTGCAGAGCTGCTTTCCTCCGGCGAAAAGGCGCTGCCTGCACTGGTGAGCTGGTGCGCCGGCCACGGGATGTACCAGCAGGCGCTGACCCTGCTGTGCGAGCAGATGCCGGAATATGTCTGCCAGCATATTTTTGTGCAGCCCACCCCCAAAGGCTGGGAGTATCTGGCAGCGCAGATGCAGAACAAGGGCAAGCCGTGGGTGTACCCGCTGTTCCACTTCCATTTCTGCCGCCTGACTTTGATGCAGAAGGAATATCCCTATACAACAGACCTGCGCCTGACCCTAAGCCGGGACGATGCAGAAGGCAATATGCTGTTCGGCGTAGCAAATGATGCAGAAATGCACGACTATCTGGATATGGTGCTTGCCTCTGGGCAGCTGGTCATCGACCCTGCCATCCGCCCGCAGCTGGAGCAGGCTGCCCTGCTCTATCAGCGCGTGATGCAGTACCGCAACCAGATCAATCACGCCAGCGCCAGCGACCTAGGCTTACAGAGCGAGCGCGTTCTGCCGCTGGATACAGAGCACATTAAAGAGACCCTGCAAAAGATCGCCGCCTACCTGCATGAGATCCGCCCCTTGAAGCGGAACGTCCCGCAAGGCGTCAAGGCGCTGCCTGTCACAAAGACGATTCCGGCAGGCGCAGTTCCCAACCTGTAAAATAGAATATAAGAAAAAGCAAAGCACCTCCGCTGCTGGCAAACGCCAGTAGCAGAGGTGCTTTTTTGTCCCCTTGCGGGGATAAGTTACAATGGGAACAAGCTGGATGTGGCAGTGGATACGCACGAGTTTCCGTCCCCTTGCGGGGATAAATTGCAATGGGTGCGCAAGGGTGCAAGTCCATCGTGGGTGTGTTTCCGTCCCCTTGCGGGGATAAATTGTAATGTCATGGAGCAGGCTTCTGGGCGGATTGACCGGCTGTTTCCGTCCCCTTACGGGGATAAATTGCAATATTAAGCCGAAGCAAGCCAAAGACAGCGAAACACAGGTTTCCGTCCCCTTGCGGGGAACTCATTGGATATCAAGAAGCATGGGCAGACTACCGATGGTTTCCGTCCCCTTACGGAGTATAAATTTACTATACCACACATTGAGTCAAAAGAAAAGAACCATACACCGGAGAAGCGCGAATGGAGTAGAAAAGATAAGCCATAAAGATCACCTCGATTCGGCAGAAGGGGCGTCAAAGCCCTGAATGGGCAAGCCGAGGAAGTATTCCTCGATGCGGTCCCAAAGCTGCTCGCTGGAAAAGCCGCTGGTAAACAGTCAGCTCATCAGCCGCACAGCATCGGTGTGGCGCTGGGCAATGCGCTCCAGCAGGTGGTTGCGGTAGAACCCGCGGTCAGCCAGCTCCAGGGTCTGGGTCTGGTTGACGTAGAGGTACAGGCGGCTGTTGGAGCCGCCCAGCAGGGCAAAGTGGAGCAGGTCCAGCTCCTCCAGCACGCCCAGAGCTGGGGTCAGACGCTCGCTGCTCTGTACGGAATCGTTCACCGGCAGATAGCGGCAGGTCTCGCCGCTGTGCAGAACAGCAAAGCTCTGCTCCAGCCAGTGGAAAAACTCGCTGATGAACGGGTCCACCACACTGTACTCTGCGCCTTCCTGCGTGGTGCCGCGGCGCAGCACACGGGTGCGCTGTAGGCGGGACGAATGCTGCTGCCAGGACTGCACAGCCGCCAGCACTACGCGCACTGCACTGGTGGCACGGGTGCTGCTCAGGCCTGTGGCCTGCGCCAGCCGGGCGGCGGCATCCCGATCGTAGAGATACTGGCCACTGCGGGCAGCCTCGAAGAAGATCTCCTTCAGGGCGCGCAGCAGAACGGAAAAACGGGCATGCGCATTGGCGTGCCACTCCAGCGTCAGCTGCATGGCGGGGGTCAGGTGCAGCTGGGCATTCAGCGGCAGCTTGTCGCTGTGGGTGTACAGCAGATACTTGAACTGCGGGAAGGAAAAATCGTTCTGCCAGCGGCTGCTCCACAGGCGGGCAAGGTCTACGTCGTAGACCCCGGCAGCCTCATCCTGCAGGGTGGCAGCACCGGTACAGATGCAGTTGACTGCGGCGGCATCGGCGCTGCTGAGCAGAAAATACCCGTGGGTGAACAGAGGAGAGGGCCGCATGATGAAGGGCGCATAGCCGCGTGCTTCGCTGTCCTTCTGGATCAGCAGCATGGCGGTCTTGACCTTGGCCAGTGGGTCCTGCTGGTGCTCGCCGTTAGGGCTGGCAAAGATGTAGGCAAAGCTCTCGGCGTCCACCAGAAGTTCGTTGCGGTGCTTGGTGGCGGTGGCCGGCTGGCTGGCGCGGTGCTGGCGGTACAGCTGCAGCACCTTGCGCATCACCTGCACCAGCTGCCAGGGCTGAATGCTGGAAAGGCCGTGCAGGCGGTTGATGTGCTTGAAGTCGTTGGCCATGTGCTCGTACACGGCACGGCCCTGAATCTCCGGGTCACGGGCGGCGCGACCGATCTCCTGCGTGTAATCACACAGGTTACCGGTGGGGGCAAAGTGCAGCACAAGGGCAATGTCCGGGATGTCGATGCCCATGCCAAAGGCCTTGGTGGCCAGCATGATCCGGCGCTTGCCGCTGCGGAAATCCTCCAGATCCTCCGCTTTGGCTTCGCCGGAAAGCTGCGCGTGGTAGCGGGTCACAGTATTGCCAAGCCGCTGCGCAAGGCAATGGGTGTAGAAGCGCTCCAGCAGACTGACGGTGGGAAAGTAGATCAGGGTCTTCTGCCCCTGCTCCAGTGCGGTGGTGATCTGCCCGGTCAGAGCCTGGAACTTGTCCAGCTCGTACTCCCGGCGGCCGGTCACGCGGGGAACCTCCCGGATGCACAGCTCGATGTTGCGGCGGCGCACGCAGCCCAGATAAACGATGGGGTCCGGCGACATGTGCAGGCTGCGCAGGGTCTCGCGGTACATGTCCTCCTCGCCGCCATAGGTGGCCGTGGCCGTAAAGGTGGCGGTGACAAAGGCATGCTGGTGCGGACCGTTCAGCTGCTGTTTGCGCAGCTTGTTCACGTAGTCACCCAGAAACCAGTAGTCCGGGCGGAACTGCTTGCCCCAAGTGGTCACAATATGGGCCTCGTCCACGATCAGCAGGCCGATGGCACGGTCACCGATTAGGTCGGAGATATCGCTGCGGCTCAGCAGGGATTCCGGCGAAAGATACAGGATGTCGCAGCGGCCTTCCTGCACCTCCTGCGCAATGGTCTTCTTGACCATGGGCGGGATGTCGGAGTTGATGGTGCGGGCTTTGGCGTAGCGGTGCTTCTCCATGCCCTGTACCTGATCGTTCATCAGGCCAATCAGCGGCGAGATCACCAGCGTGACCATCCCGTACTTCTCGGCCAGATCAATGGCCGGGATCTGGAACATCACGCTTTTGCCCGCACCGGTAGATGCGGTAACGAACAGGTCGCGGTAAGTCTGCCCTGCACGGCAAAGCTCTGCCTGCTGGATGAGGTCATCGATGATGTCCTCCTGGGTGATGGTGCGTAGCTTCTTCTCGCCGCGATGCAGAGCGTCCAGGTCGTAGACATCCAGCGGGAGAAAATCTGGGTAACCCCAGTGCTGCTGCAGAAGGGTGCGCGCCTCCGGGCAGACGGGGCGCTCTGGCTGCATCGTCTGCGCATGCGCTCTGGAAAGCTGACCGGGAAAAGCGCCAGCCAGCGCCGCAAGGCTGGCGGCAAGACCAGCTTCATCGCCGATGAAGCTGTCGGCTGAAACGCAGAGCGTTTTGCCGCGACGCAGCTGCTGCACGAGGCAGAAATAATCGGCTTCTCCGGTAAGCGCAAAGGCAGAGCTGATGGCGGAAGTTTCGGGAACCGTATGCGGTGCTGCACCAAACGATACGCGCTCGACCTGCGGGTACTGACGCAGCAGAGCGTCCAAAGGAATGCAGCAGGCAATGCCTTCCTCCGTATGCAGCAGGTTGGAGTAGACACGCAGGCAGGGTTCAATGCCGGGCAGCGGAGTATCCTGCGGCGTTTCCGGGTCAAAGTGGCTCAGAAGGCCGGACTGCATCTCCGGCGTAAGCGTCACAGACACGGGCAGCAGCGTGCGGTAGCAGGTGTTCTGCACCAGAATGATGTGCGGGAACTCCTGCGCAAGGGTATCGGCGTGCAGGGCAAACTCCTCTGCGGTGATCACACAGGGGTTCTGCTGCAGCAGACTGCTCAGGTAGCGGGACAGGCGCTGCTGCAGCAAAGCATCCAGAGAAGGACGCGCAAGACCGGCATCCTCCGAAGAAAACCCCCACAAGACAAACAACGTATCCTCAGCAGCATGGGTGGAAAGATAAGAACGAAGCAATGTATTCATGGCAAAATCCTCCATCAGGTCAAAAAATCAGGCAGCAAAAAGGGCGAATGAGGAGCGGCGCTTCAGCATCTCCCGCAGATGGCGCTCGGCACGCACCTGAATTTGGCGGACACGTTCCCGCGTGACGCCCAGCTGCGCACCGATCTCGTCCAGCGTGCGGCAGCGGTCATCCGGGATACCGTAGCGCAGCCGGAGCACAGTGGACTCGCGTTCGGGAAGCTGAGAAAGAAGCAACCGGACTTCCTGAACGGTCTCGTTCTCGCTCACAGTGTCCACAGGATCGGGGCTGACGTCATCCGCCAGAAGTTCCGCAAGCTCGGTGTCGTGGCTCTCGCCGACCATAAGATTCAGGCTGGTAACGTTGAGGTAAACGAGCATGTCGCTCAGGTAGCGGCGCGCCTGCTCCACCGTGCAGGGGTGACCGCTGCTGGCTTCAGCCTCGGCAATGGCATGCCAGAGATCCGGACCATCTAGCTGCATGCAGGTGCTGCAGACGACACGCACCCGGCAGAGCGTGTCAAAATAGTGTACCGGGATGCGTACCGTAAGGCCGGTGCTGATGGCTTCGCGCAGGATGGACTGGCGAATCCAGTAGGCGGCGTAGGTCAGGAAGCTGCAGCCCTGCAGCGCATCGAACCGCTGGACCGCAGTAAACAGTCCCAGAATGCCGTTCTGGAAGTTGTCCTCCTCGGTCAGGCAGCTATGGGCGAGCAGTTGCGGAACTCTGCGGGCCATCAGGTGGACAAAACCGGCGGTCTTGCGCACGAGGATATCCTTGGCGCTCTCGTCACCCTGCTGTGCCAATACGCAGAGCTGCTCGTTGGTCATAGACCAAAGCTGCTTGGAGGTAAAGTCGCTGCGGCAGAAAGAAGTGGCCTTTCTGCTGCTGGGTATAGCGGCGCTGGTATCCACTAGGATGCCGAGCCCCGCCAGCTCGGCCAGCAGATACTCCTGTTCCTGCTGAGAACAGGAACCAAACAGCGCATCAAAGCCTTGCGCAGACAGGTGATTGCCGTTCGTCAGCATCGGGCGTACACGATTCAAAACTGCATTATAATCCATGGTAAAACCCCGCTTTCACTTCCAACTGTAAGTGTCTTCGCTTAGTAGAAGCCCATGGATGCAGTAGAGTTAAGTCTTTTGAGAAAAAATTTATGGTTATTTTTTGGAAACGTCAGTCAAATAAAAAATCAATGAGTTCTCTTATAAAGGTATAGAATTAAGCAGCAAGGACAGAAAACCTTGCCAAAGAAACAAACTATACAGAGCTTTTTGCGTATGATATAATAAAATTATAAATCTTAATTGGGAATATCGTTTTAGGAGGCCACCATGGAGCCAATGAAAGCAACCAGTGTCAACAGCCGTGCGGAGGAGCTGTTTGTGCAGCTTTTCTGTGAGGCTTTTGGCCCGGAAAAGACCGAAAATTTGCAGGTCCAGTACCCCTGCGTGGACATCTATGGTAGGCATCGCTATATCGACTTTGCGCTGGAATCGCCTGAATCCAAAATTGCAATCGAGATTGATGGTGAGACCTACCACAACCCCAGCAAGGTGTCCGAAAACAAATACGCTGATGACCTCCTGAAACAGAACAGCCTGATCTATGACAACTGGAAAGTCTACCGTTGGATTTACAGCCAGTTGGAAAAGCAACCGGAAAAGGTCAAGGACGAGCTGATTACATTTCTGGGCACCAGCCCCATGTTCAAGGCATTTGAAGCAGACCTGCCGGTGCAGATGGGAGGACAGACCATCGAGCTTCGGGACTACCAGCAGGAAGCCACCGAGAACCTGCAGAAGATGCGTGAGGACGGCAAGACCATTGCGCTGCTGTACCATGCAACCGGCGTAGGCAAAACCATCACGGCTGCAACGGACGCCAAGGCAGTGGGTGGGCGCACGCTGTTTCTGGTCAACGCCCTGAAGCTGGCATCTCAGGCAAAAGAGACCTTTGCTAAGGTCTGGCCGGAAGCGACTTTGGGAGAGTACACCGGAAGTCAGAAGGATATGACCCAGACGGTCATTTTTGCAACGGTGCAGAGTATCTCCAAGGATCTGGAAAAGTTC
>OWJI01002341.1_pt1 | contig 10468 bp, 8 predicted proteins | sample 1732541 | NCBI WGS metagenome assembly OWJI01 (sample SAMN05065727, study PRJEB22554) | human gut metagenome | biome: ENVO:2100002; feature: ENVO:00000062; material: ENVO:00002003 | host: Homo sapiens | place: USA
ATCTACACTTATGCGATCGTCGGCAGCGTCAGATGTGTATAAGAGACAGCATGTATAATAAAAAAAGTGTTGTTCGTCGGGAACAAACAGTTGTATATTTTTAAAGTGCAACGGGCAAAGAGGTCTGTTGGCACTTTTTTTGCTTATACAAAAATATTTTAGTGCGATAACGTGCTACAACGATAATGTTATAAAGACGCCATGGCGTTTTTATATAGAACAATTTTCTATAAGGAGGAACTATTATGAAAAAGAAACTGATTTCTCTTTTTCTGATCGGTGCCATGACTACCGGAATGGTAGCAGGATGCGGTTCAGGAAACAGCAATGCTGATGCGGGAAACAACGCTTCTTCTGACAACGCTGCTGTAGAGGGAACAGAGGCAGCTGCAGACGGCACAGAGAGTACTTTTAACGGTACTTACAGCAACAAACAGGTAATCTTAGGCGAGAGTTCTGAGACAAGTGGAGATATTACTCCATTCTGGGCAAACGGTGCTTCTGATTACGATGCATTCAAATTAGTTACAGGTATGGCTCCGATCGACAAAGACCAGACAGGTAAATGGATCGAGAACCCGGCTGTTCTTGACAATCTGGAAGTAACAGATAACGAGGACGGAAGCAGAACTTACACTGTTAAGATCAAGGACGGCTTAAAGTTCAGTGATGGTTCTGATATCAATGCAGATGATTACTTATTAACATACATGTTAAGATGCAATGAGATGGTTACGGATCTCGAAGCAAGCAACTTAACAGACAGTACTGTTCAGTATGTAAAAGGATATGATGCATATTTAAATGGTGAGAGCGATACATTCGAAGGACTTCATCTGATCGATGACAAGACTTTTTCTGTAACGATCGATGCACAGTTTATGCCATATTACTATGGACAGGCTTTGATTTCTAACCAGCCGGAGTCTATGGACTTATGGCTGCCGGAAGATGTTACTTTAGAGGATACAGAGGATGGTGTGAAATTCTCTGATAACTTTACTTCTGAGTATATCGGTGACAAAGTACAGGCTGCAAGATATGACTACAATATCTGCTCCGGTCCTTACATGTTCACATCTTATGATGAGAACTCTTATGCATACACACTGACAAAGAACCCGAATTTCCCGGGTAACTTTGAGGGACAGACAGCAAATATCGAAACTGTTATCGTAAAATATACACCACAGGATACTATGATGGATCAGTTAAAGACCGGTGCTGTTGATATCTTATACCAGGTAGCAGACGGTGATCAGATCGAGCAGGGTCTTGACATGGTAGAAGAGGGTAACTTCAATTACTTAAGCTATGGCCGCGCAGGTTATGGAATGATTTCTCTCAAATGTAATCAGGGACCAACCCAGTTCAAAGAAGTACGTCATGCAATGGCTTACTTGCTTGACCGTGTAACATTTGCACAGACATTCACCGGTGGACATGGTACGGTTGTAAGCGGACCTTATGGTACACAGCAGTGGATGGCTGAGGAATACGCAGAAGAATTAGACGGATTAAACTCTTACACATACAGCCTTGACTCTGCAGTCAAAGAGTTAGAGGATGGCGGCTGGGTATACAACGAAGATGGTTCTGATTACTCAGGTTCCGGAATCCGTTATAAGAAATTAGACGATGGTACTTACATGCCGTTAGTCATCGAGTGGTTCTCTTCTGAGAATAACTCTGTATCTGACCTGCTTGTAACTTCCTTACAGCAGAACCCGGATGTAGAAGCAGCAGGTATGAAGATCAACCAGACTGTTGGTACTTTCACAGACTTACTGACCTATTACTATGATAACTCAACGGAGAACCCATATCAGATGTTCAACTTAGCAAGTGGTTTCGGTAACCCTTATGATGTTGCATTCCAGTATGAGCCGGGCTCTTCTAACAACACCAACGCATTAGAGGGCGAAGAAGGACAGAAACTGTATGATCTTGCACTTGCCATGAATCATACAGAAGAAGGTGATGATGAGGCTTATGCAAAAGCATGGTTCGATTTCATCGCTGACTGGAATGATGAGCTTCCTGAGATTCCGCTGTACTCCAATGATTATCATGACTTCTTCACATCAAAATTACATGATTTTGAAGAAGATGGATACAACTGGGATGCAACAAACGCAATTCTGTATGCAAACATGGAGTAATTGATTCTGATTAGAATATTTCATTTCAATGTAATATTTTATTCCATGTGAAATTTTACCGGTATGTGGCGTGGGGCATAAGTCCCGCGCCCATGCGGTATATATTCCGGCAAATTCTTTGATCGTTTCTTTTGGAATGGGATCAAAGGGGCATGTCAGGATTTTGTTCCTAAGGAAACGAAGAAGAAAAATCAAATGAAGGTTGGTTAAATTATGTTAAAGTACGTTGGGAAAAGAATTTTATATATGATAGGGGTATTCTTTGTAGTATCCATTATCCTTTTTGTACTGTTTAATAACGTACCTGGTGACCGTGCTCTTAATCAGGTGCAGAACTTAAGAGGTAAAGTCTCCGATGAGACATTCCAGCTCCGCTATCAGGAAGCGAGAGAAAAATTAGGATTAGACGATCCGATTCCGGTCCGCTATGTAAAATGGATGGGAAACTTGTTAAAAGGTGATCTTGGATATTCTTCCTTCTACAAAAAAGATGTGAAAGACTGTCTCTCTACACCACTGTTAAACACGATACAGATCAATATCGTATCCACGATACTCGCATTGGCGATCACGATACCGCTCGGTATTCACTGTGCGGTCAGAAAATTTTCTAAATTTGACAATACGGTACAGGTACTGACGATTGTCGGCTACAGCATGCCTCAATATATAGTTGCACTGGTATTTATTTTTGTTTTTGCCGTAAAACTCGGCTGGTTCCCGATCAGTGGCATGAATACGCCGAACTTCCAGGGAACAGGAGTGGCATTCGTGCTTGACCGTCTCCACTATCTGGCACTTCCGGTCATCGTTATGACGGTTGCAGCGTTAGGAAGTATGACACGTTATGTCCGTGCGGCAATGATCGACGCACTTCGTATGGATTATATCCGTACTGCAAGAGCAAAAGGTTTGAAGGAAAAGGTTGTTATTTATTCCCACGCATGGAGAAATGCACTTCTTCCGGTCATCACACTGATCATCAGCTGGTTCATGAGTATTTTCATGGGTTCGATCGTTATCGAGCAGATTTTCCAGTTGAATGGTATCGGTAAAATGTATTATGTCGGACTGATGAATCAGGATTATGATATGGCATTGGCAGTCAACATGCTCTACTGTATCATCACACTGCTCAGCAACCTGATCACAGACTTAAGCTACGGTCTGGTAGATCCGCGTGTACGCATTGATAAGTAGGAGGAACGAAAAACATGAAGATGCTCAAACACCTTTTTGGAAAAAGGGATAAAGAACTCGATGTATTACAGGAAGAAGCGCTTCAGAGTCCGCTCCGTACGGTTGTGAGGAATTTTACCTCAAACAGACTTGCGTTTGGCGGCCTGATCGTATTTTTGGTTATTTTCCTGATCGTACTGATCGGACCGGTCTTTAACCCGATCGACTTAAGTGAAAAAGAAGAGACACAGATCAATGTCGCTCCGGGACTGAATATGATGAAAGTGCCGGATGGTTTAAAAGGAAATGTAAAAGAGATTTCCACGGGTGCAACATTCAGCGTGGGCGTTGACAATAACGGAAAAGTCTATGTCTGGGGTTACACCAAGATCAGTAACAAGATCGATATTGCAAAGAAGATGCCAAAGCAGAAAGAAATGGGAAAAGTGGTATCTGTATCTGCAGGATTTGACCATGTCATGGCACTCAATGAAGATGGGGAGCTTTTCATCTGGGGTAGTGACCGTATGGGACAGTGTCAGGTTCCGATGGAAGTAAAGCATGAGAAGATCAAACAGATCGCAGCCGGTTATCAGATTTCCTATGTGTTAACGGAAGGCGGCGAAGTGATCGCATGGGGAAATGAAAACTTAAATGATGTGCGCCTGACAAGAAGAAACGGTAACAGCCACATTGCAAAGATCTCTGTTGCAAACACAACTTTAATGGCACTCACAGATGATGGTGAGATCCGACATTTAGGAAGTCAGAAATCCGATATTTCCAATATCCCGGAAGATCTTGGAAAAGCAAAAGATATTGTGACAACATCCGATGCCTGTGTTGCACTGATGGAGGATGGTTCTCTCCGTATCTGGGGAAAAGCCAACAAGAGTGAGAAAGAGATTCCGGAAATGGATGGAGAGATCGTTTCCATGTTTGCCGGAAGATATCATATTACAACACTGACAGATAAAGGAACTGTTTACTCCTGGGGAAGCAATGCAAAACACCAGACAGACGTTCCAAAGAAAGCAAAAGATGTTACTGCCATCTACGGCGGTACTTATCAGAACTATGCAGTGACAAAATCCGGGGATATTGTGACCTGGGGATTAAAAGGTTATCTGTTCGGAAGCGATGAACTTGGACGTGACGTATTCACGCGTATCTTAAACGGTGGACGTATGACCATGACGATCGGTGCGATCTCTGTTATCATTTCCACGATCATCGGTATCATCGTCGGTGGTGTGTCCGGTTTCTTCGGAGGCTGGGTTGATATCGTGTTACAGCGTATCACAGAGATCGTTGCATGTCTGCCGTTCCTTCCGATGGCGATGATTTTGACATCTATCATCGGAAACAGTATGACAGAGAGCGCAAGAATTGCCCTGATCATGGTGATACTCGGTATATTAAGCTGGCCGAGTCTTGCAAGACTTGTCCGCGCACAGGTGCTTGCAGAACGTGAGCAGGAGTTTGTAACCGCCGCAAATGCGATGGGTGTAAAACGTTCCGTGATCGTATTTAAGCATATTATCCCGAATGTTATTTCGGTTATCATCGTATCCGCAACGCTTGATTTTGCATATTGTATGCTGACAGAGTCTACGTTGTCCTTCTTAGGATTCGGTGTAAAACTGCCGCGTCCTACCTGGGGAAATATGTTGAACGGCTGCGTAAGTTCCGTTGTTATCCAGAACTACTGGTGGAGATGGGTATTCCCTGCCATCATGTTAGGTATCTGCGTAATCTGTATCAATATGGTCGGCGACGGTCTGCGTGATGCCATCGACCCGAAATCAAATGAGCGTTAAAGGAGGAAACACAAAATGGCTTTATTAGAGATTCATGACCTGCATACCTTCTTTAAAACGAAAAAGGGTATTGTAAAGGCAGTAAACGGTGTTTCTTACTCGGTAGAACCGGGAAAGACACTTGGTGTTGTAGGTGAGAGCGGAAGCGGCAAGAGTGTTTCCGCCATGAGTATTTTAAAATTATTAGACGGCAACGGCTATATCGACAGCGGCGAGATCATTTTTGATGGTAAAAATCTTGCAGATGTATCGGTAAAAGATATGTGTAAGATCCGTGGAAATGAGATCTCTGTTATTTTCCAGGAGCCGATGACCAGCTTAAACCCGATTTTTACTGTAGAGCGTCAGCTTTCCGAGCCGTTTATCATTCATCAGGGAATGAATAAAAAAGAGGCAGCCGAGAAAGTGGTTGAGATGTTAAAGGATGTCCGTATCCCGAACCCGGAGGCAGTTGCAAAACAGTATCCGCATCAGCTTTCCGGTGGTATGCGTCAGCGTGTCATGATCGCCATGGCACTTGCCTGCCGACCGAAACTGTTGATCGCCGATGAGCCGACGACTGCACTTGATGTAACGATCCAGGCGCAGATCTTAAAATTAATGAATGATTTAAAGAAAGAGAAAGGAACATCCATTCTCTTTATCACACATGATCTTGGTGTTATCAACGAGATGGCAGACGATGTCGCTGTTATGTACTGTGGTCAGGTTGTGGAAAAAGCTCCGGTGCGCAGCATTTTTGGGGATAACTCCTACCTGCATCCGTATACGGAAGGACTGCTTTACTCTATCCCACGTCTTGATACACCGACCGGAATCCGTTTAGAGGCAATTCCGGGTGCCGTACCGCATCCGCTTGATCTTCCGAAGGGATGTAAATTTGCACCGCGCTGCAAATATGCAACGGACAAGTGCCGTGAGATGGAACCGGAACTGAATGAGGTAGAACCGGGACATATGGTACGCTGCTTTTATCCGAAGAAAGGGGAAAGAAACTAATGAGTGACGAGAACAAGGTATTACTGCGCGTTTCGAATTTAAAACAGTATTTCCCAATCGGAAAAAAGAAGATGGGAAAACCACAGTCATTTGTAAAGGCAAATGATGGAATCAGTTTAAATATTTACGAAGGCGAGACATTTGGTCTGGTAGGTGAGAGTGGATGTGGAAAATCCACATTCGGACGTACGCTGTTACAGCTTTACCGTCAGACCGGCGGACGCACCGTATATTACGGACGTACCGTTGAAGATTTTGATTTAAAATATGTTGAGGAGATCTTTAAGAATCTTCCGGATAAAAAGAAAAAATGCGAGGAACTTTTAGATAAAGTAAAAAAATTAGAGGCTGACTATGCAAAAATGCCGGAGGGCACTGAGGAAGAAAAGATTGCTAAGAAGGTAGCCGGACAGCACCTTGCCGAGATGGAGAGCGAGGCATACAACGATCTTCTGGATATCACAGCTCTGATTGGTGGACTTTATACGTTAGATGAGACTGCACTTGCAGAGGCAGGCCGTCATTATCTCGCAGAGTATCTTGCCATGAAAGAGATCCGAAAGATCAATGCACAGGCAGACGAGTTTGAGAAGAACGGAAAATCTGCGAAAGCCGGGGAAGTAAAGAAAAAGATTCCGGAGCTTCAGAAAAAAGTACAGGCTGAGTTAGCAGAGATCGATAAGATCCGTGACAACTGCAAAAAGGATGAAGATTTTGAAAAATATGAGGTACAGAAGGACGACGGCATCAATCTTGCAAACTTAACCGATGCAGAGATGCGTTATTTACGCCGTGATCTTCAGCTTATTTTCCAGGATCCATATTCATCCTTAAACCCGCGTATGACCGTAGGGCAGATCATCGGCGAGGGACTGATGGCTCACAATATCTTCAAAAAAGGTGATCCGAAGATGCAGGATTATATCATGGAGATCATGGAGAAGTGTGGACTTGCGTCCTATTTTATTCATCGTTATCCGCATCAGTTCTCCGGTGGACAGAGACAGCGAATCGGTATTGCACGTTCTCTTGCAGTACATCCGAAGTTTGTTGTCTGTGATGAGGCGGTATCTGCACTGGATGTTTCCATTCAGTCACAGATCATTAACCTTCTGTTAGACTTAAAAGAGCAGAATAATTTAACCTATCTGTTCATTTCCCATGACCTTTCTGTTATCAAATACATCAGTGACAGAATCGGTGTAATGTATCTGGGAAATATGATGGAACTTTCGGATACGGAGCATCTGTTTGCACATCCGTACCATCCATATACAGAGGCATTACTTTCTGCTATTCCTACAACGGATGTGGATGGCAGGAAAGAGACGATCATTCTTGAGGGAGATATCCCAAGCCCGATCAACCCGCCGAAGGGATGTAAGTTCCATACGAGATGCCGTTACTGCACAGAGATCTGTAAGAATGTTACACCACAGTTCGAAGAAGTAGAACCGGGACATTTCGTGGCATGTCATCATAAATTAGGTGTGCCGGAAGAAAAATAGTTATTGTCTGCACTATAGATGTGAACAGCAGCAAAAAATAAAAATAGATACAAATTGACAGATGATAAGAGCTGGCTTAAACTGGAAACGTAGTGTTTTTAGTGAGAGTGAGCTCTTATTTTATAAGTAAGAAATGGAGAGTTTTATGTTATTTCAGAGAAAAATAGATGGAGCAATGAAAAAACTGCATGAGGGCAGTGATGCTGCGGAGGAAGAACGCAGAAAAGAAGCGGGGGAGCCGTATGAGGAGATGGAACGTCCGGAACTGGAAAAGGGGGATATTCCTGCAATGATCATCGCAGCATTTATCACGTTTATACCGGTTGCCATTTTAGTGCTTGGAATAATTCTTGTGGCAGGATATTTCCTGTTACACTGACTGGCAGGAGACCACCGGCGCAGACAAAGATTACTGTGTTAAAACCAGGCGGGAGTTTGAAGGGGGAGAGAAAATTGCTATTTGGGGATAGTGAGCAGAAAAAGAAACAAAAGGAACAGCGCAGCAGGGAAAAGGAATGGAAGGGGAAACTGACTGGTGCCGGGATGGAAAAGGGAGCTGCCGGTGAACTGGCAAAAATAATAACTGAGGCACAGAGGTCAGGAGAAAGTCTTCAGGAAGACTATAAAACATCAAGGGAACATTTAGAACGTGCACAGCGTAAGATAGAACTTTTACTGGATGAAATGACGGAGGAACCGGAACGGGATGTAAAAAAAAGCCTGGATTCTTTGATCGTGGATTTAGATCATGTTTATCACATATGTTCGATCCGGGAGGACGATCCGGATTACGGTTCAACGGTAAAGTGTTTAAAGACGGCATCATCGGAGCTTGGAATGCCGGATGCAAAGATCAGCACACTTATGCTGCGCAGCGAGCTGGAAAATATACAGGCAGTGTTAAAGGATGCTGCGGCATGGGAAGCACCGGATTTTTTTGCACTTGCATTTTATTTGATTCGTGAAGAGAAAGATACACTTGCTGATATGGAAAATGGACAGCGCAATCAGTTCCTTTCGGATTATCTGAAGGAAAATTTTACGGACCGTTATGCAGACAGCATCGAAGCAGCAGGGTTAAAAGAGGATATGGATGCTTTTATTCGTATGATTCATGCTATATATAACTAAAAGTTATGAAACATGTCACTTTGTATAATTATGATTAAAATCCATCAAGAATTTAGGTTAATCTGAATATTGTGCAAAGTGTATATTTTTGCTATTATTGCAACAACAAGTTTCAGAGCTTTCGCAAATGTATGAAATATCATGACAATATAAGGTGCGGAAGATGAATGGAGGAAAAAGTGTGAAAAATTACATTTTTCACACACAAGATTTGTGTTTGAACACAAACTTGTGATGCCCTGAAAAAAGGGCAGGAATGGAGGCTATTATGAAAAAAGCGGTAAGTATGTTTTTAACAGCAGCGCTGGCAGTAAGTTGTCTGGCAGGCTGTGGCAGTTCAGCAGGAAACACATCAACAGGCAATGCATCTGCAGGAGCAGACAGCAGCGCATCAGACGACAGTGCAGCAGACGGTTCTGTATTTAAGATCGGAAGCATCGGACCGACAACCGGTGATGCAGCAATTTACGGAAACGCAGTTATGAACGCAGCACAGATGGCAGTGGATGAGATCAATGCAGCTGGCGGTGCAAACGGATATCAGCTTGCATTCAAAGCAGAGGATGATCAGAACGATGCAGAGAAATCCGTCAATGCATATAACTCATTAAAAGACTGGGGTATGCAGATCTTAATGGGAACTGTTACAACCACACCTTGTGTAGCAGTTGCAGACAAGACAGCAGAGGATGGTATGTTTGAGATTACACCATCCGCATCATCCACAGATGTTATCACAAACGATAATGTATTCCAGGCATGCTTTACAGACCCGAACCAGGGTACAGCTTCTGCACAGTACATTGCAGACAACAATTTAGGAACAAAAGTTGCAGTCATCTATGACAGTTCGAGCGTATATTCTTCCGGTATCGAAGCTACTTTCGTGGAAGAGGCACAGAATAAAGGACTTGAGGTTGTAGCTGAGGAAGCGTTTACAGCAGATTCCAAGACAGATTTTTCCACACAGCTTCAGAAAGCGCAGTCTGCAGGCGCTGACTTAGTATTCTTACCGATTTACTATACAGAGGCATCTATCATTTTAACCCAGGCAAACGGTATGGGTTATGAGCCGGCTTTCTTCGGTGTTGATGGTATGGACGGAATCCTTGGCGTTGAGAACTTTGATACATCTTTAGCGGAAGGTGTTATGTTATTAACTCCATTCGCTGCAGATGCAGATGATGAGAAAACAAAAGCATTTGTTTCCACATACAAAGAGAAATATGGCGATGTTCCAAACCAGTTCGCAGCAGATGCTTACGATGCAATCTACATTATCAAAGCAGCGGCAGAGCAGGCAGGCGTGACACCGGATATGAGCGTGGCAGATATTGGCAGTGCACTTGAGGCGGCTATGGCAGAGATCAGCGTTGACGGTTTGACTGGTGATTCCATGACATGGCAGGCAACCGGCGAGGTCAGCAAGGCGCCGAAGGCAGTCGTAATCAAAGACGGTGCTTATTCAGCAATGTAATAGAGCAGGCAGGAAAGGCCAATAAAGAGGTTGGCGCGTTGGCGGGGGCGACTACCCGCCGGCGCGGAACCTCTTCTTTTTTCGGTTTTAAGTTGTATACAGGTATGTAACATGTTATAATAAGTGAAACTGCTGACGTTTTAACGTATTAAACAAGGCAAGACAGAGGTGTTGTTATGAATTTCTTATCCT
>OWJI01002351.1_pt1 | contig 10427 bp, 9 predicted proteins | sample 1732541 | NCBI WGS metagenome assembly OWJI01 (sample SAMN05065727, study PRJEB22554) | human gut metagenome | biome: ENVO:2100002; feature: ENVO:00000062; material: ENVO:00002003 | host: Homo sapiens | place: USA
TCGGAGATGTGTATAAGAGACAGGGATATCATGTGCCATGATAATATCAGCCATTTTTGTAGTTTTTCCAGCTCCTGCGCCAGCGACATTCACAATCATCGACATTCTTCAACGACATCTCCCTGCATAAAATCAATGATATGTTGGATGTGCGGTGGAAGGACAAATTCATCCAATTCACCTTGAATCATGTCATGGCAGATTCTAAGCATAACATCCGATTTTTTATTATCGCGCCAATCTCGCTGAATTTCATCCTCGGTCATTGTACTCCATCCATATTCCTTCCCATATTTTTCCTTTAGCAACTCATAATTCTTGCTGACAATGTCGGTTTCTAATGTATAGCCTTGCGTAGTTTTCACACAGATTTGTTCATCTTGCTTTTTTTCATGAGCTGCTTGTGCCTTCAACTGTTCATCATAATCCCTAACGATGCCAAGTCGGCTTTTTGTTCCGCCGTTTATTTTCTTCCAAATATCAATGATTCTTGTGAAACCTTTATGGAATGACAAAACTTTAATTTCACTCAAATCATTTCGCATTTGAAGATATGACTTTATAAGGAGCTCTTCTGTTATCCCTTCAACAAGAATTGTTTTTCTGGAATAAAGCAGTTTGAAAATATCGGTATTCGGGTTCGCGGATAAGTAATCGCGTTCTTTATCTGTTAATTCATTGCTCAAATTAAATGCCTCACCGCTGTGAAATACTATTACATTATCTATTCCTAGCTTGTTGACAAATTCGGCATTGTGTGTTGAATAAACGATTTGCGTATAGCTGTTCTTTCTTCCAAAAATAGAAATCAGGCTGATCATCAGTTGAATATTGCTACAACACAAATGCGCCTCTGGTTCCTCTATGGTCATCAATCTGAACGAAATATCGCGTTCTTTGCTGATATAGGAATTTAGGATGACTGCCATTAGAATGAGATTGCGATGCCCTAACCCCTGTGCAAACATATTATCGTTTTCATATCCAAGGCGTACACTGCTGATAACACTGCCCATTTGCGGCATATTCGGCAAAATGCTGATTTCACGAAAGAACTCCTGTGCATTCGGGATTTCTGAATAGTCCTGCCAATTCAGGACTGTGTCCAATTTTCCCTCTTTTCGTATAGTATCAAAAAATTTGTTATAATCTTCTTCAATTTTTACTTGAGCGTCAGGAGTTAACCCCTTTTGTAGTAAATCAGATAGTGCTTTCGACCCTAATTTATCTGCGTTGGACGCAAATCCGTCTCTCTCTGCTGGAAGTTCTACAGAGCGAAACTTAGCAAGAGTTTCATAAGAAAGATTCTTGCCTTTTCCTGGTACTGTTATTGAACACGAAAACAGTGCCATCGGCAAAAGACTCATTTTTGTCCGATCGTTATATGAATCTGACTTAAGAACATCTCGAACCCGTCTCAACAGATCTTCTGGTTTTTTTACATAATAACGATAACAAATACCGCCGACCCATTGTTCAGCTTCACCCTCACACAGGATTTCTCTTATATTGTAATGTTCATTTTCGTTTGGCTGAAAATATAGTTTAATTATAACCTCCGGCAAAGAAGGAATAAATTGCTCTACCGATAGGCTTTCATTAAGGATGCGTTCTTTGTTTTCAGACAAAAATGTATAATATGCTTCTTTTGCTTCTCGATTAATATCATGCCAAGATAAATGTTTAGAATTCCCAGAATCATCAGATAGTAACGGGATGGATAATGCACGCAAGAAGTTTGACTTGCCACAGTTATTCTCACCAATAAGCGTTACGGTGTTTCCGAGGGTAACATCAACGTTCTTTAGATTCCGATAGTTTTCAATTATAACACGGCTTATTTTCATATGTATTTCCCTCACACACATCATTATTCACTACTTGTTTGTTTTTTCGAGAGAATTCAGATGCTCTTTCTCGATAGAGACATTGTACACTCAAAAAACACCTTAACTGTATTCTACCAAAGCCAAAGTGCATGTGCAACTCTAACATCTATTTTCTTTGCATCCAACCAAATTTTACATATAATGTTATATCCGTCGATATGAGCAAGGATCTAGTTAGAACTCACCCAGCTAATCGAGAGCCACCCCGGCCTCGTGGAGCGACTGGACTACGAGGCTGAGCTGGCGGTCATCATCGGCAGGGCGGCGAAAAACGTGAAAGCGAAAGACGCGATGGACTACATCTTCGGTTACACCGTCCTCAATGATGTGTCAGCCCGTGTCTTGCAGGCCGCCCACAAACAGTGGTACTTTGGCAAAAGTCTGGACGGCTTTACCCCCATCGGCCCCTGCATCGTGACGGCAGATGAGTTTGAGGCCTACCCGCCGCAGCTGGGCATCCGCAGTTTTGTCAACGGCGAAAAGCGGCAGGACTCCAACACCCGTCTGCAGATTTTTGACATCGACCATGTCATCCACGAGCTTTCGCAGGGCATGACCCTGAAGGCCGGAACCATCATCGCCACCGGCACCCCCGCCGGTGTGGGCATGGGCATGGATCCGCCGCAGTTCCTGCAGCCCGGCGACACGGTGCGCTGCGAGATCGACGGCATCGGCAGTCTGACCAACACGGTGCGCTGATCTGTTGTAAAACTGTCCAAATTCTGTGCAGTATTTCCGTCTGATTGCATGAAAAGCTGCTGCGGCTCTGCTTTTTTGCAAAGCGCTGTGTTATACTGGAAGTCAACAAAATACGGCAGCCTCCGGGCTGCAGCAAAGGGGTAAATGAGATTATGAAGGAATACGCATTTGGCATCGACCTGGGCGGCACCACCGCCAAGATCGGCCTGTTCACCACCGCCGGGGCCCTGCTGGAAAAGTGGGAGGTGCCCACCGACACCTCCAATGCCGGTGAACACATCCTGGAAAATCTGGCTGCGGCCATCATGGGCAAAATGCAGGAAAAGGCCATTCCCGCCGAGCAGGTGGAGGGCGTGGGCATCGGCGTGCCCGGCCCCGTGCTGGACAGCAGCGTGGTGCCCATCGTCTGTGCCAACCTGGGTGGCTGGGGCCAGCGCAATGTGTCGGCCCAGCTTTCCGGCCTGCTGGACGGCCTGAAGGTGCTGGTGGGCAATGACGCCAACGTGGCTGCCCTGGGTGAGATCTGGATGGGTGCCGCCAAGGGCTGCCGCAGTGCTGTCATGGTCACCCTGGGCACCGGCGTAGGCGGCGGCGTCATCGTGAACGGCAAGGTCATCGACGGCTCCCACGGGGCCGGCGGCGAGATCGGCCACATTACGGTGAACCGCCACGAGACCGCCACCTGCGGCTGCGGCAAGCACGGCTGTCTGGAGCAGTATTCCAGCGCCACCGGCGTGGTCCGCTGCATGAAGAAGCTGCTGGACGAGAACCCGGACATCCCCTGCACCCTGCGCGGCATCGACTTTGCCGCCAAGGACGTATTCGACGCTGCCCGCAGCGGCGATGCCCTCGCTGCCCGCGAGGTGGACGAAATGTCCGACACCCTGGGCATGGCACTGGCCAGCATTGCCGCCACCACCGACCCGGAGATGTTTATGATCGGCGGCGGTGTGGCCCGCGCAGGCGAGGTGCTGTTCGACCCGCTGCGCGAGCACTACAAGACTTACGCCTTCAAGTCCTGCCGGGAGACCCCCATCGTGGCGGCCACCCTTGGCAATGACGCCGGCATCTACGGTTCCGTGCGTCTGATCGTGGGCGAATAAAACATCCCTGATCGCAAAAGAGGCGCTGCCATCCGGCAGCGCCTCTTTTCTTATCCTTTACAGCGTATCTTCTCCCGGCAGCTGGTTCCACAGGCGGTAGTACACGCCCTGCTTTGCCAGCAGCTGTTCGTGGGTACCGGATTCCACAATGCCCTCTTCGCCCAGCACCAGGATGCGGTCGTAATCCTTGATGGTGGTCAGGCGGTGGGCAATGGTCAGGGTGGTGCGGCCGTGGGCCAGTTTTTCCAGGCTCTGGCCCACCAGGATCTCGCTCTCGTTGTCCAGTGCACTGGTGGCCTCGTCCAGAATCAGGATGGGCGGGTTCTTCAGGAACACACGGGCAATGGCGATGCGCTGCTTCTGGCCGCCGGACAGCTTGACGCCGCGCTCTCCGACGTAGGTGTCAAAGCCGTCCTTCAGGGCCAGAATGAACCGCTCGGCACCGGCCAGACGGGCCGCCTCCACGATCTCCTCGCGTGTGGCACCGGGCTTGCCGTAGGCAATGTTCTGGGCCACCGTGCCGCTGAACAGGTACACGTCCTGCTGCACGATGCCGATATCCTGCCGCAGGCTTTTCAGGGTGACATGGCGGATGTCCTGCCCATCGATCAGGATGCGGCCGCTGGTCACCTCGTAGAAGCGGGGGATGAGGTTGCACAGGGTGGTCTTGCCGCCGCCCGAAGGGCCGACCAGCGCCAGCCGTTCGCCCGGCCGGATATCCAAGCTGACGTTGTGCAGCACCTTGTTGTGGTCGTCCGGGTACTCAAAGCTGACGTTTTCAAACCGGATGTCACCGGGGCCGGGCTGCAGCGGCACCGCGTCCGGGGCGTCGCCGATGGTCACAGGGGTGTCCATGATCTCGGCAAAGCGCTCGATGCCGGTCATGCCGCGCTGGAACTGCTCGGCAAACTCCACGATGCGGCGGATGGTGGCAATAAGGGTGGTGACGTACAGCATATAGGCCACCATGTCACCGGCGGTGATCCTGCCGTACACCAGCGAGAGGCCGCCTGCCAGAATGACCACCAGATACATCAGGCCGTCGAACAGGCGGGTGGAGGTGTTGAAGGCACCCATGGCGTAGTAGCCGAGGGTCTTGATCTGCTCAAAATCCCTGTTGCCCTTTGCAAACTTCTCGCGTTCCTCATCCTCGGCGGCAAAGGCCTTCACGACACCCTGCCCCAGCAGGCTGTCCTCGATGGTGGAGTTCAGCTCGCCGATCTGCACGCGCTGCTGGCGGAACCGCGCCCGCAGCCGTCCGTTCAGGTAAACGGACACCACGCCCATCAGCGGCACGCAGGCGAACACCGCCAGCGTCAGCGGCACACTGGCCCGGCACAGGATAATAAAGGACACCACGATCTTGATGGCCGCAATGAAAAATTCCTCCGGGCAGTGGTGGGCAAACTCGGTCACATCGAACAGGTCGTTGGTGATGCGGCCCATGATGGTGCCTACCTTGGTGTTGTTGTAGTAGGTGTGGTCCAGCTTGAGCAGGTGGTCAAAGGCATCGCGGCGCATATCCGTCTCGATGTGCACGCCCATGATATGACCGATGCTGGACATGTAATAGCTGGCTGCACCGTCGATGATGCGCAGCACAAAATAGAGTGCTGCCAGCCGCAGCACGATGCCCGCCGTCAGGGTGATGCCCACGCCCATGGCGGCGTTGGTGATAGTGCTCATGATCTTGGGCAGCACGATATCGCACAGGGTGGTCAGCGCTGCACAGAACAGGTCCAGAAACAGGGTCATTTTATACTTTGCCAGATAGGGCAGAAACCGCCGGATCAGCGCACCGCTGCCTGCGTGGTGCGCCCCGGGGTCGTTGATCTTGGTTTTTGACATGGTTCCTCCGTTTTTTGGTTTCTTTAGGCCTTTACGATTCAGGATGTTTCAGATACTTTTCAGTGGGCTCGCCCTCTCAGTCAAATCCTTCGGATTTGCCAGCTCTCCCAAAGGGAGAGCCCTTGGCAAAGAGATGAAGTTTGCGTGGACTGCCAAAGGCTCCCACTTTGAGGAAAGACTTCCCCCTGCCGGGGGAAGATGTCACCGCAGGTGACAAAAAGGGGAATCTGGCATTGCGCAGCAATGACGGAGAGGGTTCGTTCTCTTACTTTTTACTGTAATCCCGCTCGCCGTAGATGGCGGTGCCGATGCGCACAAGGGTGGCACCCTCCCGGATGGCGTTTTCAAAGTCGCCGCTCATGCCCATGGAGAGGGTCTCCATGGACACGTTGGAATAGCCGCGCTCTCCGGCCTGCACAAACAGCTTGTACACCTCGGCCAGATAGCGGCGGTTGCGGGCATCGTCGTCGTTCACGGGCGGAATGGCCATCAGCCCCTTGACCCGGATGTGCTCCTGTGCGGCAGCAGCATCCAGCAGCGGCCAGAGCGCTTCCGGTGCCACGCCGGTCTTGCTCTCCTCGCCGCCGATGTTCACCTCCAGCAGCACGTTCTGCACGATGCCGGCCTTGGCTGCTTCCTTCTCGATAGCGTTCAGCAGATGCTCGCTGTCCACGCTTTGGATGAGGCTGGCACGGCCCAGCACTTTTTTAATTTTGTTCGTCTGCAGATGGCCGATAAAGTGGCTGGGCTTGCCGCAGTAAGCACCTGCGTCAAAGTTTGCGCACAGCTCCTGCACATGGTTCTCACCGAACACATCAATGGGCAGGGCTGCGCTTGCAGCCACGGTCTGCGCCGTGCGGGTCTTGCAGGCGGCGCACAGCTGCACCGCTGCCGGGTCGCGGCCTGCTTCACGGGCCGCAGCTGCCATCTTTTCCCGGATCTCTGCCACGGCCTCCTGCATCTGTTCCAGATTCTTTTCTGCCATGATGCTCAGTCCTCCTCGGTATACTTGGCGCGTTCGCCGCCGATGAGCTTCGGGCGGGTGCGGGCGCACAGAATGTTCGCTTCACCAATTTTGGAAAGGCTCAGCCGCACCGGCACAGCCACCCGCTTCAGGTGCATCCCGATCAGGGTGCCGCCGATATCAATGCCTGCATGGGCACGGATCTCTTCCACGGCCACCGGCTCCCGGAACTTCTTCCAGCAGGTAGTGGCCCAGCTGCCGCCTGCGTGGGGGCGGGGCACCACGCACACCTCTTCCCAGCCGTATTTTTCGGCGGCTTCCCGCTCAATTATGATGGCGCGGTTCAGATGCTCACAGCACTGCGCGGCCAGCCAGATGCCGTTTTCGGCCAGCACCGGTGCCACGCCTGCATACACGGCCTGCGCGGCTTCCAGACTGGAATCCTTGCCAATGTGCCCGCCCACGATCTCGCTGGACGAACAGCCCACCACGAACACATCGCCCTTTTTCAGCTTTGCTTCGGCCAGCAGTTCGGTCACTGCCTGCCGGGCCTGCGTCTCGATCTGTTTTTTGAATTCTTCTGTCATAAAAAACACCTCGGTTTTTATCAAAGATCAAAGATTTGCACTGCGCACCTTTTCGCTGCCTGCAAGGCCGAGATACAGCCTGCTCTCCACCGGGCACAGAGCTGTCACACCGCCTGCACCCTTGCTGGAGACCGTCCGCTTCCAGCTGCCGTCTGCCGTATCTACAGCTTCCGCGCAGGGCGCATCGGCAGGCAGGCTGAACAGCTTTTCCTGCAGATTCCGGCCTGCACGCAGGGCAATGCCCCGCAGCAGGGTGCTGTCGGCGTTCTGTTCCAGCCAGCTGCTGCGCGCCCACCGGTAGCCGATGTACAGGGTGCCGTCTGCATCCATAGCAAGCGCACCGGGATACCCCGGCAGGCCGGAAACAAAGCTCTGGCAGTTTTTACCGCCCGCCGTCAGGTCGCGGGCATCGGCGGCAGCGCTCCACACACAGCGGTTCCCAAGGTCAGCCACGAACAGCGTGCTGCCGTCCCGGCTCAGGGCCAGCCCGGAAGCACCGGCCACACCGCCCAGCACCTTCTGCACCGTGCGTGCTGCCGGGTCGTATACATACACGCAGCCCGTGCCGGTGTGGGCCAGCAGTTCGGTGCGCAGAGTGCTCTCCAGCCCGTCCGCAGCACCGGCAGCGGCAGCAACCGCAAAATAGATCCTGCCGTCCGGCGCGGCTTCCACCGCCGAGACAGCCCCCAGCGGTGCACCGTCGATCTGGGTCACTACCTGCTCCACCGCCGTGCCCCAGCTGTCGTGGGCGGCGCGGCACAGGCTGCCGCCGCCGGGCGTGAGGATGCTCAGCCACAGGTCCCCGCTGCCGTCAAAGGCAAAACCGGTCAGCTCACCGTCCACGGAAAGGATGGCCGCATCGTGTCCGCCGTCGGTGCGCACAAGGTCGCTCGTGCGCTTTTTTAAGGCTGCGCCGTCGTATGCTGCGGCATACACAAGGCCGTCCTGTGTGCGGATGCAGTCCACACCCTGATATTCGCCCAGATCCAGCGTTCCCTTATGATCGGCGGCAAGGGCCGTCTGTGCTGCACCGGTGTTCTGCCGGACATCCGGCGCAGTGTAGCCTTGTGGCGGCGTATCGATGGGCCGGAACACCAGTGCATACACCAGCGCCAGCAGGATGCACACGCCAAACACCGTGCTGGCCGTGCGGAACCGCTTGAGCAGCGCGTCCCGCTCCACCGCCATCTGGGCCGCATACTCGGCACGGCGGCGGGCGGCGCGGGCATTGGCGCGGTTTGCCCGGCGCATCCAGCGATCCACGAACAATGCCACCTGCGGCCCGATGGTGAGCGACGCAATGGCAAGGATGAGCAGAAATTCAACAAGTCCGATCCTCATAGGGCTTTTTCCTTTATCTTCAGAGCTTTTTCAGGGGGGTATCCCCTTATCGTTTCAGTATAGCATCTGTGGCGCGGCAGTTCAAGCACCCAACTCTGTCTCCCGGCTTTTGCCGCCGCCTGCCGCCTTTTTCTCCATCTTTCCTGCCAAAGCCTTTTTTGCCGTGCTGAAATATGCTATACTGATTATAAATATGGCATTCTGCACCGGAATGCCGCGTGTCAGTGTAAAAGAGGATAACATGGAAGCATTCAAATATAATGTGCAGCCGGGCCGCTACCGGCATTTCAAGGGCAATGAATACGAAGTGCTGGGCATGGCCCGCCACAGCGAGACCGAAGAGGAAATGGTGGTGTACCGCGCCCTGTACGGGGAACGCGGGCTTTGGGTGCGTCCTGCCGCCATGTGGTGCGAGACCGTGGAGCGGGACGGCAAAGTGCAGCCGCGCTTTGTGCGCATTGAGGAGTGAACCGGCAGTTTTTGCCGATGGGATAAAACGGAGGGTGATACTTTTGTACAGTGAACAAAAACAGGCGCTTGCCGCCGAACTGAGCTTCAAGCATCCGGCAGTGCTGGCTGTCAGCGGTTCCGCAGGCAGCGGCAAGACCGCTCTGCTGGCCGCGCTGCTGCCGGTGCTCAAGAGCCGCGGGCTGAAGGTGGGCGTGATCCGCGAGGCTGACGATCTGCGCCTGCCCGCCGAGACCGACCGCCTGCATGAGGCCGGTGCCGAGGGTGTGGCCGTGTTTACTGCCGGGCGCTATCTGCTTACCGAGCAGTTCCGCCTGAACGAGCAGGACCTGCTGGCTTTGTTCGAGCGCCACGGCTATGACCTTGTACTGCTGGAAGGCTTTGGCGACAGCGGCTGGGCCAAGATCGAGGTGGTGCGCAGCTCGGTCAGCCCGGTGGGCACCGCGTTCCAGCCCATGGCCATCGTGGGCGATGTGCCGGGCGCTGATTTTGCACTGGACGATCCTACTGCTCTGGCAGACTGGATCGAGAACCAGATGCCGTCCCTGTAACGGAGGTTCTGCATGAAACTCATCCGTACCGAAGACGCTGTCGGGCAAGTGCTCTGCCACGACATTACACAGATCATTCCCGGCCAGTTCAAGGGAGCACGCTTCCGCAAAGGGCACATCGTCCAGCCGGAGGATATCCCCGTGTTGCTCTCCATTGGCAAAGAGAATCTCTATGTCTGGGAGAAGCGCCCCGGCATCCTGCACGAGGACGAAGCCGCTGCCCTTTTGTACAAGGCAGCGGCGGGCCGCAACATCCACGGCACTGAGCCGAAGGAAGGCAAGATCGAACTGGTTGCCGACTGCGACGGTCTTTTGAAGATCGACCGCGCCGCCCTGCTGGCCGTGAACCGCACACCCCAAATGATGATCGCTGCCATCCACGGCGACCTGCCCGTGAAAAAGGGCCAGAAGCTGGCCGGCACCCGCATCATCCCGCTGGTGATCGAGCAGGAGAAGATGGATGCCATGCAGGCTGCGGCAGGCAGCGAACCCATCCTGAACGTGCTGCCTTTCCACCCGAAAAAGTTTGCGGTCATCACCACCGGCAGCGAGGTATTCAAGGGACGCATCGAGGACAAATTCACCCCCGTTCTGGTGGGCAAGCTGGCCGAATACGGCTGCGAGATGACCTATCACAAAACCTGCGACGATGACCCCGCCGGGATCACCGCCGCCATTCTGGAAGCAAAGGCCGCAGGCTGCGAGCTGATCTTTACCACCGGCGGCATGAGCGTAGACCCCGACGACCGCACGCCGCTTGCCATCAAGAACACCGGTGCCGAGATCATCACCTATGGTGCACCGGTGCTGCCGGGTGCCATGTTCCTTGTGAGCTATCTGGACGGTGTGCCGGTGTGCGGCCTGCCCGGCTGCGTGATGTACGCCAAGCGCACCATTTTTGACCTGCTGCTGCCCCGTCTGCTGGCGGACGACCCCATCCTGTCTCTTATACGCATCTCCGAGCCCACGAGACATGC
>OWJI01002356.1_pt1 | contig 10401 bp, 10 predicted proteins | sample 1732541 | NCBI WGS metagenome assembly OWJI01 (sample SAMN05065727, study PRJEB22554) | human gut metagenome | biome: ENVO:2100002; feature: ENVO:00000062; material: ENVO:00002003 | host: Homo sapiens | place: USA
TTATGCGATCGTCGGCAGCGTCAGATGTGTATAAGAGACAGCCATATAACCAAGCCATTTGCTGATTTCTTTTCCACCGCCGTGAACGATAATCGGCTGCATGCCAACCAGTTTCAACAAAGCAACATCTTTAATCACTGATTCCTGCAATTTTTCATCCAGCATTGCGCTTCCACCGTATTTTACAACTACTTTTTTTCCGTTGAAATCACGGATATAAGGCAGCGCCTCAATCAGTGTTTCCGCCTTAAGTACAACTTCTTTCATCTTATCTTCCATCTTTTTGTCCTCTCTAACTTCTGTAATCGCCATTTATTTTTACATAATCATAAGTCAAATCGCATCCCCAGGCAGTTGCCGATGCATCACCCTGCTTCATGTCGCAAATAAATGTAACCGCATCTTTTCCTAATAGAATAGTTGCTTCATCTTCACTGTAATCTGTCGGCACACCATCTTTTACTAAAACAATCTGCTCATCCTCAGCTTCCAAAATCAAATCGATTACATCCGGGTCAAAGTCTGCGCCGGAATACCCCAGTGCACACAAAACACGTCCCCAGTTCGCATCCTTGCCAAATACCATTGCTTTCACCAGATTGGATGTCACAACCGATTTACTAAAAATCTTTGCCTCTTCTTTATTCTTACAGTGAACTGCTCTTACTTCCATCAGCCTCGTAGCGCCTTCTCCGTCCGCTGCCATCTGTTTTGCCAAATCCGTTGCAACAAAACTCAGTGCCTCTTTGAATTTTACATATCGATTCGTTCCTGCTTTGATTTCAACACCGGATTCGCCATTTGCAAGCACCAGATATGTATCATTTGTTGATGTATCGCGGTCAACCGAAATCATATTAAAACTATCTGACACAATTTCGGAAACCATTTCCTGCAGTAAATCATGTGAAATTTTTGCATCTGTTGTCGTAACGCTAAGCATCGTTGCCATATTCGGATGAATCATACCGGAACCTTTGCTCATGCCACCAACTGTTACGGTTACTCCGTCCACCTCAAAACTGGCTGCCGCTTCTTTCGGAACAGTGTCCGTTGTCATAATTGCCTTAGCCGCAAGCAGACCTGCTTCTTTTGTATCTGCCAGTGCATCCTTTAAAAGTTTTGCACCTTTTTGTATCGGTTCTTTTTTTATCTGCATTCCGATAACGCCGGTTGAAGCTGTCAAAACCTCTTTTGTCGAAACGCCAAGTGCCTCTGCAATTTGTGAAGCCATGTACTCATTAATTTCTTTACCTTCGCCTCCGGTACAGGCATTGGCAATTCCACTATTCAATACGACCGCATGAACATCCTTTTTGCTCTCAACAATTTCTTTATCCCACCAAACCGGTGCTGCCTTTACTACATTCGTTGTAAAAGTTCCTGCACAGACCGCCGGGCTTTCTGTATAGACAAGGGCCATATCTGTACGGTTTTTATATTTAATTCCTGCCTCTGCGCTCGCCGCCATAAATCCTTTTGCTGCGGTAACGCCGCCTTCTATTGTATTCATCATATTTTCCTCCTTTACGGAACCATCGGTACAAGCCGGAGCCCCTCTGCCTCATCAAATCCAAACATCAGATTCATGTTTTGAACTGCCTGTCCGGCAGCACCTTTTGTGATATTATCCATTGCTCCCATCATAATCACGCGATGCGTGCGCTCGTCAACTTTTACATTTACATCGACAAAGTTGCTTCCCTCAACCCATTTGGTCTCCGGACACACACCCTCATCCAGCACGCGCACAAAATATTCATCTTGATATGCTTTCACATAAGCCTCTCGAATCTGCTCTTTTGTCACACCTTCTTTATATTTTGCATATGCCGTAACCAAAATACCACGGTTCATTGGAATCAAATGCGGAGTAAAATTAAGTGTAACATCTTTTCCGCTAATATAGGAAAGCTGTTCTTCAATCTCCGGTGTGTGGCGGTGCGTGGCTACTCCATATGCCTTAATATTCTCATTTACTTCGCAGTAAAGATTTGGAACTTTTGCACCTCTTCCTGCTCCTGATGTTCCGGATTTTGCATCAATAATTAAAGTATCCATATCAATCAGTCCTTCTCTTGCAAGCGGTGCAATCGAAAGTGTTGAACAGGTTGGATAGCATCCCGGATTAGCAATTAAACGTGCCTTTTTAACTTGCTTGCGGTTTAACTCACACAATCCGTATACAGCCTCATCCAAATACTGAGGGCTTTTATGTGTGATGCCGTACCATTTTTCATAAACCGCAACATCTTTTATTCGGTAATCCGCACTCAAGTCAATCACCTTTGCCTGGGAAAGGATTTCGTCATCCAGAACACCTGCCAAATACCCCTGCGGTGTTGCGGTAAATATCACGTCTGCCTCTTTTGCTAAAGTATGTAAATCATCACTTTTACAAATATTTTCTACAATTTGAAAAACATTTCCAAAAACGGAACTAAATTTCTTATCCACATAACTTCTCGAACCATACCATACAATCTCAACTTCTTTGTGCTGCAATAATAATCGAACCAATTCCTGTCCTGCGTACCCTGTAGCACCGATAATTCCAGCCTTTATCATAGCATCCTCCATTCCGCCTTACTTTGGCAGCTCACTCTTTTTATTCATCATTTATGCATATTTATACATATTATACACAAACCTCAATTATTATACATCTTTTCCGATAAATATGCAATACCTAACTAGAATTTATTCGTCATTCTTTGAAAATAATTGATTTTATGCTTGCATAATATTCACTTGTGGTGTATATTAGAAAAAGGTTAATACCAAAAAATACATACGGAGGTTCTATTATGAAAGAAAAAGTTATTTTAGCTTATTCCGGCGGCCTGGATACAACAGCAATTATTCCATGGCTTAAAGAGAATTTTGATTATGAAGTTATCTGTGTCTGCATTGATTGTGGACAGGGTGAAGAATTGGACGGTCTGGAAGAAAGAGCTAAGTTCTGTGGTGCATCCAAACTTTACATTGAGGATGTTGTCGATGAGTTCTGTGATGAATATGTAGTTCCTTGTGTACAGGCTCATGCTGTATATGAGAACAAATACCTTCTTGGTACTTCGATGGCTCGTCCGGTTATTGCAAAACGTCTTGTTGAAATTGCAAGAAAAGAAGGCGCTACTGCTATCTGCCATGGTGCTACCGGAAAAGGAAATGACCAGATTCGTTTCGAACTCGGTATCAAAGCACTTGCTCCTGATTTGAAAATTATTGCAGCTTGGAGAAGTGATAAATGGACAATGGATTCCCGTGAATCCGAAATTGAATACTGCAAGGCACATGGAATTGATCTTCCATTCTCCGCAGATTCCAGTTACAGCCGCGACCGCAACTTGTGGCATATCAGCCATGAAGGTCTTGAATTGGAAGACCCGGCAAACGAGCCTAACTTCGATCATCTTCTGGTTCTTGGTACTACACCGGAAAAAGCACCGGATGAAGGTGAATATGTAACTATGACATTTGAAGCCGGCGTTCCTAAGAGCGTAAACGGAAAAGAAATGAAAGTTTCCGATATTATCCGCACTCTGAATGAATTAGGTGGAAAACATGGTATCGGTATTGTTGATATCGTAGAAAACCGCGTTGTTGGAATGAAATCCCGTGGTGTTTATGAAACTCCTGGCGGAACAATTCTTTACGAAGCTCATCAGCAGTTGGAAGAATTAATCCTTGACCGCGATACAACAACATTGAAAATGGATATGGGGAATAAACTTGCTCAGATTTGTTACGAAGGCAAATGGTTCTCTCCTCTCCGCGAGGCAGTTCAGGCATTTATCGAGTCAACACAGAAATATGTAACCGGCGAAGTTAAATTCAAACTGTACAAAGGAAACATTATCAAAGCCGGAACCACTTCACCATACAGCTTGTACAATGAAAGCATTGCAAGTTTCACAACCGGAGATTTGTATGACCATCATGATGCAGAAGGCTTCATTAACCTCTTTGGTCTTTCTACCAAAGTTCGTGCAATGAAGATGGCAGAAGTAGAAAAGAATAATAAGTAAACAACCGTATTGTTGTAAATAACAAAACAGCCTTCCATCCAATGATGTGAAGGCTGTTTTATTATCTTTTTATATCACTTATATATCAGAAGATTTTATGCATCTTCATTGGTATCTTCTTCTGCTAACTGTTCGTATTCATCCGTAGAACCAAACTCAGCAAATTCAGAGAAGTCCTCATCCTCATATGATGCTGCCGCTTCATCTGTCTCTTCTGTCTCTTCTGTCTCAGCAGAATCCTCAACTTCATCAGTCTCAGTTTCAACCGCATCATCAACAGTCTCACTTTCCTCTGCATCGTCCGGAATCGTAAGATAAACATCATCATCTACCTCAGTTTCCGCATCCTCTGCTGCTTCCGCTTCCTCATAGGATTCTTCTGCAACATCTTCATAATCACTTGCAGTCAATCCTTCCTCATCTGCATCTGTTACAAACTTAGCAACTTCAGAATCCAAACGACGGCTTACATCCTCTGTTACACGAATGCTTGTCTGAATATCCATCATACTATCCGTCAATGTAGTTACAGACTCAGATACACCGGATACCTGATTGGAACTATCATTAATCGTCTCTGAAATTTCATGTATCAGTGTTGCCATCTCATGCATCGTATCTTTCAATGCGGTTGCACTGTCAGCAAACTGAAGCATCAATGTATCAATACGATTTGCATCGTCGTTATACTGGTTACCGGTATTTACAAGATTATCATAATCCGGCATGACCTCATTTTGAATAAACGTCAGCATCTTATTAGCATTGTCTGCAAGCTCTCCTACTGAAGAATTTACTTCCAAACTGATATCCTGAATGTTATTTGCTGTCTCACGGCTCGAATCTGCCAGTTTACGAATCTCATCAGCCACTACAGCAAATCCCTTACCAACCTCGCCGGCACGTGCTGCTTCAATGGATGCATTCAATGCAAGCAGGTTTGTCTGAGAAGAAATCTCCAAAATATCATTTGTCAATACATTAATCTTTTCAACATCTTTACTCTTTTCAAGAGAACTCTGAAGCAGTGTATTAATTTCACTTGCCATCTCTGCCGTCATCTTACGGCGTTTCTGACCACTCTCCTGCAATGCATTCGCACGGTCTTTAATTTCCTTTGCGAAATCAGAACCATTATTTGCCTCACCGGCAATATGCTCCATTGCTTCATAAACACGTCCTGCCTGGTCATTCAAATGGTCGGCATGGTTTGCAACCTCTTCCATTCCGGCAGAAAGTTTTTCCATTACCTCAGATACCAGTTTGATATCGCCATTCGATGTATTTACACCATTAAACACCTGCTCAACATTACCCTGCAGCTCAACGGCATCGGATTTGATTTCCATAATAATGTCGCGGAGTAAATCAATAAACTTATTAATTCCGACAACCAGTGTTCCCACTTCATCTTTTGTTTTTACCTGAATCTGGGATGTGAGGTCACCGTGGTCTTGTTCAATACTTCGTACAATACCGTTCAAGTGACGAATTGCATGTTTGGTTGGACGAAGGATTGTCGCTACAACCATTAAAATACAGAATACAATAGAAACAACCAACAAAGCAATCAAAACAACAAATGCTAATGTACTCTGTGATGCAGCTGCACTAAGTGCTCCCTGCGAATCCTCTACTTTCTGGCTGTTCACCTTCTGCATGTCATCAATAGCACTCTGAAATTTCTTGTAGATAGGCTCTACCGCTTCATTCAAATTCTTCATGCCATTCAGTTCATAATCATCAATTGCCTTTTTCGATTTCTGGTAAGACTCACTAAATGTTGCATACGCAGCTTTATAGTCTTTTAAAGCATCGGCTTCACCACTGTCAGAACTCTTCTCTGCAATAACAGAAATATCCTTATCCATGCGTTCTGTAGCTTCTTTAATATCCTTTGATAACTGTTTTAAATCATCGTCATCAAATGCAGTCACATAGCGAGCCAGCTTATACTGAAGCAATATAAAATCTGACTCCATCTCTCCTGTCTTCTCCGTTATCGTCATGTAATTGTCGCTAATCGACTTGGTTGCCCGGTTCATCTGTGCAATCTTTGAATAAATCAATGTAGAACACAGTCCACATACAATTGCAAGAATACAAAACGGCACCATGATTTTCAATCCAATTGACTTCCTCATAACAAATCTCCTTTTTATGTAATTATATAACTATACACTCTATTCAGATTATAACATCATACCAAAAAAAAAACAAGAAAGAATGTCTTAAATCGACACTCTTTCCCTAAAAAAATTCATTATTAACTTTTTATTTATTAATGTCTCTCACATCATATGGCGTACTCTGATATACATAATAGTTAAGCCAGTTACTGTAGAACAATTGACCGGCAGAACGCCAGCGGACAACCGGCTTTTTCTCCGGGTCATCATCCGGAAAATAATTAGCCGGAATACTCGGATTCATTCCCTTATCCAGGTCACGAAAATATTCTTTTGCCAGTGTATCTGAATCATACTCCAAATGTCCCGTCATAAAAAACTGCCTGCTGTCTTCTGTTTTTATAACCGCCACACCTGCTGCGTCTGATACGGCAAGCACTTCCAGCTCCGGAATTTTCTCAACATCTTCTCTGTTTACCGTCATCGCACGTGACTGCGGACAGTCAAAAACATCATCAAAACCGCGAAACAGCGGAGAACTTTTTTTCAGCACCCGATGTTTGTACACGCCGGATAATTTTTCCTCTCTGTCGACCCTCTCAATACCATAGTGATAATATAAACCGGCAAATGCAGCCCAACACATGTAAAGAGTACAGTGAACATGCTTCTTTGACCACTCCATAATATTGGTTAACTCATCCCAGTAATCCACGTCTTCAAATTTGGTATAGTCAAGCGGTGCTCCTGTAATAATCATACCATCAAAATTACGGTCTTTGATGTCATCAAACACACGATAAAAGGTTTCCAAATGGCTTGGTGCCACATGAGTCGGCTTATAACTGCTCGTCTGCATAAACTCCACATCCACCTGCAGCGGTGTATTGGACAATTTACGCAAAAGCTGTGTTTCCGTCTCAATCTTTGTCGGCATAAGGTTTAAAATCAACACATGCAGCGGTCGAATATCCTGATGCATTGCACGATACTCCGTCATTACAAATATATTTTCATTTTCCAGAATTTTTTGGGCAGGTAGTGAATCCTGAATTTTAATAGGCACAATTACCACTCCTAACTTATTTGATAATATTTGCCATTGTAACACAACCAGATACTGTTTGCAAGGCTTACGGTTATTCTCTCATGCATCCTGACATAATACAAATACCGCTTGCACCTTTACGCATAACTTCCGGCTCTCTCTCCTTTGTCATGCCGCCAATAGCATAGACAGGAACCTCTGAATTATCGCAAATATTTTTCAAAAATGATAATCCTCTCGGCGGTAAATCTTTTTTGCAGTCCGTAGCAAATATGTGACCGGCAATTACAAAATCCATCGAATATGCCTCTGCCTCTTTTAACTGCTCAAGAGAATGAATAGACGTACTCATTTCCTTCACAGACTTTCTAAGATTTTCCCTTTCTTTTTGAGACATCTGTGCCATAACAGAAAGCGGTATATGCACAAAAGGATGAGAAAGAGAAAGTGCCGCCTTGTAATCCCTATGCAAAATACATTTTTTCCCTGCCAAATTTGTGATTTTCAAAACTTTCTTAGCAAGTTCTTCATATTCCTCATGGGATAAATCTTTTTCCCGCAAAAGGATGGCATTATATTCATCGCCTTGTGCAATCTGCCGGATTCTTTCCAGGAAATCCCCCTCACACAGATGACGGTTTGTTACTGCTATTCTATACATATATATAATCACTCATAACCGGTTGAAGTCCATGCTCCAAAATCGCATCATAAACTTCCTGCACATTTCTAGTGTCATCAATTTCAAACTGTTCGTCGCCCTGCTCTTCTCCGCTTCTGCCACCAATTCCAACGTCCACGCCGGCAGATATCTTCGTTGCACAAATTTGAATCAGATTATCGCGGACGCGCTTACATTCACGAGTAGAAACCGTAATGGAAGCAAACGGTAAAAGCAGACGATAAGCACACACAACCTGTAACAACTGCGCTTCATGCACATCCATCGGATTAATTCTATCATTATTAATAATCGGGCGAAGTCTTGGACAGGAAAATGCAATTTCTGCCTGTGGATATTTCCGCTGCAATAAATAGGCATGAATTCCTGTTGCAAATGCATCTTTTCTAAAATCATCAAGACCTAACAAAGCAGCAAAACCAACGCCTCGCATACCACCCTTTAATGCACGTTCCTGTGCGTTTAATCGATATGGAAAAATACGTTTTTTACCTGCCAGATGAAGTGTTTCATATTTATCTGAATTGTAGGTCTCCTGAAATACGGTAACATAATCGGCACCACATTTATGCCAGTACGCATAGTTCTCGGAATTTGTCGGATATACCTCCAAGCCAATCACCTTGAAATATTTTCTTGCAATCTTACAAGCCTCTCCAATGTATTTTACATCCGACATTTTCTCGCTCTCCCCGGTTAAAATCAAAATTTCCTGCAAACCGGATTTTGCAATTTCAACCATTTCACGTTCAATTCCCTCGGCATCAAGTTTCGCACGACGGATTTTATTATGGCAGTTAAAACCACAGTAAATACAATAATTCTCACAGTAATTTGCAATATAAAGCGGTGTAAACATCATAATGGAATTACCAAAATGTTTCCTTGTCTCCTTCTGTGCCATCTGTGCAATTTCTTCCAAAAAAGGAAGGGCAGCCGGTGACAAAAGTGCTGCAAAATCTTCGGGTGTACGATTGTCTTTATAAATCGCGCGGCGGACATCCGCAGCCGTATAAGAATCATAATCGTAAGCATTCATTGCTTCCACAACCGTTTTCTCAACATCGGAATCCAAAACTTCCATTCCCTCTAAATATGTCATGTGGTCAATTCGGTTTTCCTTCATATCTTCCAGAATTGTTTCACTTAATATACTCTCATTTACTTTATCCATGTCGTCCTCCAACTATCTTTATTTCGTTTTGAAACTGCCATCCTGAATATAGCCGGTCAGCGGTGAAGATGCACTTCCCCCACGCTCTAACACGCGTCCTGTACCGGCAAGATAAGCCTTTCTTCCTGCCTCAATTGCAAGTTTAAATGCCTCTGCCATAGCCGGGATATCTCCAGCTGTCGCAATACCGGTATTCGCCATAATTGCGGCTGCTCCCATTTCCATTGCAGCACATGCTTCAGATGGTTTTCCAATGCCGGCATCCACAATAATCGGAAGGTTAATTTCATCAATCAAAATCTGAATAAATTCTTTTGTGCAAAGACCTTTGTTTGAGCCAATTGGTGCAGCTAACGGCATAATCGATGCAGCACCGGCATTCATCAAATCACGTGCCACATTCAAATCCGGATACATGTAAGGCATAACTGCAAATCCTTCTTTTGCAAGAATTTCTGTCGCCTTGATGGTTTCCTGATTATCCGGAAGTAAATACTTGGAATCTCTCATAATCTCAATTTTTACAAAATTGCCACAGCCAACTTCTCTTGACAAGCGTGCAATACGAACTGCTTCGTCAGCATTTCTCGCACCGGATGTATTCGGAAGCAAGGTAACACCTTCCGGAATATAATCTAAAATATTTGCACGTCCATCCTGATTCGCACGGCGAAGCGCCAATGTAATAATCTGTGCACCGGCATTTTCAACCGATGCCTTGATTAAATCCAGTGAATATTTTCCGGAGCCTAAGATGAAACGGGAAGAAAACTCCTGTCCACCAAGCATAAAAGTATCTTTATTTTCCATGTTCTTATCCTCTCAATCTTTGTATTTGAAATTTACATTTTACATGTCATGATTTTGACAGGGTTGTTTTATCAACCTCCACCAACAAAACTTACCACTTCAATCACATCATTTTCTTTTATCTGAACCGTTTCGTAATCTTTCTTTGGAATAATCTCACCGTTGATTTCAACCGCAATTTTGTTCTTCTCAAAATTTTGTTTTGCGATAAAATCTTCCAGTGATAATCCTTCACAGTCTGAAACCTGGTTTCCATTCAAGCAAATCATATCGTCTCTCCTTTCTCTTCTGATACAACAAAAGGATACCACAAAAAAAGTCCACACCCGAGGTGGTGTGCCCCTTCTTGAGATATCCTCAATCTGCTCTCAACTATATCATGAATGTTAGGGGGTGTCAAGTGGGTTTGTTGGCAGTGTTTGTTGCCCCTTTTTTTGTTTTCCGTAATTCCGGCAGAAAAGTTTTGCGTCTCGTGGGCACTCCCGTTAATTGAGTGCGTAGCGGTATGGGCACTGAAACTACCAGTG
>OWJI01002377.1_pt1 | contig 10303 bp, 6 predicted proteins | sample 1732541 | NCBI WGS metagenome assembly OWJI01 (sample SAMN05065727, study PRJEB22554) | human gut metagenome | biome: ENVO:2100002; feature: ENVO:00000062; material: ENVO:00002003 | host: Homo sapiens | place: USA
TCTGCGCATGTCTCGTGGGCTCGGAGATGAGTATAAGAGACAGGCGCTGACCCATGCCGCCCATGACGTCCGCGCCCGCCTGCATCGCGACGATGTGGTTCAGACCCCAGTCGGTCTGGATAATGCCGTCGTAGCCCAGACGGCCGCGCAGAACATCGTTCATGACCACAGAGGATTCATGCGCGTAATTTTCCACCGCGTCGCCGCCCAGATACGGGACGGTCGAATAGCCGTAAGGCATGATGGACGCGGGATGCACCGTCAGCGCCGCCTCAAAGATGCTCAGGTGCAGCGCGAACGTTTCGTCATCAAACACCAGCGGAGAGCCGTCCACGCCGCCCGTCTGCGGGCCGGAGCCGGGAAAATGCTTCACGCAGGACATGACGGAATCAACGCCAATGCCATCCGTGCCGTTCTGCAAGCCCGTAATCGCCGCGACGACCATCGCCTTGGCGGTATCCGCGTCCTCGCCGTAAGTTTCCTGATTGCGCCCCCAGCGCGGGTCAGTCGCCAAGTCCGCGTTCGGGGAGAGGCTCATGCGGACACCCAGCGCCTTCATTTCCTGACGCTGAATGTCTGCCAGTTCCTGCACGAGTTCCGCGTCGCCCGTCGCGCCCAGCGTGATGGCGTCCGGCAGAATCGTCGTGTCGTTAATCCAGCTTGCGCCAATGACCGAGTCCATGGAGAATACGACCGGAATACCCAGTTCGCTTTCTTCGCACAGGGACTGGACGTAGTTCATCTTCTCGCCCGCCGACTCCTTGCTTTCCGCGAAGTAAGTATACGTCAGCGCAAAGCCGATGTCCAGATCGCTGAACCAGCTTTCTTTGAGCGTGACCAGCGTCATGTGCGCCATCTGCGCCGCCTTGTTCTTGTCGCTCATGCGGCTCAGCAGGTCTTCCGTGCGCTCTTCAGGCGTCAGACGCCAGTCTTCATACGGGTCAAGCTCGCCGTTTTTGCTCAAGTCCTTAAACTTGTATCCGTCCTGCTCCAGAATATCCAGTCCGGCAGTTTTCAGCACAATCTGCTTTCCTTCATATTCCTGCACGACCGTCGTCAATTCGACGACATTGCTTTCTTCCTCGTCCTCTTCCGCCAGCACACCGGGCGAAAGAAGCATCATCGCGGAAAGGGAGAGCGCCGCGACGCTTTTGAGCAGTTTTTTCATGAACCTTTCCTCCTTGTTGATTGCGCCGCGCATTACGACGCTGTGACCGCGCCTGACATCTGACCGCTGATGAGGTACTTGCCCATGAAGATGTACAGCACCAGCACCGGCAGCGCCAGAATCAGTGAACCAGCCATCTGCACGTTGAATTCCGCCGCCATCGTGCCCGCCAGCTCGTTCAGGGCAATGGTCGCGGGTTTGGAATCGTAGCCGCCGAGCACCAGCGCAAACAGCATTTCATTCCAAATGGACGTACACTGGAAGACAAAGACCGTAATCGTCGCGATTTTCGTGTTCGGCAGGACGATTTTGCGGTAAATCTGCCATACGCCGTTGCCGTCAATCATCGCCTGACGAATCAGCGCGTCCGGCACGTCGGCGTAATACCCGCGCATCATGACCGTACACATCGGCATACCGAAGACGGCGTGAACCAGCACAAGACCCCAGAGGTTATCGTAGAGGTCAAGGGCGTTGATGGTCTGCAAAAGCGGAATCAGAATCGCTTGGAAGGGCAAGTATGTTGCCGCGACCAGCGCGATAAAGAACACGTTGTTGAACCGGAACTTCCACTTGCTCAATGCGTAGGCGCAGATGGAACCGAGGAACACCGATCCCGCCGCACCGAAGAGCGTCACCAGTAGGCTGGTCATCAGCGGCTGCGCAAGCTCTTCCATCGCGCTCTCGTAACCCTCCATTGTCCACTCTGACGGCGGTGTGATGGGCGTGGTCGTCATCACTTCACTGTTGGACTTGAAGGACGTCATCACCGTTCCCCAGAACGGCAGCATGTAGAAGACCAGAAACGCAATCATGATGAGGTAGTACACCACATGCAGCACCGTCATGTGCCACTTGGGTTTTATTTTCGTCGTCTGTGCCGATTGTTCCTGCTTGCTGCGCTCAATACTCAAATTATTTTGCATTTCATGCTCACTTCCTTCTGTTCGTCCAGTAGGTCAGCGGCAGAATCAGCACCAGCACCAGCGCAAGCAGGAAGCAGCTGATTGCCGCGGAATACGCGAAGTTGTTGTTCTGGAACGCTTCATTGTACATCCAAATTGGCAGCGTCCACGCGGCGGAGGTGGTGTAACCCACCAGCGACACGATGAAGTCAAACGAGCGCAGGGCGTACATCGCCAGAATCGTGATGCAGGAACCCATCGCGCCCTTGAGCTGCGGAATGATGAGCTTGAAGTAGATGCGCGGCATATACGCGCCGTCCAGCTTCGCGGCGTTGATGACGTTGACCGGCACGTTCTTGATGGCGGCGAGGAAGATGACCGCAACGTAACCGGAGAACTGCCAGACCATCGCAATGATGATGGACAGCATGATGGTGGAATTATTGGACGCCCACATCAGATGTCCCGCTTTCATCGCGGCGGATACATCCATGCCCAGAATCGAAAGGAAGGAATTCAGCACACCGCCCGTTGGACGATACATGTACGCCCAGACCGTGCCGGTCACGACGAAGGACAGCGCGAACGGCAGCAGAATCAGCGTGCGGAAGAGCGCCGTGCCGCGAAGACCCTGATCCATGATGAGCGCCAGCCCCAGTCCCAGCAGCAGGCACAGCGGAATCAGGCAGAACAGCAGCAGCGTATTGCGCAGCGACGGCCAGAAGTCGGGGCTGGAGAACATCTTCGCGTAGTTGCCGAAGCCGCCCCAGCCGTAGCTTGCTTCCAGCTGCCCCGACTCCCAGTCGGACACGGAAACCCACAGATTCCAGCCCAGCGAGACATACACGAAGTAAATCAGCAGCGCCGCCGGGATGCAGATCCAAATCAGCGGATGCCGCTGGAGAAAGTGGTGTACCGGGCCGACTGTTTTAGGCGCAAAGCGCAGCAGCAGCTGGTACACGAGAATCACCGCGACGATGATAGCGCAGAGAACCCAGAACCTGTCATGGGAAAAGGTCATGAACGCCAGATTCTCAAAAAATTCAGAAAATTGTTCCATGGGCAAATCCCCTTCTGTTGCATTCTGTTCGAGGTTTTGCTATCAGCTTTGAAGAAAGCCCGTACAGGCTTGGGCAATTCCGCTGCGCCTGTACGGGCTGATACATCATTCGCCGTAGCTCAGACCCCAGCCGTAGTCATACAGCGGGTTTTCAAGGTCGAAGGACACATCGCCTTCCTGATTGCGGACAGAATCCATATCCCGCGGGAACTGCAAGGGCGTCTTGCCCGTGGGGTTGTTCAGCCCGAAGAGCGTTTCCGCAATCGCGATGCCGCCCTGCGAGCCCGGATAGTACGCTTCCAGAATCGCGTTCGTATTCTCGTCGCACCACGTCAGGATGTAGGGACGTCCGCCCGTGACGACCGTCACCATCGGCTTGCCGCTGGCTTTCGCCGCTTCGAGGATTTCCTGCTGACTGCCGGTGATTTCCAGCGTGTCGTAGCCCCACGGCGGATCGTGCTGGTAGCTCGGTTCGCCGACGGACACGATGATGATGTCCGCATCCTTCGCCAGCTCTGCAATGCGCTCAACGTTGTCGGATTCGTAGATGACCGTTGCGTTTTCGCCTGCGTAAGCCGCCACTGCGTCCGCAATGGTCAAGCCTTCCTGCGCGGAAGACCAGCCGCCGACCAGCGAGTCCATGTCGCCGGCACGCGGACCGCAGACCAGAATCATCTGCTTCTCGTTCTGTTTGAGAGGCAGGATGCCATCGTTCTTGAGCAGCGTCATCGCCTTGCGCGCCGCTTCAAGGTTCACCGCCTGATGTTCCTCGTTGCCGACGAACTGCACGGCGTACTCCACGTCGCAGTAGGGATTCTCGAACGCGCCCAATTCAAACTTCGCCTTGACGATGCGCGTCGCCGCCGCCGTCAGGATGTCTTCGTTAATCTTGCCCGCGTTCGTCAGTTCTTCCATCTGGTCAATCAGGCGGATGGATTCGCCGCCGATGCCGTCCACACGGCTCTCGGTGATGCCAATCAGGATGGCTTCTTCGTCGGACACTTCTTCACCCATCATCGTGCCGCGGCCTTCCTGAATCGCCCAAATCATGCCCCAGTCGGTCTGGATGATGCCCTCAAAGCCCATTTCGTCGCGCAGCAGGTCTTGCAGCGTCGCCTTCGAGCCGATGGCGGAGTTCTCCATGTCCAGCTCCAGCGGGACAGAGTAGTACGGCATGATGGAAGCGATGTTGACTTCCAGCGCCGCATAATACGGCTTCAAGTGAATTTGCAGGGTTTCCGCGCTGGAAATGATGGGCGAGGTGTCCTTGCCCTCCATCTGCGGCCCAGCGCCGGGGAAATGCTTCATGCAGGCCACGATTGCGCCGGTGTTCAGCCCGTCGCGCCCATTCTGGAACGCAACGACCTGCGCCGTGACCATCTTCGTCACAAGGTCAGGGTCTTCGCCGAACGTCTCCATGACGCGCCCCCAGCGGGGTTCAGAGGCAATGTCGGCTTCGGGAGACAGCGTCATGCGGACGCCGATGGCGATATGCTCATCGCGGGCAATTTCCGCCAGACGGGTGACAAGGTCTTCGTCGCGGGTTGCCGCCAGCGCCAGATTATGCCCGGTAACGGTCGCGCCGGAGACGTAAGACAGGCCATGCACGGAGTCCATCGACACCAGCACCGGCACGCCCAGACGAGACCCCTCAGCATACTCCTGAATCGTGTTCATGGACACCGCAGCCGCTTCCACGCTGTTCAGTTCGCGAATCAGCAGCATGCCGATGCCTTCCTTATTGCACCACTTGTTCAGGTAGGATGGAATCTTGCCATCGGCGCGCGGCAGGTACGTCGGGTGCTGCATCTGCGCAATTTTCTCGCGCACCGTCATCTGCCCGACCAAGTCCGCCGTGCGGGTGTCAGCATCCAGTCGCCAGTCCTCGTAGGGGTCAAGCGTGCCGTTGCTGTTCAGATCGATAAACTGGTAGCCGTCAACTTCGATGATGCTCTTCACATGGGGATTGAGTGTCGGCTGGGTGTAGGTTTTTTCCTCCGCCATTGCGGGAGCAGCCCACAGCCCGGCTGTAAGCGTCAGCGCACCCAGCATCGCCAGCGAGCGCCGCATCCATTTCTTAGTCAACAAGGTTCCATTCTCCTTTCACGCCAGCTTCCTTGAGGATGTTGACGATCTTATTCGCGAAATATTCCGCGTCGTGGTCACTGGACGTAGCGAACTCCTGCATCTGCGTCTGCAGGCTCATAGACGCGCTCCAAGGCAGCGCCGTGCCGTGGGTGAAGCTGGGATAGCTGCGGATCGTGTCACTGATCAGCTCGTTCTTGAACTTAAGGGTCAGTTCGTTGTAGCAGTCATCCGGGGTATCGGTGTAGGGCGAAATAGATTCCTTCAAAGCGGAGAACCGCTGCTGAACCGGCGTGCTGGACACGTTGTACGCCCAGCGCAGACCCGCCTCGACATCCGCCGAGTCATTGCTGACGACGAAGCCGTCGATGTTCATGCCAAACCAGCCGTCCGTGCCGGGGAACGTGAAGATGCCGTAGTCCTTGCCGTATTCCTGCCCCATGCTGGTCATCAGCGGCTGCATCCAGGTACCCATAATCTGCATGGCATACGTCCCGGCGACAACCTGACCGCTCGCTTCGTACCAGTCACGGCTGGAATGGTCGGGCGCGACGTAATCCATCAGCTTGGCGTAAGTCGTCAGCACCTTCGTCACATCCTCGACGTTATAGATGCCGTTGATGAAGTCCTGATAGATTTTAGGGTCAGTGCCCATCATGATGTCCTCGAACACCTGACATGCCGGCCAGCCCTTGCGGTCGCCAAGGTCGATCGGGTACTCGCCGTCGGGCATTTTCGCCGCCAGCTGGTCACAAATGTCCCAGAACTCGTCCCATGTGATGTTCTCGTGATCCGGAATCGCAATCCCGTACTTCTCGAACACATGGATGTTGTAGAAGATAACATTCGTCTTGTGGATGCCAATCGGCACGACGTAGTTCTTGCCGTCGGGCGCGGTCAGCAAGTCCTTGATGCCCGGCAGGATGCGCTCGTTGAGCTTCGCGTAGTCCCACAGCTTGGACAAATCCAGCAGCATGTTCGCATCGAGGTACGGCTGAATTTCCTGACCGGGATGCGCCTGGAATGTTTCAGGGCTCTTGCCCGCCTGCTGAAGCACCTTGACCTTCATAACCATGGCGCCGCCGGCGCCGCCCGGAATGGCGTTCGACTTCGTTTTCACCTTGCCGTACGCACCCTTGAATTCGTCGATGACGGATTCAATCGCATCCTTCTCGCCGCCAGCCGTCCACCAGTGGTAGACGTTGACTGTGCCTTTTGCAGAGGTATCCTCCAGCACAGCGGCGAAATCAATGTCATCGGCGCTGCGCTTCTCGCGCTTGGCGGCAAAAGCACTGGTCGTCAGCGATGTGATCGCCAGCACACCCGTCAGCAGCAGCGCACCGAATTTTTTCAGCTTCATTGCTTGTTCCTCCTCTGAGAATACAGGGAATCTGTTACTCTTCCACGAACGTCATCGTCGCCCACAGGCTGGGGTTCTCGTCCACGTTGTGCATCGCGGGCTTGCGGTCGCGGCCGTCCAGCTGCGCGGAGTACTGCATCCGCAGGCTGTGAATGCCGGGGCACGGCAGGTCAACGTCAAGGATGGAGAAGTCAAAGCCAACGGTCGTGCCCGCAGCGGGAACCAGCTGCGCGATCTTATCATTGGAGAGGTTGTGCAGCGGGATCTTGCTTTCGAGGATGTAGCCGCCCATTTCCTTGTCGCGGACGGTCACGGCTTCGTAGTCGTCGAACACCAGCTCGTCGCCGTATTCACCCTGCGTCTCCCAGCCGAGATTGTCAGCGATCATGTCGCGGTCAATATAGTTGAAGAAATCATATTCGTCCGTGGATTGCACGATGCGCCAGTCGGTCGCTTCGTACGCTGTACGGTTCGGGTCGGCGTTGGGGTTGGTGCTGAAGAAGAGGATGATGGCATCCAATTCATCCAGCGGGAAACCTTCGCGGTAGACAAACGGCGTGTCATCCCACACCTTCGCGGCGATGTAGAGGTTCTCTTCATCCCACATGGCGTAGATTTCCATCGAGCAGTCCGCTTCGCCGTCCCAGTGCTCAATCTGATCGACAATCTGCTTCTCACTGTCAATGCGCAGGCAGCGGCTCGTGTCCCACTCGCTCAGGTCGCCGTCAATGACGACGTTCTTAGCGCGCGGGGCTTCCAAATTCGCGTCGGAATACGCCAGTGCAGCGGGGGCCGCAGCAAACATAGCCAGTGCCAGCACGGATGCGGCTGCCTTGCGAAGCCATCCAAAGTGTTTCATGTCTCGTTCCTCCCTTTCAACATCGGAAACAAACTCAATTCGCACCATAGCGGTGCTTTCGTGATTCAGTATAATCCCAGTGCCTGCTTTGAACAAGGGAAAATCCAGCACTGCTATTGGGAAAATACAAAACATAACCAAACTTCTTTATGCGCCATTCGCTTTTTGTGCGCTTCAGTCAACACGGGGTACTTTTCTTTTGCATTTTCTCTGCGTATGTGCTATACTGCTTCCATCAGCACAATGCGAAATAGAAAGGACGGCATGTATGCGAAAACTGACGTGTATGCGAATGAGCGCGAAAATGACCATCCTGTTTTCTGTGATTGCCGCCTGCATGATAGCCGTCAACTCTGTTCTGGCGACGCTCTCCGAGATACGGAACATTCTGCTGTACGAGGAAGACAACCTGAACGCGATGGCGAGCAAAATTGTCGCGGCGTTCGAGCAGAACATCACCGTCATGGGCTATGCACTGGACGGCTTGAAACAGGATAATGACTTCATGGCTGCGCTCAATACCATCTACACATTAGGCGAAGACATGGAGACGACGTCCGAATACCATCAGGCACAGAACACGCTTTCCGCCGCGCTTTTCCATGAGCCGCTGAACGACTACTTCTATCGTATCAACGTGCTGACAATGGACGGTTTCTACCTGTCCAGCCGCTACGAAACGATTGGTCTGCTGGAAAACTACTCGGATGAGCTGCGCACCGTCATGCACCGTCTGCCCTACCTGAACGAGCGCAACCGGGGGCTGAGCCAGAAGACGCTTGTCCGCCCGCACATTGACCCGTGGTTCGTCGCGCGCCGGATTTCTATCTATACGCTGATGTCCCCTGCCGTTTATCACGGCAAACAGATCGGCTTTGTGGAGGTCAATGCGCTTTCAACCGACCTGTTCGACATTTTTTCCTCCAACGACATGGCAGGATTCCGCGCCACCGCCTACGACGCGGACGGCCGCCTGTTCCACCGCAGTTTCGATGACACCATCGACTACTCCGCCGCCGAATACGGCAGCATGACCGAGTGCAGCGACAAAAACGGCGACACCTACTACGTCGTCAAGGAGCATTGCAGCTGGCTGGGCTTCGACATTTATGCCGCCCAGCGTACCGCGGTTTTCGAGTCGTCCATCCACTCCGTCATCCTCCACCATGTGCTGGTCAGTCTGCTGGTGCTGTTCATCGCTGAAGTGTTCATCATCCTCTCGTCGCATCAGCTCAGCCGCTCGATTCTGCGCCTGACGCGCAAGGTTTCCCAGCTATCCGACCCGGCGGCAATAGCTGAGCGTCCCCTGCTGCCCGAAGAAATGCCGAAGGTCACGAACCCGCGTGACGTGGAGATGCGCGAACTGGAGGACGTGTTTGACAAGCAGGTAATGGAGCTGAAAACTGCCATGCGCAACGATGCAGAACTGCGCGAGAGCAATCTCCGTTCACGGCTGAACGCGCTGCAGGCGCAGATTAACCCCCACTTCATTTACAACACGCTCAACATCATCTCTGCAAAGTCGATGGAAGCCGGGAACGAGGAGGTCATCGACATCTGCGGAAAATTCGCCCAGATGCTGCGCTACTCCACCGACCTGCGCAGCAAAACCGCGACGCTCCAGGAGGAAATCGCCCACGTTCGCAATTATCTGGCACTCGCGAAAGCTCGTTTGGAGGATCGGCTGGAATACACCATCGACATACCGGACGCTTTCTCGCATCTGACACTGCCGAAGCTCTCCCTTCAACCCATCGCGGAAAACGCCATTTCCCACGGTTATCAGGGGTCAAGCGGCACAATTCACATCACCATTTCCGGCACGGTCGATGAGGACGGTTGCCTGCATCTGCTGATTTGCGACGATGGCTGCGGCTTCGGGGAGGAAATTCTGTCGCATCTGCGGGAAGAATTCAGCCGCATTGAAGCGGGTGAACTGACCGAGCCGGAAAACACGTCCGCCCATATCGGGCTTGTCAACACCTATCGCCGTCTGTTCTATTTCAGCCGCGGCGCAATTCGGATGCGCGTCCGCAATGACGGCGGCGCAGTAGTCGAACTGATTGAAACGCGCACCAGTGAGGAGGAAGACGATGTACACCATTCTGATCGTAGATGATGAGCGTCCCGCGCAGACGTTCCTCAAAGCCATCTGCCAGAAATACTGCCCTGCGTTTGACACCATTCTGCTCTCTGGCAGCGCCGACGATGCCCTCCGGCTGATGGCGCAGCAGCGCGTCCATGTGCTGGTAACAGACATCAGTATGCCGGGCATCAACGGCATCGAATTGGCTCAGCGCGTCCGGCAGCTGTATCCGCGGACACATACAGTGATTGTCTCCGGCTACGCGGAATTTGAGTTCGCGCGCGGGGCAATCCAGGCTGGCGTGGATGATTATCTGCTCAAGCCCGTGGAAATCCAAAGCTTCCGGCAAATTCTCGACCGAATCCGCGAAACGCTCGACGAGGAAGCGAACGACCTAATGGAGGAAACGCTGACTCGCCTGCTCTGCGGTGAAGCAGTCGATGAGCCGCTGCTCTGCTCTCTGTTTTCCAGCCGTATGATGCGCTTTGCGCTTGTCCGACAGGGTAATTTGTTCACCGTACGCTTCGCAAAATTCCGCACCGCGCAGCTTCGGCAGGTTCATCAGGCGGGCTGGATTGCGTTTTATGGGCGCGATGAGCAGGAAACCATTCTCCTGCGCAGCAGTGCCGACCGGCAGAAGCGTTTCCCCGATGAACTGTCCGACCTGCTTAAAGCCGACTTCCCGGATCTGCCCTGTACGGCGATTTACGCGCCGGAAGATGCCGACATTCTCGCCTTGCCGCAGTTTTTGAGCCGCGCTGCAGGGCGCATGGTGAATAC
>OWJI01002383.1_pt1 | contig 10290 bp, 10 predicted proteins | sample 1732541 | NCBI WGS metagenome assembly OWJI01 (sample SAMN05065727, study PRJEB22554) | human gut metagenome | biome: ENVO:2100002; feature: ENVO:00000062; material: ENVO:00002003 | host: Homo sapiens | place: USA
CTTATGCGATCGTCGGCAGCGTCAGATGTGTATAAGAGACAGATTTATGAGTACTCCTATGATTATTCTTCCTATTCAAGAAGCCTTGATGGATATGATGCCGAGGGACAGATCACAAGTGCACTCCAGTATGTGACCAAAGATTCGAGCGAGCTGCCGGTTGTCTATGAGATCACAGGACACGGGGAAACTTCGCTTTCCGGCGGATTTTCGGAAGCAATCGAGAAGGCGAATATGACACTCACGGAGCTGACATTGTTAAAAGAGGAGGCTGTGCCGGATGATGCATCAGCAATCATTATCAACGCACCGACTTCGGATTTCTCCGCAGATGATGCAAAGAAAGTGACCGATTATCTGGAAAAAGGCGGAAAAGCGCTGATCACGACCAATTTCCAGTACAAGGATCTGACGAACTTTGAAAGTATTTTAAAAGCATACGGCATTGAGCGTGTGGATGGTATTGTCATGGAGAACGACAGTTCCTACTATTACAATAACATTCCATACTATCTGCTTCCGGAAGTAGAGAGCAGCGATTACACCTCTTCTGTCAGCGGAAAATATATTTTTGCACCGTACAGCGAAGCGTTCAGTTATGACGGGTCTTCCGATGATGTGACATATACCGCATTGCTGCAGACAACCGATAAGGCGGTATCAAAGATTGATGCAGATAATGCAACAACATCTGAAAAAGAAGACGGAGATATTGAAGGACCATTTACGATCGCACTTGCGGCGGCAAAGACAGAAAATGATACATCATCCCAGGTCGTTGTGGCAGGTTCTATGGAGTTATTTACGGATTCCACAGACCAGATCGTATCGGGAAGCAACGTATCGATGTTTACTGATATCATGACGAATCTGACCGGCGGGGAGGATGATAATACCAGCGTTATTCCGGTAAAAGACTATAAGATGAGCACGATCACGATCACTTCAATTTCTACAATTATTGGTGGACTGGCAGCAAGTATTTTTATACCGGTTGTACTGATTATTATCGGAGTTGTGATCTGGGCAGTAAGGAGGAAAAAATAATGCAGAAACAGAAAAAACAGATGATCGTTCTGGTCATTTTGCTGATCCTGCTGATCCTTGCGTATATAGGCGTTCATTTTTACAGTAAAAAACAGGAAGAAAAGGAAAATGCCAAAGAAGAGGCGGAAAAGATCCAGGTGACGGATCTTGAGGTCTCTGATATCACACAGTTTTCTTATGTGCTGGATGGAACAACACTTTCCTTTACAAAAAATGGAACAGAGTGGACCTATGACGGGGATCAGTCGGTTGATATTGATGAGAGCGCTTTGGAGACACTTTTAAATAAGGCATCAGCGATCACGGCATCAGACGAGGTTACAGAGTATGATGACCTGGCAGACTTTGGGCTGGATGATCCTGCTAATACGGTTACGTTAAAAACGGATTCCGGGCTAACGACGATCTACATTGGCAGCCAGAATGAGATCACGAATGAGTATTATCTGAAAACGGGCGACAGTGATACCATATATGTTGTGGACAGCGCGCCAGCGACCGGATTTGATAAGAGCGTCGAAGATCTGACCGCAAAAGCAGATGATACGGAAACTGAGGCAGAAGAGCCATCGGAGGCCGTGGATGAAACAGAGACAGCGACCGTGGTGCCGAATGAAACAGAGGCCGTTGAAACAGAGAAAACGGAAACGAAGTAAGAGAGTGAAATGACAAATCTGAATCACAGAGATGAAAATACCGGATTGTATATGTGCAGTCCGGTATTTTAAGTTCATAAATTTTTAATTTGACACTTTTGGAAAAAAGAGGTAACATGAATGTGAGAAAGTTCATTAACGAACTAATTCGAACCGCAAAGCAGGAAATAAAAAGTTATTTACCGGAAGAAAAAAGAATGTGGAGCAGGGATGATGTACAGTGAGTATGAAATATTTGGAACCAACCAGCAGATGAGAAAAGTGATCGAGCAGGCATGTGAACGGCTGATGGAGACCTATGGACTGCGCCATGTGGAGCTGGATATCCTTTATCTGATTTCCCATGAGAAACAGAAGGATACCGCAAAGGATCTGATCGAGATACAGCATTTGTCCAAGGCCCATATTTCAAAATCGGTGGACAATTTAAAACAGCATGGATATATTGAGCTGGTTGCTGATGAGGCGGATCACAGGAAAATACACATTCGTATGACTGGTAAGGCAAAACCTGTGCTGGAAGAGTTTGAACGGATCCGGGCAGATATTTTAGAGCGTCTGTTTGCGGGCGTGACAGAAGAAGAACGAAGCTGCTTAAAGCGGGTAATGGGCAAGATCATGAAGAATATTCAGGCAGAACAGGAGGATGGGACATGAACCAATATGGAGATTTTGGAAAAGAAACGGAAGAACTGATGACAATATGTGAACGTAATGACAGAATCCCGCCGGAGCTGTTTAAGGAGTTCGGTGTAAAACGTGGTTTGAGAGATGTGGATGGAACCGGTGTGCTTGCGGGGATCAGCAATATTTCAAGGATCGATGCGTTTAAAACGGAGGATGGGAAAAAGGTTCCGTGTGACGGACAGCTCTGGTACCGCGGTTACAATGTGATCGACCTGATCCATGGATTTGAGGGAAAACGTTTTGGATTCGAGGAAGTGGCATACCTGCTCTTGTTTGGCGAACTGCCGGATGCTGCAAAATTAGGGGCATTTAAGAGCATGTTAGAAGAGTGCAGACAGCTTCCGACAAACTTTACCAGAGATGTCATTATGAAAGCACCGAGCAAGGATATCATGAATTCGCTGACGAGAAGCGTGCTGACACTTGCTTCCTATGATGAGACGATCGCTGACCAGGAGCTGCATACGCAGTTAGAACAGTGCATCAAGCTGATCAGTGTATTCCCGATGCTTGCGGTGTACGGTTACCATGCATACAACCATTATATCTGTGATGACAGCCTTTATATCCACCGTCCGCAGGAGGGATTGTCCGCAGCAGAGAATCTGCTCCTTATGCTTCGCCCGGATAAGGCGTACACGGAACTGGAAGCGCGCGTGCTTGACATTGCGCTGGTACTTCATATGGAACACGGTGGTGGAAATAACTCTACGTTTACAACAAGGGTTGTGACCTCATCCGGATCCGATACATACTCTGTCATGGCAGCGGCACTTTCTTCCTTAAAAGGACCAAAGCACGGCGGCGCCAATATCAAAGTAGTGGAAATGATGGATGATATGAGAAATCATGTGAAGGACTGGGGAGACAGAGACGAAGTTAAAAACTATTTGGAACAGCTTGTCGACAAACAGGCATTTGACCGCAAAGGCCTGATCTATGGTATGGGTCATGCCGTTTATTCTCTTTCCGATCCAAGAGCGCGCGTATTCAAAAGCTTTGTGGAAAGGCTCGCGGTGGCGAAGGGAAGAGAAAAAGATTTTGCATTATACAGTATGGTAGAAAATCTTGCACCGGAAGTGATCGCGGAAAAACGCCATATCTATAAGGGGGTTTCAGCCAATGTGGACTTTTACAGTGGATTTGTATACAGTATGTTAGACATCCCGTTAGAGCTTTATACCCCGATCTTTGCGATCGCCCGTATTGTCGGATGGAGCGCGCACCGCATGGAAGAGCTGGTAAATATGGATAAAATCATTCGTCCTGCATACCGGAGCATCATGCCGGAGAAAGCATATGTGCCGTTAGAAGAGCGATAAAAAAATGAGCAGAGGAAAATTAATCTTCCTTCTGCTCATGATTTTTCTTGACCATCTTATATACAAAAGAATATGCCCAGATCAGCACCGGGATGATCACGGTTGCATAAACAGAGGCCATCAGCATATCCATATAGTTCTCATTGGAAGAGAGTGCACAGACGATGGTGGAAATATAAAGACCGGCTAAGATAATTGCGCCAAGAATGGCAAGAATACGTTTTATTTTTTTCAAATCCAACCCTCCAGTTTTTAGTGTACTTATCGGCATATTGTTCGCAAAATGCCGGAAATATATTAAGATTATCCTAGCCGAAAGTGACGGAAGAGTCAAGATGCAAACATCGTGAACAGAGATTTCGCTTTAAAAAATAAAAGTCCCTGAAAGCATGTCGAAAAGACTGAAAAACTGTATCAGTGGAAGGATTCCAAAAGTTGATGCAGTCCGCGACCTTCTCTCCAGAATAAACCCGGATGAAATACGCAGCATACATGAAGAAATGATTGATATCATAAAACGTAACCGGGTATTCCGGGAAGGAACGATAGGCGGATATGTTGTGGCAGGTCTCGATGGTGTGGAATTATTCAGCAGTACAAAAAAATCCTGTCCGAACTGTCTGAGCCGAAAAAAACACACAGGGGAAACCGAATACTTTTACCGGAGTGTGGTGTGCATGATTATAGGTAAATCGCCACACGTAATTCTGGGGCAGGAAATGTTAAAACCAAGGGATGGTTCTGGGAAAGACGAAGGAGAACTGACAGGCGGAAAAAGGTTGATTGAGCGGCTGAAGAAACGGCATGGACATTTTGCGGATGTGATTGTGGCGGATGCGTTATATCTGAATGCTCCATTTATCAACACTCTGAAGGAAAATGGTCTGGAAGGGGTGATACGCCTGAAAGACGAAAGAAGAATGATTTTTCAGGATGCAGAGCATCTGTTCAAACAGGATGAGGGAAAAAAGGTATCTTTTTGGAAAGGGAAAAAGAAGATTGAAGTATGGGATCTTTCTGGTTTTAAGATGGAAGGGTGTCCATATAAACTGCGTGTGGTGCGGTATCATGAGCAGTGGGAAGAAAATGGAAAAGAAACAGAGCGTTTCATGTGGCTTGTAACGACTCTGGAAGCGGCAGACTACCGGGTCTTATGGGAAATGATGCACCGCAGGTGGGACATTGAGGAGAATGGTTTCCATCAATTGAAAACGTATTATCACGCAAAGCACTGTTACTGTCGAGATGCGGTTGAAACCATATTTAATCTGATAATCATAGGTTTTAATGTAAGAGAGTTATATTTGTACCGAAGAAGCCGGAACTTTGCAGGAAGTGGTATAAGCCGAAAGAGCATAAACCGGATTTTTTGCGATGATCTGCTAACAGAAAAAGTGAAACAGATTTTATGTGAAAAAGGCGGATAGAAAATCAGCAGAAAAAATATATAGGGAAAAAGCAGGGGGAATTTTGCGCGTATTGACCAGGAACGAAGGGTAACCGCAGATGGAATGCTGATAACTGGATTATTTATAAAAATGCATAGATAAAAAATTTAAAAGCGAAATCCCTGCCTCGCCGGTCTGTTCGTTGACATGCTGCGTGCGCAGAATCTCAAGAATTTTGTCGGCATTATGCCGGATGCGTTCCGGTTCTAACTCACCGGCATAGCAAAATGCAAACTCGTCCCCTCCGATCCTGCCGACTGCACCGTGTATGTTTTCTTTAAGTGTCTGCGCTACGAACTGGATGACAGCATCGCCCTCCTGATGACCGTAATTGGTATTATAATCCCTGAAATCATCGATATCGACAAAGCCGAATGTGATCTGTTCATGGCTTTCAACCGCCCTTTGCACCATCGAAAGCATCTCTTTTTCAATCGCTTTTTTATTTTTGATACCGGTCAGAGGGTCGTTCTCTGCCATCTGTAAAAGTTTCTGCTGACGCTCTTTTTCTTTCCGGTCTGCCTGTTCCACATAGTCTAACAGCTCGTTGATACCCGCAGCCAGTTCACCTGTCTCATGTTTTTCCTGAATGTGAACGCGCAGGGAATAATCCTCACTTTCCCTGATTTGCGCAAATACCTGCAGAATATGGGTAATCGGTGCGAAAATTTTCTTTGTCATAAAATACTGTGTACAGCACACGCCGATGATGAGTGCAGAAAGACCGAGCGTGATCAGCATGCCATAGGTTCTTCCAGTCTGCTTCTGTGCACTCAGATTTTCAGTCACACGGATGCCCCAGCAGGTATTTTCCACATCGGAATAATATGTAATATAATCCTGTCTGTGATAGCGGTAGCGCACATAACCGGACGGATTTTTCTCATGGTCGATCGCATCCCATTTTTTCTGAAAATCATTGCGGTCGGAACTTTTAGAGACAAATGTCTTTAAGCTTCTCTTGTTTTTTGTGTCACCTGCCGTGATGATCGCCCCATTGCCGTCGAGAAGATAGAAAGTTCCATCTGCAAGAGTGTCCATATTCAGCCGCAGGTCGTCAAAATATGCCGTATCCAGCTCCTCCATCACATAGCCGATCAGTTCATTATTATAATAGACGCCGGTATAGGCGGGCACGACATTTTTCCTGCCGTCATCTGTTATACGCTCATACACGTCACCGATAATAAATTCGCCGGTCTGATATTTAGGATCGACATCTTTCATTGCACTGACAGTGCCCGGTTCGTACTCTTCACTTGAACTGACCACATGAAAATTCCGGTTTACCACAGAGATGCTCGCTACAAAGATACTGTATTTTTTGCGTTCCTTCAGCAGATTGTCTACATAGTTTCGTGCCAGCGGGCTCTCTTTTTCACCGAGACTGTAGAGAATCGCATCCTGCGTCAGCTGATAGTTTGCGATGATGTCCATCTCGTTATTGCGGTCCTGCGTAAAGTTTTTGATATTCATCACCTGATTTTCGCTGATTGCCTGCACATTCTGCTCCGTCAGCTCATCAATCTTGCGGTTCGTCTCATAAATGGAAAATATTCCGAAGATACCAAGCGGTACCAGGGTAAAAAGTAAAAGTAACCCTAAAATACTATGTTTTAATTTCATGCTCGCAGCTTCCTCCATCTGTTATCTATTTTATAGCTAAACTGCTGTTTCCGTCAACTGTTGCCCCAGTGTTGTACACAACCCCTGAAAAATATCGAAAGGATTTTTTTTCCCTCGTGGATAAGATTTCGATATGATTGAAAACGGTCATAAAATCAATACAATGAAATTGGAAAGAAAACAGTTAGTATGCAAAGGCAGGAAGGACACTCACAAATGAAAGACAAAAGCGAAACTTCAACAACAGATTTGATTATACTTTTTTTCCTTCTGTTCATTATTTCAAATATTTTATTTGCTGTTGCCTGTATGCTGCTCAGTGATGACGCAGAGTCGAATTTGAAGCTGATAAAAGATTTTGCGATCAGCACGGGAAGTCTGGTCGGAATAAACATAGTCGGATTGATACTGATTGAATGTTTTGAAAGAATTGAAAAATATATTTTTCGGCGAAAAAACCAAAAGGAATGTTTCGGGGAAGGTAATTTTCAGGTATTGCGGTGTAGCAGCAGATACTACATGCTCCCGATTGCAGTTACTGCGCTGGATATGATGTTTGTATTATCTTTTTTGCATGAGAGAAACAAAGATGCACAGGTGATGATAGAATTTTTTCAAGGCAGAGATGGAATTTTTCCACTGTTTTGTATGGGATTTTTTAACATCTATGGCGTTTATGTGCTGGCGCATTACTGCTGTTATAAAGTGTATTGTACAGGATATTTGTTAGAGGTAATCCATTTTTTGAGGAAAAAAAGCATACCGTGGAGTGATATAAAAAGCATAGAATTTTTCTATCTGGATCAATACAAGAAACAGAGGATTGTGATAAATCTTGAGAAGAAAAAGATTGTTTTTCGCGCAGAGGTGTTAAACGATGGCTGGGATCCTTTTGTGAACTGGGTACAGGATATGGCAATGAGATATCATATTTTGTTTAACGGTAAAATCCTGACTGTTTGACTTGCAAATAAGATAAAAATCCAAAACTACACACCAGATACAATGCATTACGGTATGCTCAAAAGAAAAGGGATATAGAGCGTAAAACGGACAGCACACCAGGTTGACTTTGCCTGCGGGGGAAGGTAAAATACAGCTTAAGATAGTATAAACCCGGGGAGAAAACTGCAATGCTAAATATAACCATTGACAAGGTCAGGCACATTGAAGACAAGGATGCCAATGTACGCGAAACGCTTGTCGAATTACAGCACGCACTTGATAAATCTGAACAGGAAAGACATTTTTATGACGCTCTGTGCATTGACTACACTGCGGCATACTTATGCGACCTGATGGCAGATACCATGACTGTCATCAAGAAAAAATCATTCTCCCACTGTGCTGCCGAAGAACTCCAGTCTGGCAGCATACAATGCTATTCTCAATGGATACGGCATTCTTATAATACTTTTGTCGTGAAAGAGTCGGCCCCGGGCTTTATGGAAATGTTTGACAACAGGAATCTGATGGCATATCTGGATGATCATGAGAGCTTTGTATACCGGCACAGAACACTGCCGAACCGTGCAGGAATGGAATACTTTGAAGCGCGGGCAGTGCGTCTTTATTCAGATGATGACAGCTACAAGATCATTCTTGGCTACCGTCCGATCGATGACATTGTCGAAGAGGAAAGGGAAAGCCGTCAAAAATTAGAGCAGGCGTTAAAGAGAGCCGAGGAAGCAAGCCATGCAAAATCAGCCTTTTGGTTTAATATGTCTCATGACATCCGCACGCCGATGAACGCCATCATTGGTTATACTGATCTTTTAGAAATATATGGGGATGACGTGGAAAAACGGGAGGACTATCTTGGCAAGATCAAAAGTTCCAGTGAATATCTGCTATCCCTTCTCAATGATGTTTTAGAAATGGCGCGTATTGAAAGCGGAAAATATATCATGGACGAAACGGTAACGGATATCAGGGAGTTTGACCGGTCTATCTGCGATGTATTTGAGAATCAATTAGAGCAGAAGGGGATCCGTTCTGTTTTTCTGTAAGTTCTTTTGCGATGCTGGCATCAGGCATGGCTGCTTTGCCGTTTTGTCCGGTGCTGCAGTGCGTTAAACCATGCCTGCGGCAGGGAAAATCCGAAGATGATACCGAGTACGATCGCTCCGGCAACTTTGATTGTTTCCATTCCGTAACGTGAAAATTCACTCATGTCATTCATGATAAAATAATAGGAAGTATAATAAATACCAGCCCCCGGCACCAGTGGGAAAATACCGGCGATCAGGTAGACGGTCACCGGATTTTTACGCAGGGCGGCAACCACCCTTGAAAAGACCGTGAGGGCAAGTGTTGCGATCATGTTTGCAATGACGGTTCCGGTGTCAAACTGCAGGCAGATCAGATAGACGATCCATCCGATCGCACCGGTAAGTCCGCAGAAGAGAAGTTCTGATTTTGGTGCACAAAACAGCACGGCAAAAGAAAGCGTTGCGATCATACTGACAATAAACTGAATAAACATAGTATTACAAAATACCTCCTACTACAAGATTATAGATCGTCATGACGGTTCCGACACCTGCCGCAATACAAAAAGCGGTGAGAACCGCATCGATCATGTGGATCGCGCCGGAGAGATAATCGCCGTTAAAGAAATCGCGGATTGAAGTCGTTAATGCGATCCCCGGCACTAACGGCATGATCGCACCGATGATGATCTTGTCATACAAAACCGGCAGTCCAATGGAAAAAGTGATCAGACTGACGAGTGTCACAAGTGCGCTGCCGAAAATATTGGTGATGAATTTTGAAGTTTTCCGCTGTGAAAACTTTTTTAACACCATATTTAAAAGTGCGCCGGCGATAAATGCTATCACGCCGTCTAACGGAGTTCCGCCAAACAGAAATGAAAAACTGCCGCTTCCAAGACCGCAGAAAAAGACTTCCGTCCATTTGCTGCAGGTGGGGATTGCTTTGCATTCATCCAGACGTGTCCACGCATCTTTTAGGGAACATTCGTGGGAACAGATTTCCCTCGAAAGCTGGTTTAAGGCTGCGATACGCCCAAGATGTGTCTGACCGAGCGGGACATGACGGATCATGCTGCACGCGTCATCTTTATTTTCATTTGCACTCGCAAAAATTCCATTTGAGAGTACATAAACATCATATTCTTCAATTTCATATGCCTTTAAGATATGCATTACGGTATCTTCTACACGGTACACCTCCGCACCGTTTCTAAGAAGTGCATCTCCGGTCTCTACCGCTAAAGATAAAATTTCTTTTGTGACTGCCATATTGCAGTTCCTTTCTATCTGTGAAATCGATCATTATAGTTGTTCAACTGTTATATTAAAATCCAATTCCTGTCAGGCAGGAGTTTTTCTTAAGAACACTCATGAAAAAATAACATGTTTTTTGCTAAAAAGCAATCTGTCGTGTGTAAAAAATTATATACTTTCCAATAAAAAGTAAGGTGTCGTATGCAATGCTGTCTCTTATACACATCTCCGAGCCCACGAGACATGCGCAGATCTC
>OWJI01002384.1_pt1 | contig 10290 bp, 10 predicted proteins | sample 1732541 | NCBI WGS metagenome assembly OWJI01 (sample SAMN05065727, study PRJEB22554) | human gut metagenome | biome: ENVO:2100002; feature: ENVO:00000062; material: ENVO:00002003 | host: Homo sapiens | place: USA
ACGAGATCTGCGCATGTCTCGTGGGCTCGGAGATGTGTATAAGAGACAGGGTAGAGGCATCGCAAACTGCACAGAGAAGCTTGACTGATGAAGAAAATACTTCTTATGAAGCGTTGCGTAGTGATGCAGAATGGTTGAAAAGAGATATTGACCGTGAAGAAGAATTGCGCGCATTGGAAAGACAAGTGCCAAAACAATTTCCGGGCGGCACTAGCAGAGCGGCTTTTGCTAAGGAAGAAACGCTGGATAAAGGCGTGCGTTTTGCTCGTTTTGTAAAATCTAGCCTTGTGGCAACTCGTGAGGGTGCTTCTGTTATTGAAATTGCAGAAAGAATGTATCCGCAAGATGAAATGCTGCGTGCTGTAATGACAGAAGGTACTTCCGGTGACGGGGCAGAACTTGTGCCTGTGAATTTATATAATGAAATTGTTCCAATATTGCGTGAAACAAGTGTGATTCGTAGTTTAGGTGCCAGTGAATTGCCGCTACCTAACGGCAATATGAATATCCCTAAACAAACCGGAGCTGCAAACTTTACCTGGACTGGTGAAAATAAACCTATTGCGGCAAGCAGCCCGACTTTAGGTTTTATTTCTTTGAACGCTAAAAAGTTAAGCGGCTTGATTCCGCTTTCTAATGAACTTTTAGCAGATGCAAGTATTGCGGCCGATATGTTTGTACGCAATGAACTTGTAAATGGTGTTGCCGAAGCGGAAGATATTACTGCTTTATACGGCACCGGTAGCAACTATCAACCTAAAGGTATTACAGTTGCGTGCGCTAAAAATAAAATTAACGTGGGCGGCGAGATTACACCGGATGTTTTGGATGAAATGATGGGTAAAATGCTTGCCGCTAAACTTTCTATGCCAAACTTTATTTGGGCATTCCCCGGTCAACTGTGGGCTAAAATCTACGGCATGAAAACCGCTACAGGGAACTATATTTATCGTGATGAAATGAAAAACGGTATGCTGCTTGGCTGCCCATTTAAAATCATGAACAGTGTTAAAGTTGGTACGGATGCTAATGCCTTAACGCAAATCTTCCTTGGTGATTGGAAACAATTCCTCATTGGTAAAGCAGCGGAATTGCAGATTGCCGTATTTACCGATGCATCTTATACTTCCGGCGGTAAAATGGTATCTGCCTTTGAAAATGATTTAACTTTGATGCGTGCTATTTTGCGTGAGGATTTTGGCGTGCGTTATGAAGACGCTTTTGTTTTTGCGGATAATGTTTACAGCAAAGGCAGTGCAACTGTTCAACCGGAAGCTTAATAAGAGGATACGGCAATGAACTTTAAAGTTATTGAGCGGCCGAGAGCTGAACCGGTGAACGAAAAGGATATGAAAGCTTACTTGCGCCTTGATTCGGATGACGATATTGCGCTGGTAAAAAACCTTATTACAGTTGCCCGCAGCTATTGTGAAAATTACCAACACCGGGCGTATATGACGCAAACTATTGAACTTACTGCGAACGCAAGAGTAATAGAACTGCCAAGGTCAGAAGAATTGCAAAAGGTGACAGCAGTTGAAATTGATGGCGAAGCAATACCAGAAGCATGGTATCAAGTAAAACCCGGTTTAGTAGCGACAGTAGAGCTTGATGTATTAACTGATAGCATAGTAACTGTGCGTTATATTACCGGTGTTGAGTTGGCAGAAGATGTTCCGGAAGAAGTAAAACAGGCTATTAAACTGCTGGTAACACACTGGTATGAAAACCGTATTGCTGTGAGTTTTGCAAATACAATTCCAAGAGAAGTGCCATTTGCAGTAAAATCATTGCTGGATATGGGGCGGGTGATTAGCTTATGAATCCGGGAGATTTAAATAAAAGAATAGTTTTTGAAAAAAAACTGCCCGTTGTTAGAGATGAGATGGGTGGCAAAAAGCCTGCGGAGTATATGCAGGCTTTTTCATTGTGGGCAGCAAAGAGTACTAAACCTGCTGTTAGGCGAGAGTATATGGCGGATAAGGTTAATTATGTTTCGGTATTTTTTACAGTGCGCAAATATACTGATAAATTACCTGATACTATGATGCGCATTATTAATGCCGGAGCTGTTTACGATATTCAAAATATTACGGACTTAGAAACTTTGCCCGGTTATTTAGAAATTGAAACAGTACTGGTGCAATAGGTATGAATCAAAAATTTTTCTTCACCAAAATTGAAGGCTTGGATGAGGCAATAAAAAAAGTAAAAATGTATGATGCTCATACAATGATGGGATTAGAAGATATCATAAGTAATAGTGGTAAAGCCATAGCTAGAGAAGCTAGGATAAGAGTACCCATGAGAACTGGCAAATTAAAGAAATCTATTCGTAGTTCTTTTAAGCCTAAAAGACTTGAATCCATAGTCTATAATCCAAGAACATTAGCACCACATGGGCATCTTATAGAATTTGGCGTAGCTGCCACTACTATAAAGCCAAAACGAAGAAAGTTTTTGAAAATACCGTCTTCTTCTGGCAATCATTTTACAAATAAGCCGATATATATTCCTGCCCGTCCTGCCCGTCCGTTTATGAATCCGGCTTATCAGTCAGAGAAACCTAAGATTGAAGCCAGAATTAAAAAGCTTCTAAGAGAGGTGTAAGATGATTAATTTAGTACCACTTGTAGCTGTGCAAACAGCGTTATATCAAACCTTAGCCAAATATATTACAGGATATAAAGTAGTAGACGATACTACGCCTGTCGAAGATGGAGAACCGCCTGAAGAAGCTGTAATCGTTATTGGTGAAAGTACAGCAAAACCAAATACGGCTAAAGCTGATTATCCGGCTTGGGAAGTAACGTTTTCTATACACTGCTTTAGTCCATATCATGGTAAGGCGCAGTTAAATGAAATGTTTAATGATGTTGTTTGTACCTTGACTGGGGCAGTTTATATTGGTGGTTTTACTATCAAAGGTTATGAGCTACATGATTTAGAGATTGATATGATTGAAGCTTTCAGAGAAGAATATACTGATGGCGAAGTATGGCAGCATGGCATAGTAAGAGTGCTGCTTAAAGTAGAACAAAAAGAAATGTAGGAGGTAAGAAATGGGATCTACAATTAATACCGCTAATTTTCCGGTAAAAGAAAATACCAGTATGTCGTTGGCTGGTAAAAATGTACTACTGTTTTTAAATTACGGCGAAGGCGTAACGGAAGAAAATCCTAATTGGTTGCTAGTAGGTGGGCAACGTAATTCGCCGCTGACGATGAGTGCGGATGAGATTGATGCCAGTGATAAAGGCAGCGGCGGTTGGGGTGAAACTCTGCCGGGAACTAAAACGTGGTCTATTGAACAGGAAAATGTGTACAAGGTAAATAACGTTGCGGCAGCGGCTTTAAAATACGCCTTTATAAATGACGTTCCGGTTAATATCATGCGTTGGGATAAATATGGTAATGCAATGAAAGGCTGGTGTAATATTACTGAATTTAGTGATGATAATCCGCATGACGATGTTGCTACGATTAACATTACTATGAGTGGTGTCGGAGAGCCTCAATTTGTAGAAAATGAACCAGATCCGCGTACTGTTGCAGGAAGGATTGTTGACCTTACAGCTACTTCTCCTTCAGCAGGCAAAGCAAAACTAACGTTCCCTGCACCTACTGGAGCTAATGGTGTTGTATTGCAGCAAAGTGATAATAGTATTGATTTTATTGATACTGAAACAATTATTGCAGCAACAGCTACTACAGTGACCATAGAAAATTTAAAAACAGGAACAAAGTATTTTAGGTTAAGAGTTAATGGCGGGCTAAAGAATGGCTACAGTAACGTAGCAAGTGTTATAGTTTCGTAAAATAAAAATACTAAACGGCGGAGCTTTTAAGCTTCGCCGTTTTTAATATGGAGGCATAAAAATGAGTTTAGACAGAACTACAATGATCAATTTAGGCGGCAAAGAAAGAAAACTTAAATTTACTATTCAAGGTGTTATGCAGTTAGAAAAAATGTTGGATTCGCACAATGTTTACAAAACAGTTAGTGAACAAATTTTTTCTTTAAATGACATTATTAAATTTACCTATATTGGCTTAATTGCTATTGATAAAAGCATTACGCTAGAACAGGTTATGGAGTGGATTGACCAATGGCTGTTGGATAATAGCTCTAATAGTTTGCAAACTATTATTTTTTTAGCACTGTGTAAATCCGGCATTTTAGGTAATGGACGTAATGCAGCAGAAACTGTGGGCAAAAGTGATGCTATTGATGTAGCAGCTGATGAGAGCGAGGAACCGGCAGCGGGGAAGTAACAAGTTTTGCCGACTGGGTGGAAAGTGTGCTGCCACTTTGCTATGGTGAACTTTCGTTAAAGCCGTGGGAAATAGAAAGGTTGTGTCCGGGTGAAGTGATGGCAATGCTGGACGGTTGGCAAAGGCGTTATGACAGGTTAGAAGATTTGTTTATAAACTGGATTACTTATCCTACTTTATGTGTGCATGACCTAAAACGCAGACCGGAACTAAAAGACCTCTATCGCCATAGGAAAAGAAGAGATGAAGAAAAACAAAAGGATGAAATCGTAGAAAGTATGTATCAAGATTTCGGAATTTAGAAAGGGGGTGAAAGATGGCTACAGTAGCAGATTTAAAAGTTATTATAGGTGCAAACACAGCAGGATTCAATAAAGAAATGGGAACAGTTCAGCGCCAATTAAAGCGTACTTTTGATACCAGTAACCTAGGAATCAGCAAAGGCGCAGCAGGAATAATTGCTACAATAGGTATAGCTATTGCAGGACTGGGAGTAGCAGCAGTAAAAGCGGCCAGCGATATGGAACAGACTAGGATAGCGTTTACAACTCTTTTAAAAGATGGAGAAAAGGCAAAGAACTTTTTAAGCGAATTAGAAAAATTTGCAGCGACAACACCGTTTGAACTGCCGGGCGTTTTAGATGCTTCCAAGAGGCTATTAGCTTTTGGTTTTACAGCAGAACAGGTAATACCTATTTTGACTGCTGTTGGCGACAGTGCCGCAGCGCTTGGTATTGGTGAAGCTGGTATCCAAAGGCTGACTTTAGCCATAGGTCAGATGCAGGCTAAAGGTAAAGTTAGTGCAGAAGAAATGCTGCAACTGGCAGAAGCTGGTGTTCCGGCATGGGATATGCTGGCTAAGAAGATTGGCGTTGATATTCCTACTGCTATGGATATGGCAAGCAAAGGCCAAGTAAGTGCTGCTGAAGGTATTCAGGCTGTAATTTCCGGTATGAACAGCAAATTTGGCGGTATGATGCAACAACAGTCACAAACTATTAATGGCATTATGTCTAATATTCAAGATAGTGTTGGTCAGACGATGGTTGTTATTGGTGATAGCATTATCGAAGCATTCGATATTAAGCCTAAACTGAAGAATGCACAAGATGCTATTGGCGATTTTAGTGAAAAAGTTAAACGTATGGGTATGGCTGATGCGATTAGAGAACTGCCGAGTGGGTTTGCCGGAGCAATGGCAGTTATAGGCGGTGCAATCACAGGGATTGCTATTCCTGCTATCATCGGACTTATTAAATATTTCGGGGCTATGGCTATGGCAACAGGTGTGATATCTGCTCCGGTTATTGCCGTTGGCGCTGTTATTGGTGGCGTGGCGTATGCTATTTTTGAAAATTGGGGTACACTAACGCAGCAATGGGATGGCTTTTGTAATGCAATAAGTTTGGCGACAGGGCGCATGGCTGGTTATGTGCAAAAAGTGCTTGGCGGTATTATTTACGGTATTGGCTGGGTAAGTGCAGGTTTAACAAAGATTGTTGGTGGAGTGCCGGATATTTCAGCTCAGATGGAAGCTCATGGCGATGCTTTGATGAAAATGGCCGATGTGAAGCTTGCTGAAATGGATGCTAAACAAATGATGTTGGAGTGGAAAACAGCACCGATAGAAGTACCGACATCGGAAAAAACGGAATTTAAAAATGCTGACCCTAATAATTTAGGACTGGAAAGTAGTAATACTTCCGGTAAGAGCAAAAGCAAAAACGGTAGTGGTAAAGCCGCAGAAACTTTACAAAGAGAAGTTGACCGTATCAATACAGAACTTAATAAAGCTAAAGATAAAGTGCTGGAAATGCAAAGCGAGTTCACTAATTTTAAGCTGGATATAGTTGTTGAAGGTTTGGATGCTTATGATCAGGTTTATGCCGGAATTGATAAGGAACGTATTCAGCGTCTTAATGCTTTAGGCGAATGGCAAGAAAAATTTTCTAATGCAACTACAGAAGCGCAGCAGCTTTATGAACGTGCTATGAAAACAGGTGATGATAATGTTATTGCCAATAGCTTAGCAATGTTGGAAAAACGTAAGGCGGCAGAAGCACAAGCGGCTACAGAAGCTAAAGATTACGCCTTGATGATAGACCAGCAGTACAATGAAGAACGTTTATCAAACTATACTAGAATGCAGGCCTTGCAAGCGGCTTTAGATGACGCTAAACGTGAAGGCGATTTTGAAAAATATTTGGAGTATCTTTCTAATGAAAACGTCGCCTTTTTGGCTCAGATGGAAGAAAAGCAAGCCTTGATGCAGCAGTATTACGACTGGCGGATGGAAGCAGAACAAACATATGCAAGCTTCGCGATGGATGCTGCTAATACTCTTAAAAATGGACTTGCCAGTGGCGTTGCCGATGTTATTTTAAATGGCAAAAATGCTGTGGATATGATTAAAAATCTAGGCAAAGAAATAGTTAACATGTTCATTCAGTGGCAAATCAAACGAATGGCAGCTGGTGTTTTAAGTAAAACATTGATGGCACAGGAAACAGCAATCAGTACAGGATTTGCAGCAACAGAAACTGCCGCATGGGTTCCGGCTGCAATAGCTTATGAAACGATTCATGCTGGTAGTGCTGCACGTGCTTTAACTTCAGTTACATCGGCTTTGTCGGCAGGTGTATCTTTTGACCTTTTAAGTGGTGCAAAGAATAAAAACACAGATATCTTTCAATCTTTTGGCATAAGCGATGCTGACTGGCAAGGGAAAACAGGTGCATCTTATCAAAAACCGTTTCAAGCTGCACACGGTGGATTATTTAGTGGGCCGACACATACTTTAATTGGTGAAAAATCTTATAAAGAAGCAGTGTTTCCCTTGGTTTCTTCTGTTTATGACAAGATATTCGGAGCTATTGCAAGTAATATCGAAGTAGCAACCGGAGGCGGTAACAGTATCAATATTAATAACTATGGCGATATCAATAGCGGCGCAGATTATGACGATATAATGGGGGACTGGTCTAATGCTATAGTAACAGGATTGAGAGGTGCTTGAAATGTTCCCTAAAAGAAACGCAACCAGAGATAAACTTATTATAAAAAAAGAAGGAATTGAATATATTTTACCTGTTGGATGGTCTTTATCAGACAGTGGGAGTTATGGGTTTCGCAATAAACTTCAGGATTGTGCTTTTGCACATGGATCTAATATAGTTGGTGATGGAAAAATTGATGGAAGAACTATACAAGTAGAATTTGATTTGCGTGGATCTACAGAGCTTGAACATGATGAATCAGTTAATATAGCTTGTAGTTATTTTGCGCAAAGTAATTATGATTTGTATGTTGGCAGAAATGATAGATTGTACCATATAGCTGGTTTATCAAAAATAAAACAAGAGTTTAGAAAGGGTTTTAAGCAACGTTGGACTTGTATTACTGTATCTTTACTTTTAGCAGACCCATTCAGGTATGCGACAAATCAAATCTTAATCCAACGAGAATTTGCCGAAGAACAGCAAGATACCGAGATTAACTTTCAAAATCCATCAAGCGTAGATGTTCCGCTTATTCTGACCTTTAAACCACTAAAGAGTGCTACAGCAAATAGCATTACGCTTGTGCATGCGCAGACAGGCAAGAGTATGCAGCTTAGAGATACACTTTTAACGAATCCGGCCATATCTGTAGTAAATGCTGAAACAGGCACTGTATATAGAGATGCGGCTAATAGCCTTAATACTTTTTCCGGTATCTTTTTGCACGCAACACCAGGCACGAATACGTTAAAGTATACAGGTTCACCCTGCAATATTGACATATCTTTTACTGCGAGGTGGTTTGTATGAGTAACGTATCATACGGACGTGGACGTTACGGCAGAAATATTTATGCCGGGCATCAAGGTAAGATAAACGGCGGATACATTTCAGATAAGCTTGTTTATTTTGATGATATCTATTCCGTGATTGCCTACAATAAAAACGGTACGAAGTCGGCTATATTTGGAGCTGGCTCAGAAAGTAATAACATTGAGAAAATGAACTTTGAAATTACGGACACTGGGTGTGGAAAGCTTGATATAACCTTTAGAAAGCTGCCTCAAAATACAGAGCTTCAGTACCATCAGCGTGTGGATGTGCATTTATTTAATGACCCTGAACCGTGGTATTCAGGCTATATTATTACGCGCCCTGTAGCAGGTACTACAGAAGAATCTTTTAAATTTACCGCGCATGGCTATTACAACTTGCTGGATAAAATCATCATCGTCAAAACCTATGAGAATATGGAAGTATCTAAAATAGTACAAGATATCGCAAAGACGGTTGAACTGCAAGTAGGCATTCCCTATCGCAGTACTAAGATTCAAAGCGCTCATTATGTCATCAGTAAAATCGAATTTGACCATGTAACTGTCAAAGAATGTTTAAAACAGCTTGCTGACTTTGCAACAGATTATGCGTACGGTGTAGATGAGCACCGAAACATATACTTCATGCCACGAGTTGCAACTATCAACGAACAGGCTCGGTTTTGGGTTGGCGAGCATATTTCAAGTTATGTGCCCACGTGGAACATAGAAAAAATAATCAACCATGCCTATATCAAAGGTGGCAATGTTGATGCTAATGGTGAACAATGGCTGGCAGAAGTAAGTGACGAAGAATCACAAAAGATATTCGGGATGCAGGAGAAAGTCTTAGACCTGCCCTCTGCCTACAGCGAAAGAGATGCTAAGCGTTGGGGGCAAAACCAAATAGAAAAATATAAAGAGCCTGTAAAATCTGCTAAGGTAGGTAACATCAAGTTAGAATACCCCTTAGCAAACGGCAAGTTTTTTATTAGAAAACTATCCACGCAAGGTAAAGCTGCTATTACCACGCTAGAAGGCGAGCGCTACGATTATGCAATTTCAAAATTAAAATACACGATATCTAGTAAAGATGGCATTAAATGCGATATGGAACTGGGCGAGCAACCTTTTTCTATCGACAAGTATTTATTTAATATCGAGCGCGAGGCTAAAGTAGCAGAACTAATGCAGCAGGCAGCGACAAAGCAGCTTAAATAGGAGGTAATCATGAAGGCAGATTATAGGTACAATCCTTTTACAGACAAGGCAGAACCGGTTATAAAATCTGAATTAGTCAAAGTTCCGGAAGTATCACCATACATAGTAAGATTGGAAGAAGTTCCTCAAAAAACTTCTCCGAGTAGTATTCGGATAGCAGAAGTAATCATCGATGAAAGCGGAACGCATGAAGGGTCAATCTATACTGAGGTGGCCGCATTTCCGGCAGCGGGAGAATATTTTCCGGATTACTATACCGGAGCCGAAGGTGACAGCAGTTGGAATACCGGGCAAATTTTATTTAATGAATCGGATGCAGGCAAGATGGTTCGGGTCAATTATTATGGTATGGGATCTATCATATGGGCATCTGATACGGCAAAAGATACCGAATGGTATAGGGATTATGGCAATGGAGATGATGGAGAATTTGCTCCGGAAGCGGACGTCACAATTACAGGCGTAAAGAATTATACCAGCGTTATTATACCTAAAGGTGTTACCGTTACCGTTGAAAAGTGGGCAGCTATCCACTGCCAAGAAGGTTTTGTCAATAACGGAATTATCACAGCTAATGGAACCGGCGGCGCCGGTGGTAGATATCATGGCGGCGGTGGTGGATCTAATCCGGGTTATCCCGGTGCAGCTTGTCTATTTTTTGCCGGCGGTTCTGGCGGTTCCAATGGTGCTAGTGGCGGTGCAGGAGGAGCAGCTAAGTCTGTAATCAAAGATGAAAATACAGACTATGAAGAGATTTTTAAAAACAATTTATACGATAACGTCAACGCCGGCGGCGGCGGTGGCGGCGGTGCATGGTATCAATATGTCGCAGGTGATGGCGGTAATGGCGGTGGCTATATAAAAATTATTGGACTAAGGGTAATCAATAACGGCACTATTACCGCTAACGGCAATAATGGCAGCAGCTCAACCTGTCTCTTATACACATCTGACGCTGCCGACGATCGCATAAGTGTAGA
>OWJI01002418.1_pt1 | contig 10169 bp, 8 predicted proteins | sample 1732541 | NCBI WGS metagenome assembly OWJI01 (sample SAMN05065727, study PRJEB22554) | human gut metagenome | biome: ENVO:2100002; feature: ENVO:00000062; material: ENVO:00002003 | host: Homo sapiens | place: USA
GGCTCGGAGATGTGTATAAGAGACAGCACCAGACCGGTGAACGCGTTCAGGTCATTCATAGCGGGACCTCCAAAATAAAAATAGAAACTGCGATTTCAAGCGTAAAACGGAGTAAAACGGAGATTTCGAGAGCAAAGCGATGCCTAAATCAAAATTCCGTTGACAGGTACCACCGATTGTGGTATAAAAGATAAGCGCGAATGTGAGACCTATTCTACGTTCGCGCCTGAAAAATGTCAAAATGTTTTTCAACACATTCTAATTGGAGGCACGAATATGTCCACTACTTTGCTGAACAAGGACACCGTCACCCGCAAGTGGTACGTTCTGGATGCAGCCGGCAAGCCGATGGGCAAGACCGCAGCGCTCGCTGCCGATCTGCTGCGCGGCAAGCTCAAGACCGACTACACCCCGCACGTTGACTGCGGCGACTTTGTCGTCATTATCAACGCCGAGCAGGCAGTGCTCACCGGCAAGAAGCTCGAGCAGAAGTACTACCGCACGCACTCCGGTTATCCCGGCGGCCTGCACGAGACGCAGTACAAGAAGCTCATGAAGGACAAGCCCGAGCTGGCTATGCGTCTGGCTGTGCGCGGCATGCTGCAGAAGAACACCATCGCCCAGTGGCAGCTCAAGCGCCTGAAGATCTACCGCGGCGCCGAGCATCCCCATGCGGCACAGAAGCCCGAAGTCTGGGATCGCTGAGAAGGAGGAAATAGAACATGGCAACTTATACGAGCAAGAAAGCCTATATGTACGGCACCGGCCGCAGAAAGTCCTCCGTCGCGCGTGTGCACCTGTTCCCGAACGGCACCGGCAGCATCACCGTCAACGGCCGTCCTCTGGATGACTACTTCGGTCTCGAGACCCTGAAGCTCATCGTTCGTCAGCCCTTCGCGGCGACCGATACCATGGGCAAGTTCGACGTCGAAGCCACCGTGACCGGCGGCGGCGTGACCGGCCAGGCCGGCGCGATCCGTCACGGCATCGCCCGTGCGCTGCTGCAGGTCGAGGACAGCTACCGTGCGCCCCTGAAGGCTGCCGGCCTGCTGACCCGTGACCCGAGAATGAAAGAGCGTAAGAAGTACGGCCTCAAAGCCGCTCGTCGCGCACCTCAGTTCAGCAAGAGATAATTTCTCTTACAAAATGCTCAAAAGCCCTGAAAACACTACGTTTTCGGGGCTTTTTATTTTTGATACTTCTGTTTCTGTTTGAGGAAATTTGATGCTCTTTATCCCCTTTTTAATGGGTTAACCATAGGGGAAAACTTGTTTTTAGACCCATAATGGGTTAAAAAATAGGGGAAAATTTGCCTACTTTCCTCGTTTGGGGAAACCTGTGCAGAGATCAATTTTTAACTTTTAGTGCTTTTGTTTCGGTTTGAATCTCTTTGCCGAAGTTTATTCCTATATATTCCATATCATAAAGTTTAAGACCCAGTTGCCAGTCATGGTAGCTGGGTCTTTTTTTGTATCTGCTGATTCCATAGAACAAGCAAATGAAGGTTGTATGAAAAAAATTTAGAAAAATTTCTCGGACCCTTATATTTTTGCCTTTCTCGTGTTCTACCCCTTGAGGGGATAAACCCTCTCAACTGCACCTTGCTACGAAAATAAGTCGTAGCGTGAACCTTGACAAAGCGTTTTTCAACGCCTCATAGATGAAAGATTCACAGCACAAATAGCGGCAGGCCTTGCCTGTCGCTGGCGGAGCAATATGGGAGTAAGCATCAGTCGGGTGCTACCACTACGTAGCCCAGCTTCTGCAATTCATTCACCAAGCGGTTTGCACGTTTCCGTTCGCATCGCAGTCTGCGCTGTTCAAAGCATTCCTCATTATAGGGAGTTCCGGTTTTCAGCATGGTGTAGATGATGGAAAGGATCTTCCGGGCCAACGCAATCGTTGCCCGCTTCGCTCCCTTCCGCTGTTTCACTTTCCAGTACCAGCCGGAAAGATACAGTTTGCGGTGAGATGCCATGATCCACGCGACCTCGCACAGCATGCTCTTCAGATAAGGATTGCCTTTATTGATATGGACGCTCTTTCGTTTACCAGCACTCTCGTTGTTGCCTGGACTCAGTCCCGCCCAGGAGCAAATGTGTTGGGAATCCGGGAATGAACTCATATCAGTACCGATTTCCGCAATGATAGCAGCTGCTGCAGTGACATCAATTCCGGGAATGGAGCAAAGGAGATTCAGTGTATCAGTATGTTTCAGAACTTCCTCGGTGATTTCGTCCTCAACAGTATGCTTATGTGCTTCCAAATCTTCCAGATGCCGAAACACCATATTCAGGAATCTGCGCTGATGCTCGGAAAGTGATCCATTCAGTGCAACGAGTATCTCGTCAATTCGGTTTCTGGTTTTGGTCTTCAGACACTTATCCAACGCTTCCCGGTCAATGCTGCCGTGCTCAATAAGATGCCGAATGATGTTTCTTCCGGAAGCACCAAAGGTATCCGAAAGGAATGCAGTGAAGCGGAATCCGGAACTTTGCAGGAATTTATCGATCCGGTTCTTTTGTGCCGTAATATCATGGACAACGCTCTTGCGATACCGGGTCAGATGCCGCAGCTCTCGGAATGCTTTATCCGGGATAAAGCTGCCTTTGAGCAATCCCGCCCTAAGCAATGTGGCGATCCACTGGGCATCCTTCATGTCAGTCTTACGTCCAGGCACATTCTTCATGTGTCGGGCATTTACAACAAGAATGCTGATCTCGCCGTCAAAACAGGATTCCAGCATCTCGTAAATAGGCTGCCAGTAGATTCCGGTGCTTTCCATGGCAATGTTCCGACATTCGGATTCGATGACCCAGTCCCGTAGTTTCTGCATTTCTGGGATGAGCGTACTGAAGGTGCGTGTTTCTGCCTCCGGCTCGGCATCCACAGCACCTTTGACCAGACAGGCAACGATGATATCCCGATGAACGTCCAGTCCCATGGCACAGGTCAAAATGTCTTGCATGAGATCCCCTCCTGTCGTATTGCAGGCTTGGGAATTGCCCGGGTGGGTATCCGAATCTTGCTACTCGTGCTCTCCACTTCCGTGGTGCAACATACTGCTGTTCTCTTGGGCAATTCGTCCACGTTGAACAAACGGGGTGGCATTTCCGCCAAGGTGCAACCGGACTTCGCCTGCTATATCCAGTATAGCAGACACCACGATCCGACGCACTTGCTTTATTTTCATTCACAGCTGTGAAAATCTTTCATGAGTCGTTGAAAAGTGAATATCAGCAACGCGGATCACACCGCAGGTTGGGAAACGCGCACGGCGCGCGCGAGGACCCGGAAGCAGCAAGCTTCCGGCGAGCGAGAAACGCGCCGTGGGCAGCCTTGGCAGGCTGCATCATGCCGCCCAACCTGTTTGGACACACAACGTCTAGCCTGCACGTAAGACAGGCTGCCATGCGCTGGGGTTGAAAGCAGTCGAGACCCCAGTCACAGGCTGTGAGAGCTGCCAGGCTCTGTCTGCGCTGTTCCCCATCGCCGGGGTGCGAGCTGCAAATACGGCGGAACAAACTTTTCAAGATAGGATGAAAGAATCATGATCAACGAACTTACCAGAAAAAACGCACATACCGAACTCGACCACATCTTCAAAACCATTCTACCTGCGCACGGCATGACAGAGAGGCCGGAGCAGATCCGTCTCAGCCACACCATGCTGGACGCCATGTTTGAAAACCGCATCGCACTGAGCGACGCCGGGACCGGCATTGGCAAGACGTATGCCTACCTGACCGCTGCCATTGTGTACAGCCACAGCCGGTTGGTAGACGGGCTTCCGTTCCAGCCGGTCATCATTGCAACCTCCAGCATCGCCCTCCAGAACGCCATTGTGCGGGAGTATCTGCCGTTCCTGTCGGATGCGCTGTCGGACGATCCGCATATCACAACACCCATTCTTGCCGCCTTGCGCAAGGGCAAGAGTCACTATGTCTGTGACGAGCGGCTGCGCCAGCACCTGCAGCAGCGTCCAAACGGAAAGAACGTCATGCAGAAGAAAGAACTTTATTCCCTGCGGGATGTTCTGGATCTGGATGAAACACAGAAACTCAGCAGCTTCGACCGCGAGCGTGTCTGCGTTCCGCAGTTTTGTGACTGCAAACACCCGGACTGCCGCTATCGTCGGCATTTGACCGAGTGCGGGCAGAAACGGTATTTGTTCCAGATCTGCAACCAGAACCTCTGGCTGGCAGACTGTATGCACCGGGAAAGCGGCTTGAAGCCCATCCTCCCAGACGCCTGCACGGTCATTGTGGATGAAGCACACAAGCTGCCGGAAACGGCACGGGAAATGTTTGGCACGACCTTAGTGGCCAGAGAGATCCGCAGCGCGGTCGTCCGGCTGAAGCAGGACGGATACGCGCTGGCAGCAGACCGGCTGTTTTCGGCTTCTTCTATGCTTCTGCAAAAGATGGCAGAGCTGTCGCCGGAGTACCCTTTTGAACTGCTCCATGATGATCTCAGCAGAGTCCTTTCTACGCTGTTTTTGATTGGCAGGAAGCTGTCCACGTTTCTGGAACCTGCCACAAAGCGGGCACTGGAGCAGCTCACCGATAAAGTCGTGCTGTTTCTTCGCCCCAAGACAGACGCCATCCGCTACACCGCAGAGGATGACGACGGCAAGCTCATGCTGTGCAGTGTCCCGGCAGACATCACATCCAGAATGCAGCACACGGTCTGGAGCAAACAGATCCCACTCCTACTTACCTCCGGAACGCTTGCCATTGGCAGCAGCTTTCGCCGGTTTCAGGACGAATGCGGGCTGGCTGACAATCCGAGGGTTATGGAATCCATTGCTGTCTCGCCGTTCGATTATGCAAGCAACTGTCGGTTGTTTTTTTCCCGATATTCTGTGCATCTCAGTTCCGAGCGGTATTACGATGAGATCGCAGCAGAAATTTTGCGGCTTCTATATACAGCAAATGGTCATGCGCTTGTGCTCTTTACCTCATACGCAGATTTATCCGCTGTCAACGAGCGGCTGGCTACAGCAAGAGTCCCCATTTTCTCACTGCGCAGGAACCACCCGCAGATACTGCGGCAATTCAAGAGCACCCCCGGAGCCGTCCTCTTGGCAACCGGCGCTGCGTGGGAAGGGATGGACTTCCCCGGCGACTGCGTGTCGCTGCTCATCATTCCACGCCTGCCGTTTGCATTCCCGGACGCCATCCACGAGCATGAAAAGAAAAACTATCCTGCTCTGCATGATTTCATTCGGAGCGTCATCGTGCCGGAAATGCAGATCAAGCTCAAGCAGGGCTTTGGACGCGCCATCCGCACGGAAACGGACACCTGCGTGGTTGCCATCTTGGATGAGCGATGCAGCGCCAAAGGCCGCTACCGACAGGATGTATTGGACGCGCTGCCGGAAATGCCGATCTTGACAGAGGTATCCGATATCCGACAATTCCTCTGCGCGGTCAAGCCGCAGAGCTATTTTGAAGTCGCAGCCTAAAAGCATCATGTAAAAACGAAAAGGAGAAGCATCATGTATAAACGGAAAACAAAGCTCAGCCCCATTCACATCAGCCTCATTGCGCTGGCCATCCTGGTGGTCATTGCCGTAATTGTCACGTTCGCTGTCAAAAAGGACGAGCCGAAGGAGCCTGCCGCGCAGAGCGGCATCGTCTATGACGACACCGCCATTGAAGGCGGTTGGGAGACGCTCTCGCAGGAGGAAATCGAGCAGCGCCTCAACGACAAGGTGCAGGCGGGCATGATTAACATCAGCTGCAACACCGCGCCGTATTTTAAGGACGGCAAGAGTGAAGGCAACGTCATGCTGGTCAATGAGCTGAACAATCTCTATCCACAGAAGGTGGAGTTCTATCGCAATGACACGGGCGAAAAGATCTACGAGTCCAAAGCCATTGCGGTCGGCAGCAAGATCGAGCGCGCAAAGCTCGATGTGGAGCTGCCTGCGGGCGAGTATGAATGTACTGCCTACTTTTCCAACTTAGATCCTGACTCCGGCGCAACCTTGGGCGTTGCCGGGGCCATCATCCATATCACCATCCAAAACTAACAAAACGAAAAAGGAGAACTCACTATGAAGAACATGAAGAAACTCGTATCCCTGATCCTCGCCGTCTGCCTTATGGCAAGTCTCGCTATTGGCGCATCCGCTGCCGAACCCACCACAGTAGATGTCTCCGGCGGCACCGGCACCTCCAGCGTCAACCTGTCTTCCACCTCGGACGGAACGCTTGACGGCGATCCTGCTGCGACCAAGATGAACGTCACCATCCCGACCATCCTCCCCATCGCAGTTGGTACGGACGGCACGGTCACGACGGCCACGGATATCCGCATCACCAACAATTCCTTTGGTGCGGTTAAGGTCGACAATGTCAAGGTCGAAGCCGGCACCGGCTGGAAGCTGACCGCGTTCGGCAGCAAGGACAGCCTTGCTAAGGTCAAGGTGGACAGCAACATGATCGGCTTCAAACTTGCGCTTGGCGGCGGCACAGAGCAGCTCACCAATGCGGAGAATGCGGCTTCCCAGACCCTCATCGACGGTGCCATCGAAGGCTGCTATATGTCCGGCAACGGCGACCAGAGCGCAAACTCCATCGGCATCGCGTATGACGCCATCGTCAGCCCGGTCTCCGAAGCTGTCGTCAACGCTTCCGTCGCGTCTGTCCTGTTCGTGATCTGCTGGGATGCGGTCTAAGCCGCACCCATCCATCGCCGGGGGAACCTGCTTCCCCCGGCAGCTTTTATCATAGGAGGGATTCACTTTGAAAACAAAACGAATTCTTGCGCTGTTTCTGGCTGTCGTGACCTGCCTGTCTCTTGCCGTTTCCGCATCCGCGGCAAGCATTTCAGATTTCAAGGATGTGGACACCAAAGCGTGGTACGCGGAAGCGGTAACCGCCGCTGTGGATAATGGCCTGCTTTACGGCAAATCCAGGACGCAGCTTGACCCCAACGGTCTGCTGACCCGTGCGGAAATGGCAGCCATTACAAACCGGTCTTTTGGCTGTTACAAAGCAACGGACATTTCTGCGTATAAGGACGTATTAAAGAACAAGTGGTACTACAACGACGTCGCACTCGCCGTCCAGATGGGGACGTATAACGGTGTCTCCTCCACCAGCATGCAGCCGGATCGGGCAATCACTCGTCAGGAGGCCATTGCGGTCGTCGCACGAGCTTTGCAGCTTGATCTGGACGACTACGCAAAGACGGATTTGTCCAAGTTTGCGGATGCCAAGGATGTTTCCACATGGGCGTTGCCGTACATGAAAGCAATGGTTGCAGCTGGTTATGTGCATGGCCGCACGAAGGGGCTTGCGCCACAAGCCAACATCACGAGAGCGGAGTTCGCGCAGCTCTATTTCAACATCATCCAGTCCTATATCACCAAAAACGGCAGCTATACGAAGGACTACAAGGGCAATCTTCTTGTCCGCACCAAGGACGTTGAATTGAAGGATATGACCATTGACGGCGATCTCATCATCGGCAACGGTGTTGCGGACGGCAAGGTCACGCTGTCCAACGTAAAAATCTCCGGCCGCCTTGTCGTGTGGGGCGGCGGCACAGCGGCGATTTACTGCAATGACGGCACAACAGCAGCCGAAGTCATTGCCTGCCGTGTGGATGGCCCGGTCAAGGTCATTTTCGACCGCGAATCGACGCTGCTGGTCTATGACAAGATCAAAACCCGTATCACCGAGCGCGCGAAGCAGAACAAAGAAACCGAAATCATCTTTTACGATGTCAGCGGACTGCGTGAAGCGCAAAAGCAGCTCAACACCATCGTCGCGGACAATCAGATTGCTCTTACTGCTCCTGCTCATCTATATGCTCTGGTCGGAGAATCCAGCGTGAAAGCCGAGTTCATCAACAATAGCAAGAGTGACACCTACAAGGTGGAAATCCGCAGGAATAAGGATAACGCTCTGATTGCCGACGTTTTTGAGCTTGCCGCAGGCAAGAGCATTTCCAGTTTGACGCTTCTGGAAGCGCCGGAGTTCGGCAACACAGATTGCACGGTCACGATCACAGCATTCCGCGACGGCAAGCAGATCGGCTCCATGCAAACCGAACTCGTTTTGCACACAGCGTATTTGTGGCCCAAGGAGGTGCAGTGATGAGCAAAAAGAAACTTATCACTTTACTGTTGGCACTGACAATGATCCTATCACTGGCTACGGGTGCGTCGGCAGCGGAAACAACCGAGGCCCGTGTGCCGGTGACGCTCACCGTGGTCAATGTGGCTGCTCCGATCTCTTGCACCGTTCCAGCTTGCTTGCCGGTTTCTCTCGTTGACGGCTATGTGGTCTGTGCCAACAATGCCGCGATTACCAACACTGGAAAAAACGGCGCGATTCGTGTGACCAAGGTAGATGTTCAGGCGGGCACATTTGAAATCGGCAATTTTGACGATTTTACGGCAAGCAAGAACAGCATTGCACTGTCCATCAACGGCTGCAATACGAAGGGCGCAGGTGCCCTGACACTCGTTGACGGTGCGTTCCCGGCGATTGCCGCCGAGAAAAATCTCGCCATCCGATATAAAGCCAAGGTGTCTGCAAGCGAGACTGTCACCAACGTCAATGCGGCAACAATTGTGTTCACCATTGCCGCTGTGAGTGAAAAGGAGGCTGCATGATGAAGAATTTCAAGAAATTCACCGCATTGCTGCTTGCCCTCTGTATGGTGTTTTCGCTGAGCATTTCGGCGTTTGCAGTCGAAGATCACGAACACACGGTCTATGAAAGCGCCCCTGACGAAGAAATCGCCGTGCAGTCCGTTTCTGGTGAAGCTGCGACCAGCGGCACGATTCCGGGCAGCAGCATCAAATGGTCGCTGGACTCCAAGGGTTGGCTGACCATCTCCGGCAGCGGCGAAGCGCCGGTGTTTACAAGCGCAGACGATCAGCCGTGGGCGGCTGTGCGGGAGCAGATCACCGAGGTCTGGTTCGAGGATGTGGAAACCTTGAGCATTTCGGATTTGGCATACTGGTTCGAGGGCTGCACAAATTTGACCACCGCAGAGCTGCCCCTTGCGCCGGTCATTGGCAAGCACGCTTTTTATAACTGCCCGAAACTCTCTACACTGACCATGTACTACGGCGAAACGGTTCTGAACAGCATCGGCGAGGATGCGTTCTGGCGCGAAGCCGATTCCGGCGACACGCTCTATATCGCCTACATCATCGGCTACCCAGAGGCAACGGTGCCGTTCTACACCTATGATTGGGCGGCTTCCAACCGCAGCAACCGGTATTTTTACGATTTGTACGGCGTGTATCCCAATGCGGACACTGCAAACACGGCAGTCAATACCGCATCCGTGTCCGGCATCCAGAAAGCCCCCGGCATTTCGCTGACCGCTTCTACCGGCATTGTTGGCAACTGCCCAAGCTGCGGGAAATACTCACTGCAAGGAACGTATGTATCGCAGACCCATACCTCGCGCGGCCATGCCGAGTACTATGAGTGCTACCTCTGCCATTACACAAAAAATCTTGGCACTTATGTGTATAAAGACCATGGTTCTGGTTCGTATGGTTCGTGGACCTGCCCGGACTGCGGCAGTCACACATGGGTTCTGGAATATGAAAATGATGCCACCTGCACGCGAAACGGCTATCGGGAATATAGCTGCGCCTGCGGTCAGACCAAGCGCGAAACCATCTACGCAACCGGCCACAGCTATAGATATGGGAGCTGGGAGCAGCATTCTTCCACCCAGCACCGGCGCGAAGCCTATTGCCGGAATTGCGGCGATTCGGATTATGAATACGCCAGTCACAGCATGAGCTACGGAAGCTGGAGCAACTATTCTTCTTCACAACACAGCCGAACGGCAACGTGCCGCACCTGCGGATACAGCACTACGGATTACGGCAATCATAGCTATTCCACCGGTTCGTGGAGTAAGTATTCCGACACCCAGCACCGCCGTACAAAGACCTGTTCCGGTTGCGGCGCGAGTACATACGATTACGCAAATCACACCTATTCGTATGGTTCGTGGTCGAAAGCAGATGACGCGCAGCATAAACGTACCAAGACCTGCTCCGCCTGCGGCGACAGCACAACGGAGTACGCCGATCATGTGGACGCAAACGGCGATGGAAAGTGCGACGATTGCGGCGCGACCGTCAGCCTGACAATCAAGTGGGACGCAGGCACGAACGGCGG
>OWJI01002425.1_pt1 | contig 10152 bp, 12 predicted proteins | sample 1732541 | NCBI WGS metagenome assembly OWJI01 (sample SAMN05065727, study PRJEB22554) | human gut metagenome | biome: ENVO:2100002; feature: ENVO:00000062; material: ENVO:00002003 | host: Homo sapiens | place: USA
CTTATGCGATCGTCGGCAGCGTCAGATGTGTATAAGAGACAGGTCTTTCTGCAGCGGATACGGCAGCGGTCAAAGCCAGGGGGGATATCGGACACAAAGCCGCAGAGCTCAACAAACTCGTTGAGCCCATTTTTCGCGATCTGGCTGAGCGTGCGTCCAATGACCCCATTTTTAGCGCTCACCCCGAACTGCGTCTTTGGAAAGAGGCTAGACGCCTGCGCGGCACCATTCTCGACGACCTGCCGCCCGACAAAGTCGCTTTTGCAAATGATGTTTCCGCATCGGTGCTCGAACCGGTCCGCGCATTGCACACCCACCTCACGAGCACTATGGCGCTAAATGTCAAGGACTCTGACGGCCATTCGCGTATCCAGGGGTTCGGCGCAAGCATTGCTGTTCTCAAAAATGCAGATGATCCTGTATTGCGGCGCACGACTTTTGAGGCGATGAATGCTTGGTTCGCATCGCACTCTCCGAGCTTTCTGGATGTTCTCAACGCTCACACAGGATTTCACCTTGCGCTCCTAAAACTTGCCGGAGAAGAGCTCTTTCCCTATGTCATGCGTTCTGAACGCATGGATCTGCGCGTCTACCGAGCACTCTTTAACGCCTTGGAGGCCCGGCTGCCGCGCATTCGGCTGGCTGTTTCGCTTCGGCAGCGCGCTTTCGGCGATGGTCCAATGAGAGTTTGGAATCTCCTCTCGCCGTCGCCAGACGCGCTATATACAAAAGGCCGATTTTTTTGGGATGCCATTGAGGATCTGAAACGGGCTTTTGCCCAGCTCGACCCAGAATTCACCAAATTCCTCGACACTGCTGCGCATTCGGGCTGGATTGACGCACATGGTCAGTCGATGAAAACCGGCGGCACTTGGTGCGATGATCTGCCGGCTCTCGACGCCGTCAGGATTCTTGCAAACTATCTTCCCACGCTCTCGGGCGAAGCGGCATTGTCACATCTCCTTGGCGCGGCCTGGCATATGCAGGTGCTTCACCAGGCCCCTGCTCCCGCGCGAGTGCCGATGCTTGCAATGACGGAACTCGCCGGAAACTTTAGCGAAACCATTCTTTCCCGGTCGCTGCTGCGTGCCGCGGAGAATACGCCGGAGGAAAAACTTCACCGCTGGCAGATGCTCAAACGTCTCACCAACTGCCTGCTCACGATCCCTGCGCGCCACCGTCTTTTGAAGCACATTCTCCTTGAACGTCAGAAAGGTCTGCTGTCGCTCGAAACGGTAAACAAACTGTCCGTCGAGTCATGGCATCACTATTTTGGGGACGCTGCAGTGGGCGAAGACCGCTATGTCTGGGCCTATAAAACGCACTTCTATCGCACACAGCCCGTCTTCTACGATTGGCAATACACCTTTGGTTTTCTGCTCTCACAAGTGCTGGCTGATCAGTTCGAGCAGCACGGATCCAGCGCCTCCGGAGCCAACCTCAAATCGGTATGGATTGACAGCGCCACGCTTCCCGCCAACGACTTTGCAGCGAAACATTTGCACGCTGACCTCGCCAGTCAGGCATTCTGGCTCAGAGCAGTAGACCGTGCGCTTCTTCCTGTCACGCGGCTTGAAAACAAGCCAGATTATTTCTCTTCGTAGACAGTCACCCGTCCTGCAGGAGAAGAAACCAACGCCGGCGGGGAGATTGCTGTTATAGGCTTCTCGAGTGAGTAACACATTGAATGAATGGCGGTCCTCGATTCTGCGGATGAATAGTCTAGGCAATACTCTTGCATAATTCGACGATTCCAAACACCTTGCAAATCGCTATTAAGGCTCTTCAGGATGTCCCAAGCCCTCAGCAGGATAACGAAAGGTATTTTCAGTCGATTAGCTTCCAAGTTCTCTAAAGTTAAATTCACATCAAAACAGCTAGACCATGCTTGTCTAATACATTCATTAAAACGATAACCGATGGAATTATTGGATTTTTCCCGCATTCCCATTTTGAAATAGTGGAAACTGATGTACCCAGGATCTGCCCCAGCGCCGCCTGAGATAAATTTAATTTTCGGCGAATCTGAGCAAACTGACGTCCATCCATTTCTGTTGACACTGCCGCCATTGAAAACTGCGCACTAACACGTTCATATTCTTTTTTATCAATCAATTTCTGAGCATAGAGAATTTCATTAATATCATTAATACTCTCTCTCAACGCATCTGACATTTTGACAGACATCTTAAACTCCTTGAGTTGTCGAAGGTTCATCTAAAATCTGAACTAAAGAACCATTTGCAATCAATTTTTCGATAGCCGCATCTTCTAGTTCTAAAAGAAGTACAGTTTGCTGTTTCAAACATCGTAATTGATCACTAGGAATATTGACAAGATCGCTCTTTACCCAAATTGCAAGAATAAACCATCTCCCATTGAAACGACTAGCAATAATTGTTCGCAAACCGCCCGATTTACCTCGTCCTTCAATAGGGATACGTTTTTTATATAAATTTGAACCTAAATCAGCATCTGTCAACCCTGCTGCAATTTCGGCACAGGCTGCTGCCATCATTTCATCCGAGCAATGAAGTTTACGCATTGCCCTCGCAACTCCTTTTAAAGCCAAAATTGCCATCAACCATCACCATATGATGAAGAGATATAGTATACAATACTATAGCATGAAAGCCTATCTATTACGTACTTCACTATCACGATCCCGCAGAACTGCTTGGAAGATAACCTGACTACCCACAACTTCACGCATTCGATCTAAAGAAAACCCCCGAACCCGAAGATCCGAGGGCGAAAGCGATGCCGCATCTTTCCAATGCAGCATGGCAGAGATTGATTATTGAAACTCGAGCGGCTTAGAAGCGATAGCTCATGCCGACCGAATAACGGTAGTCTTCCTGATATTCCGAACCGTTCGCGCGTTCAAGCGTGCCGTAGAAATTGAGGTTCTTCGACGTGTTGAACTGAGCGCCGATACCGTAGGAAACCCAAGTTCCGCCGATGTCAACGCTGAGATCACGGGAGACGCTGCCAAGCGACGCCGTGTAGTCTGCATCACCCAGGAAATCGTGATTGACGGATGCATGAGCGTAGACCGTACCGGCACCATCAGCGAAGGACGCACCGATACGAGCACCGAGACGACCAACCAGCGTCTGGAAGTCATCCTGCTCAACTCTCACGTCATTGGCGCCGGTAAAATCATCACCCTTTACGAAACCGTAAGCGAGTTCGGCCTGAGGTTCAACATAGAACGTGTCGTTGAGCTTCCAGTGGTAGCCCACTTCAGCAGAAAGTCCGAACGTCGTGTTGTTGTAGGACCCCTTAAATTCGCTCGCATCGCTGTAGGCAGTGATATCCGTTGAGAGACGGCCAATACGACCCACAAAGTCAACGTACGCTCCGCAGTCAAAGAACCCGGAAAGGTACGCCGCGAGCGAATAGCCGTCAGAATCAGCGGAACCGTTCGAGAATTTGCCTTCACCGTCCGTGTAACTGAAAGCGCCGCCCACAAGCCAGGTGTTGTTGATGCGGTAGTCACCGCCCGCCTGAATCGAATTGGCTTTGAAGTCAATCGACACATTGTCGTCGTAGGAGCTGTCGTAGCCGTAGACGCGGGCCCATGCACCAATCGTCGTCGAGGAATCACGAACGTCGCCAAGGCGCTGGCTGATGTGGTTCACTTCGTTACGCCACTGGACAAGCGTCATAGCGTTGTAGTTGCCGAAAGCATCCAAGGACTGGTTTGTCGTGCGGGAGGTGATATTGCCATCGTTGTCAGCAGTCCAGGTGTCGGAAAGAGCACCGCTTTGACCAGCAAAACTATAGGAACCGCCCTTCTGGTTATTATTAGTGATGTTAGTTACGTTTTTCAGTGCTGCTGCAGCTTCTTCAACAGAATTAAACGTATCGTTCAGTGTAGAACCTGCAGTTACAGACAAATTTTTACTTTGATTATCTGAAACGGAAACCGTTGATTTAGCATCATTGAGAGTAATTGAAGAGGTTCCAGTGCCGGTCAAAGTGTTGGCCTTGAAATTGCCGCCATGCATTATTACATTGGAATTATTTAATTCCAATTTGCCATTAGATTCAGACTTGCCATTGGAATTAATATTTCCTTTTGTTACATCAACAGCAGCATTAGTAAAACCTACAGTGCTTGTTTCAACAGTTTGAACGGCATCCTGGTTACCACTAAGGGTTACATTGGTTTTTGTTGTACCCTTTTCATCTCCGGCAAATTGGATATTTGCTCCTGAATCAGCAATCACCGCAGCTGAGGAAGCTCCCGTTACGTTAATTTTAGGGGCATAAATATTTAAATTATTGGGAGAATGTATGCCTTCTTTGTTTGTTGCCCGGATACCAGCAGAGTCGCCATTGATGACAATTTCTTCTCCAGCTGAAAACTTGGAAGTCGAACCTATAGTCGACTCAGCTCCATTACGCACCTGATCAATGCCATATGTAGCACCATTTAAAGCGAGCTTCTTGTCAGCATGAAGTTCAACGAAGGCGTTCCCAGATCTCGGATCATTAGGATTCCACGTTTGGTCCTGATCATAAATTTTTACTGCTACGCCCTTCTTCGAAGTAATAGAAACATTTGCAGCATTAATCGTAACAGAGGAAGACTTATCGCTCAGTCCTTCTTGAATGAGACCAGCCAAAATGGCCGCACCATCAGACTCAATAACAATATCTCCTCCGGCAGTTAATGAAACGGAGCTACTAAATTTTCCGCCATCATTCACGGTCGGCTGGCTCATGATGGCATTACCGTCTGACGAAAGAAGTTTTATATTTCCGCCAGCATAAATCTCAATTGTTCCGCCATAAGCATGGACAGGAATCGGATCTGTACCTTCCTTAGCTGTCCCAGAAGCAGTAATGCTTAGGTCTCCGGATGTGTTAACAACCGTTGTTTTACCTTTTCTTGCAATAACCCCTACGACATCGGCTTGACCAATGGTCTCATTAGTCAAAGAGATTGATATCGATGACCAGTCCTTGACTGTTACATCGTTATTTTGACCAACAATCCCATATTTATAATTGCCATTGATAACAAGGGAGTCCCCATTGCCAGAACGATCACTAGTAATGCCAAATTTGCCTGAGTCGTTGTCATTATATGAAAGGGTTTCGGCGTTCCCCCCCCCCCCCGACAGTCATCAATGAAGCCACCAAAATGGCAATGTATGTTTTCTTCATTCGAATCAGCTCCAAATCTCATTCAAAGCAAGAACTTAGAGACCGCCCGGCAGGGCGCAGTCTTCAAGCTACAAAGAGTTCGTCAGAACGCCTGCACGGTTTCTGTTTGCGCAGTGTTTTCCTCTGACAGCGAACCTCTTGCAACTCTACGTGCTCCGTCAAATTTCAGCAATAAATAAACATTTGTATTCGCATAGAAACACTAACGTCTTTATTTGATTAAATTGATGAAAACAAAACACATGTGATCTTTAACCCTTCATCTTCCGAGCACTTTGTTGCTGTTTCAACACTTCCGTTTACTTTCTCAATCCCATAAAACAGTAGTGATGCCGTTCTAAATGTTTATGCCAGTATCATGAGATGGTTTGATGCCCATGTCATTCTTGATCGTTGTCGAAGATAGGAGCGTTGGATTATCTGACACGATCAGGCCTCGATGCCCTGAAGCAGACAGGCACATACGAAAATGCCAGGGAAAACGCCGGATTATATGCACCAACTTCAGCTTGTTGGAGGTCCAATCGTCACTGACAATCGGATTGTCCTTTCGGACCAACTCCAATATCTTTGGTTTCGAAGTTGGCCCACACGTTCACGCCCTTAGCGCGCTGCGTAAGGATGGCGATTCGAGCAAGAACTGCGTCAGCCCTCTGATGAACGGCAGGGGCAAGAAAAAAAGTCACTGCAGCCAGACTTCTGCGAGATGAGAAGTTAACCTTCCTTGTCAGACGTTTCGTGTTTCCTCTCATATACCAGCTTCAGGCCTATTGCGACCGAAGCGATAACGATAAAAAGCAATGCCAGATACCCTAAGGCCGTAGTGTTAAGTCCCATGTTGAGTCCTCAAAGATACGGAAAATGGTATGTGCCGTAAACAAATTTGTGACTATTGCAACGAGTAAAAACACACGAGCAGTTTGGCTAAATGATCAGCGGCAAAGTCTCTCGCAGACGTTCATAGGAACAGTTAATGGCGATGCACTATTAACGCAGTCAACCGCGGCTTCAGTTGCCGCAATCCCCTTCTGCCGCTACTGATGCCACTCCGGTGAGCGCAGAGGAATAAAAACATGCTTCATATGAAGCACCCCTATGTGCCATCTAATGATTGGCTTGCTTCGAACGTGCCGTGATACTTCATCAAACTCATTGGCAAAGAGACTGCTTGCACAGTGAACCAAAGACATGGCGATGTCGGCCAGCGACTGCAGCCTTGCTTTGTCGAAGGAAACGGTCTTGACAGCAGCCGTAGGGACAGCAGGACCGGCCTAAGACGACTCGTCGCTCTCGATCCGGTCCATCCTGCTCAACCGGATTCTTAAGCATAAAGACTTCGAACGTGAAAACCCGTTTAACTGTCGTATGCGTAATGTTTTTGAATGAGATGGTGCATTCATCCTATTCAGGCAGCTTAATCCAGAGCCCTCAGCTGAACTTGCCTTCAGATTTGTTTCGTTGTTTGATCCTTGTGCTTTGGAGCCTCCTGATTCTCTTTGCGGCAGACGTATACATAGAGAATCATGAGAATAATCCCAAATAACGATAACGACCCAGCAATCCAGCAATAAGCGGTTTGTCCGTCAATCAAAGCAGTTTCTCCAAAGTTATGTGGCGAGTGACAATCCTAAAAGCAGAACCACCAAACAAAAACGAAATTATTACGAGACTGGCAAAGATGATAGATGACGTGCGGGATCGAAAAACTGCTGAGTGCAACGGGCCTGCAATTCTCTAAAAACTTATCACATCGGCAGCAAGGCGTGATGAAACGAAGCTGGACTTAAAATTATTCCATTTGCCATGAAGCTCTGCACAGATCGAACCGCTAATAGGATGTTCGATACATGGCATAATCCTGTAGACACGAAGCATGGTGGCATGCATGCCGCCACCTGCCCATCCATACCTACCGCGGCCGGGCAAGGAATTCATGGCGCAAGCCGTGGATGGAGCCCCTGCAAAGGGTGTAAAAACGACAAAGCCCGCTTGCAGGCGGGCTAAGTCAATGATGCAAGGAACGGTCATGACACACCAAACCCTTGCTTCGTGTTTGATCATACCACAGCACTTATCGATCGCGATTGACGGCGGCGTCCATCTTGATGGACTCTCGCTCGTTATCGTAATCGTGCTGTGGATTATGATCCGCAAGAAGCCTTAAGGCACTGGGGTCGTCCCTTCGGGACGGCCCCTCTTGCGTCACACCCGAATATAGCTCGTCATCAAAACCACATATTTTCAGGCAATCGCGCTTAATCTTTCTCTGCCCTTTTCAGCGACGTCGGCTAAACAAGTACGGCAAACTCATACAGTTTTGTGTCAGCATGTTGATTCTCTAACTATCAGCGGAACCCCAATGCGTCATGCTGACGCCGCGCCGATCCCGATCATTCTTTCAACAAATGATGAAGACCGTTTCGTAGAAACGTCCAAAGATTAGAAGATCAAAGCAACGGGTTTTGTCCGAACCCATCGTGCTGATAATCAGCGCGTGACCTTTTGGATGTGACACGCTTCCTCCTCACGCTCCACTGCACCGTAAATCCAAGGCTGCTGACGATTGTTCTGCGGCAGCTCTGCCGGTGAATAGTCACCGCTGGGCTCCTCCTTTCCTTTGGGGATTTCCGCTGTCCGGGAGGAGCCGTTCTGCGGCTTGCTTAACGCCGCGTCGTGGTTAGATACCAAGCGATCACAAGGACCGCCGCCAGAACACCGTCAACATGAATGTCACCGGTGCACACGAGTATCGTGTGTGCCATAATCTCCCACGAGGACAGAGATGCGTCTAACATCATATATCTCCTCATGTTGGCAAGCCCGGTGTTGCAAGCACCGGGCTTTGTCGTAATAACCTCTTGCGAGGACCTCAACGGCCGGAGCCGTTGTTCTTTGCTAAGAGCGGGTTGTTAAGCTCAAGAGCTCCGAACCAAAGAGGCAGAGACTGACTCGACAGAGTCATCCTGTTTCGTGGTTTCAAAATTATACAGAAAATCGATTCATTGTTTACTATCGATTTTTTCTTTCTCCTAGGCTTCAACATTAAATGCTTGCTGGAACTCATCAATTATCTAATTGATGTGTAAAGAGTATTGGAGATTTTTTGCATCCCAGCAAATGCCTTCTGAGCAAACGTTCCTGCAGATCTATTACCGTTGCTCGAGTATTGCATTCACCAATTCATCTGCGGCCTGCTGTGTTCAGTTTCTTCTGCGCCAATGCCGAACCGTTGGACAGATGATTCCCAGAGTCTTCCATTCCGAGATGGATCCTTCGAATCAAAAAAAATCACTAGTAGTGAAGCCCGGTCACAGAACCGGATGATGCGTATGGAATGTCGACGCAACGCATCTGTTATTTCAAATTATGGGTTGGAGATACGAGACAAAAAGCACGATCATCACTACCAACCGACCGATTGGACCGATTGCACAATTGGGGCTGGTTTTAGGTGATCCGATGGCTGCAACCGCAATCTCGACCGTTTGATGCATCCCTGCACTGCCATTGCAGTCAATGGCGACAGCTACAGGCTGAAAGAACACAAGCTAAATAAATTGCTTAACCAATAACCTACAAGCTGCAAAGGAATTAAAACCTGAGTGGCATAACTGTAGAGGGTCAAGATTTGTCCGCTAGGGGGGGGGGGTCAGCTTAGCTGACTGTTGACATCTGCGCCGGCGCAGTGTGCGGAACTTTCAGCGCTCCCTGCGCCAGAAGCGCTTTGAAAGCGCTCTTTCGATACTGGCGCATGCAAAGCATTCGAGCACCTACCGAAGCATGCTTGCACAGCTGAAAGCTGCGGTCGGCTTTCAGCGCGAGCAGCGAAGGAGGCAGGGCTTAGCGCTCGAAAGGTCCGGTGCGCCAGATGGGTGCACCGGAACCCACTTCTTCAGATGAAAGGGCCCGAAATCACGCTTTCGGCCGTCGCAGGCATCTTCGGAGCGGCTTTCTCTTTCGCTTTCGTAGACATGATGCCGTTTCTGATCTGGATGCTGATCTTCGTAGCAGCGGATTTCGCGACCGTACTCTATGCCGCGCGGTCGACTAGCACCTATCAGAGCAGCACCAGTTGCCGCCGAGTATGAGATGAAAAAGGGCTTCATTTCTGAAGCCCTATATTCTCACGATATGCCACAAACTTCTTTACACAGGAAAAGCAACTTGAAGATGATTCTTTTTAGGCTCTGATATGCGGGTTATATGGGAGATATCAATTGAATGTTCAGCTTGCCAAGCGTCGTAATCCGCCTGCATGGCAAGCCATGCCTCGGGGCTCGGTCCAGAAATGGCCGCAGAAATTCGAACAGCCATTTCCGGAGTTATCGGACTTTTTTCTTTGATGATGCGAGTGACAGTACTGGGAGCCACGCCGATATGACGAGCAAACTCCCTGGCACTGATCCCGAGATACTCTAAAGTTTCTGCAACCATTCTCCCCGGGTGCGGGGGATTAAACATCCGAGCCATTAGTGATAGTCCTCATAATTGATGATGTATGCGTTACCGTCCTCAAATTTAAAGGTAATTCTCCAATTACCAGTTACGCTAATCGACCATATCCCTGAACGATCACCCTTAAGTTGATGCAAGCGATAAGGCGGCAAATTGATGTCTTGTATGACTTTTGCTTGATTAATAACTTGCAAGCGCTCTGCCAGACGTCGAGCGTGCGGGGCCTAAATGCCTGCCATAGAACCCGTTTCAAAAAAATCTTTGAGTCCTTTGTGAATCCAGGAAACGATCATGACGCGATGGAGTGGGAAAAATTATTGTTAATGCATTCTATCAAGCTGTTGCGCGATACGCAACACCAAGAATGAAGCCCAAACTCCCGGGGATGGGCCTAGTCCCGGAACACCCACGGGGGTAAGACCGGAACTCTCGGAAAACTGATCCCTAATTTTTCAGCACCCAGAGCGGATTTTCTAAGCCAAGCAGCGCGAGCATATCGCGCTGCTTTTTCGTAATGGT
>OWJI01002430.1_pt1 | contig 10138 bp, 9 predicted proteins | sample 1732541 | NCBI WGS metagenome assembly OWJI01 (sample SAMN05065727, study PRJEB22554) | human gut metagenome | biome: ENVO:2100002; feature: ENVO:00000062; material: ENVO:00002003 | host: Homo sapiens | place: USA
TCGGAGATGTGTATAAGAGACAGGATATATGTAATGATAACCAGTATATTGAATTTCATCAGGGGAAAATTTATTTTTCAAAGAAAACACTGATGAAATCCAATCAATATACGCGAAAAACTACTAAACTTGCACCTAAACAATCTGTTTTATTATGCGTAAGAGCACCAGTAGGAGAACTAAATATTACGGACAGAGATATTTGTATTGGCAGAGGCTTAGCATCCATAAAATCATTAGGTAATATCAATGAAGAGTTTATATTTTACTGGTTACATCCATATAAAACATATTTAGTTAATCAGTCAACAGGCAGTACATTTTCAGCAATAACATCAGATACTGTAAGAAAAATTCTTATACCACTCCCGCCACTGATGGAGCAAAAGGAGATTTTAGATAAAATACAAAAGGTATTCACTTTATTTGAAAATTTAGAAACGGTTAACTAATCATTTCTATCAGTGATAAATAAAGCTCTAATGCGAATAAAATTCTTTTTTGTTCATTTATCGGTGGTAATCCGAGTAGTTCTTGACTATAAGTAGAAATCCAGTATCTTTGATGATTATCGTGGTCAATTTGCGTTGCTAGCATAAGATAAAATGCTAATTTAGACAACACTAAATTAGTATTGATATGAAGTATCTTCATTGCTGATGATTTTACCTTAAATTGGAAATCAACAAATTTGCTTTCGGTAGTAAAGTCATTAAAGATTATTACAGGCAATTCAGAAAAATATTTTATTTTTCATTGGCGTAACCTAATATGAAAGATTTTCCTGCTGTAAGAACTGGTGTTTCATACTCAGTTTTATAGTTTATATTTTTAACTATATAATTAGTTGATTACTTATATAAAAGCAATGTTTCAAAGTTTGTTACAACCCAACCAGAAGGCAATTTTTCTCCATACTTCTCATGATAAGAGGAGTGTAAACATCTCCATTATAATATTAGAGCGAAGCAAATCGCAAAAATATTATAACGGAGGTGTCTTTTTATGAAGACAAAACAAACATTTGAAGAATATTTGAGAAAGGGTAACCTGTCCGAAAACACCATTACATCGTATCTGTGGACAGTGAATTATTTTACTGAACATTACGATACAGTAAACAAAGAAAATTTACTCGCTTATAAAGGCTACTTAATGGAATTTTTCAAGCCTAAGACTGTAAACTTACGCATACAGGCAATAAACAAATATCTTGAATATTTAGGAAAAGAAAAAATAGTATTAAAGGCTGTAAAGGTACAGCAAAAAAACTTTTTGGAAAATGTTATCAGTAATGCAGATTATAATTTTTTGAAAAAGCAGCTTAAAAAAGATGGCAATATGGAATGGTATTTTGTTGTTTGGTATTTGGCTGCTACGGGAGCAAGAGTAAGTGAATTGATACAAATCAAAATTGAACATATCGAAATCGGCTATTTTGATTTATATACGAAAGGTGGAAAATTACGACGACTTTACATACCCCAAAAATTAAAAAAAGAAACTCTTGAATGGCTAAAGGAAACAAACCGTTCCTCCGGATATCTGTTTTTAAATCGTTACGGAGACAGAATTACTACCCGTGGTATTTCACAACAGCTTAAAAACTATGCCGAGAAATATGGACTTGATAAAAAGGTGGTTTACCCACATTCATTCCGTCACAGATACGCAAAGAACTTCCTTGAGAAGTACAATGATATTGCTTTACTTGCTGACCTTATGGGACATGAGAGCATCGAAACAACACGCATTTATCTCCGTCGTACCGCCAGCGAACAGCAGGAGCTTGTAGATAAAATTGTAACTTGGTAAAATATTAGCCGTCCTCGTATGAGGGCGGCTGTATGTTAAGCAAGTGCTTCTGAAATTTTATTCAACTGCATAAAGCAAAAGTCTATTGTTTCTACAATACATTTTTGTTCTGACAATGGCGGTAATGAAAAAATAGCTTTTTTCCCATCTGTTGTTCCTAAACGAGGCATTTTTACACCGTAAGAGCAATGGTTAGCATATGTAATAAATGTACCTGACATTAAATAATATCGAGCATATTCAGGAAGCACACAATTTTTAAATTCTAAAGGAAGAATTTCAGAAGTGCAGTATCCGTCAGCATCTGATAAAACCACCTTATTGAGGTATGGGCGCAGTTTACTATACAATACTTGTCCGGAATGAAATTTGTGCTTTGTACTAACTGAATTTCTTTGAGCCTTTGTCACTTTCTTTAAGACCATTCCGGTATCTTTTTCTATATCTTCAAGGTCAAGAATCCATGCGTCTTCTGCTATATCTTCTGTATTAACATTAATACAATCCCCATAATCACACAACTCTCCCAAACAACAAATTTTCCATGTTTCAGGAAGGTCATCAAATCTCCAATTTTCTAAAGATTCTTCAACTCCACCAGTCCTCAGATAATAAGAGTTATCATCACCTTTAAAGATAACAGATTCCTTCTTATCACGCTTGATTTTGCCTTGCTTTATCAGTTCTTCTTTTTCTGAACGAATGCGTTCCAAGAGCACAGATGCCGGTTCATCATTCGGGTCTTGTGGTACAAGTTTACCACGGATGGCGAGGTCAAGGATTTTTGATTTAGTTAATTTAATTGTCTCTTGTAAAGTTCTTTTTTCTTGTTGAATAATTTCAACAAAATGAAGGAGCTCTTTTATTCTTTCTACAGTTCGTGTTTGCTGTGCTTTAGGTGGAACCGGGAAAAAAAGGATGTCAAACTTGCTTTTGTTTAGAATAGGAAGCGTTGTTGCTGATGAATTTGTCCATATCTGTTGTTGTTCAAATTCTGAACACATACAAAAATATGTATATTCAGGTAGGATAAATGTATTAGGTAAGATGGCATTTATTTGTTGATTACAAATACCAGAATTCTTAATGTATCCGGTTTTTCCGATAGTTGCGCCAATGCACGTTACTAAAACTGAATACATGGGAAGAATTCTACCGTTCTTATATCCTTTTTCAGAAACAGTATCTTCTGAAACACACACATCAAATCCAGCATCCAAATCGGTTGGTTTATAAAATGGATATTCATCGCCATATAAAGACGCGTCTTTTGTAGACGGTGTACTTCCTGTTATTGTAGAAAATAAACTACCTAATCTCGTCCAACTCCACCCCTCTGGCAGTTCAAACGGAATCTCATCCTCAATACATTTTACAGTTCCATCCTGAAACTTCTCATAATGCAAATTATTGACACAAGTAGTAAACTTAAGGTACCTTCGTGGAAAATAAAAAAGTGGAGCCCACGCATGGAACTTAAACAGCCGGTGCAGCAAATGGCAAAAAAAAGCGTTGAGCTGATTAAGAATAAAATTGACGGCAAGGATATAGATACACTGACTGTGCTGCCGGTTGAATTTGTAGATGGCGGAACAACAAGATAATAAATAAAATGTAAAAGCCAAAAGCCTTATACTTATATGATGTTAGCATAATTTAACAAATAAATGAAACGTGAATGCGGATAGTGTTTCATTTTATGCAGACGGAAAAGCGCAGATGGATATCGTTAAATATAATCTGGATTAATGGAGATGATGTGATATGAAAAAATATGATGTTACAGCTTGAGGATGCTATCACAGAGGTCGGTAAATAATTAGGAAGAAAAGGCATAGGTGCAAAGCTTATGCCTTTTAAGGGGAGAAATAAGTGGACATCAAAATATACACATTAACGCACAAAAAATTTAATGTTCCGCCGGACCCGTTGTATGTTCCGTTACAGGTAGGGAGTGAAGAAAAAGAGGACCTTGGGTATCTTTGCGATAATACCGGGGAGAATATTTCTGCTTTGAATTGTTATTACAGTGAATTGACAGGCCTGTACTGGATCTGGAAGAACGATCATGAGACGGAATATGTGGGAACCTGTCATTACCGGAGATTCCTTTTGAATGAACAGGAAAAGATTTTTACAAAAAGAGAACTGGAAGAGAAACTGCGGTCATATGACTTGATCACAACAAAGCGTGTGCATCTCAATAATTCCTATTACTATGGGTTTTCCGCAAATCACAATATTCATGCGCTTGATGTTACTGGTGAGGTAATAAAAGAAAAATATCCAGCGTACTATGATACGTTTGTGCGTCTGGTAAATGGACCGGAAACTTACTTTGGCAATATGTTTGTTACATCAAAGAAACATTTTGATGATTATTGCAGCTGGCTGTTTACTATCTTTTTTGAGGTACAGAAACGGATTGACCTTGAGACAGATGCGGATGAATATCACAGAAGAGTATTTGGATTCATCTCGGAATTTCTCCTTCTGGTGTGGATAACGGTTAATCAGCTTCACGTCTTTGAGTGCAAAGTGGGAATGATCGGGGAGAAAGCAGAGACGCGCGAAATGAAAGAGCAGATAGCCATATATCTGGAAAAAAGAGATGTTGCCGGGGCGAAGAAATATTTTATGGATTGCCTGAGAAAGCGCCCGGATGTTTTGATGGAAGCGTCGGATATTACCGGGGAGCTGCGCCTTTGCATGCAGATCATTGGAACAGCGGATCGGGAATTGCAGCTGACAGGGCACTCCTTTTTGGAAAGAGTATGCAGCCTGCCGGTGCTGATCAAAGAATTTTCCGGCCTGAATCAAATCGTTGGACGTTACCGTCTGGGGCAGGAGAGCGAAGAAGATGCTGCATTTATTAAGAAATATGGAATCAGCCGCATTGCAGCAGAGGTGGCAGTATGTATTCTTCCGATGGACGAAAAAGAAAAGAATACGCTATTGCAGAAAATAATGGAGCATTGAAAAACGCAATGCTCGCATATGCAGAAAACTAAAATAAATAGAATAACAGGAGATGTATTGTATGCAGGATAAAAATGTACGACCGGATTTCGCAAAACTTCCGGAAGATTCGGAGTTCTATCAGCCGGAGGATAAGCGGACAACGAGGGAAAAGTTAAAAACAATGAATCGAAAAGAAAAAGCAGAGTTCATTGTAGAATATTATGGCATTAATATTGTAGTTGCAGTTGTACTGATTAGTGTTGCAATTGGTCTGGTAGTACATTTTGCATGCAAAAAAGAAAATGTGTTATCTGTTTATGTAGTAAATACAACACAGGACGATTGTCCGGGAGATGACTCGGCGTTTTATGCAGATTTTTTGAAACGCAATGGAGTAAATCCGGATAAGGTAGATATCAGCATCAGTGCAAACCTTAGTGTGCCTGTGGATGCACAGGATTCTGCGAGTCAGACAAATATTCAAATGATACAGACCCAACTTATGGCAAATTCTGTTGATGTATTTTTTGCTCCTGAAGATTTTTTTAAGAGCCTTGGAGAGTTTGAATATCTGGCAGATTTAAATGATTATCTGCCGGCAGATGTTTTGAAAAAATATAAGGATGATCTGGTCTATATTAAAGGGCTGGACAGCGGGAAGACATACCCGGTAGGCATTCGGCTGAAAAATAATAAGTGGATAAAAAAAACAGGATGGTACAAAGACGAGGTTGTAGTTGGAATTGCTGATAATGCAAAAGACGGTGATCTGGCTACTGCACTTGTTCTTGAAATATTGGGAGAAAATAAATAGTGAAGTTAAGGAGATAATAGTTTACAATGGCGATAACATACAATGAGCAACTTAAAATATTTAAACTGGATACTGCAAATACAAGCTACATGATTGGAATTGTTGACGAGGAGCAGTTTGTTGGACATATTTATTATGGTGCCAAAATTCGTATGCAGGATGCTACATATCTGATGCGCACAATGGAAAATCCACTTGTGCCATCGATTAACAACAGAGAACGGTGTTCATTCCTGGATACGTTTCCAATGGAGTATCCGGGACATGGGGCAGGAGATTATCGAGAGGGCTGTATTCGCGTGAAAACGAAAGCAGGACATTCGGTGGTTGGCTTGCAATATGAAAGCTACAAGATTCTTGATGAAAAGCCGGCGTTAGAGGGACTTCCGTCCTCATTTGCAGGCAATGAAGCTTGCCAGACACTGGTACTTACCTGCAAGGATTCAATCTTAGATCTTGAAGTTGAACTGTTATACTCCGTCTTTGAAAAAGAAGATATTATTACGCGAAGTGTTCGTGTGATTAATCATAGCGCAGATCCGATATATCTGACGAAAGTATATTCAGCATGCGTCGATATGGATGATCGTGATTATGAATGGTTGACATTGCATGGCTCATGGGCGAGAGAACGTCAGATTGAACGCAAAAAGCTTGGTTATGGAAAGCAGAGCGTAGGTTCTGTCCGTGGAGAGTCTTCACATCAGGAACATCCGTTTATTGCATGGATGGATCCGGATACGACACAGACACAGGGCGATGTATATGCAATGCACTTTGTTTATTCTGGAAATTTTCAGGCGCAGATTGAAAAAAGCCAGTTTGAATCAATCCGTGTAACGATGGGAATCAATGCAGAAGATTTTTGCTGGAAACTTAAGCAGGGACAATGTTTTACTGCTCCGGAAGTTGTTCTGACTTTCTCGTCGGAAGGTATGGGCAATATGACACGTAATCTGCATGATTTTTATCGTGATCATATGATTCGCAGTAAGTACACACATATAAAACGCCCAATTTTGATTAACAACTGGGAAGCAACTTATTTTGATTTTAATACAGAAAAACTTCTCTCTATTGCAAAGAGAGCTTCGGAACTTGGCATAGAGATGCTTGTTATGGATGATGGATGGTTTGGCCATCGTAATGATGATTCTACAAGCCTTGGAGACTGGTTTGTCAATGAAGAAAAGATTACAGGCGGATTAAAATATCTTGTAGATGAGGTAAATAAGCTTGGCCTTAAGTTTGGAATCTGGATGGAGCCGGAAATGATTTCTCCGGATTCAAAATTATATGAGCAGCATCCAGACTGGGCGATTACGGTACCGGGACGTACAGCTACCTTATCGCGCAATCAGTATGTGTTAGACTTAAGCCGCAATGAAGTGCGGGACTATGTATATTGTATGATTTCCAATATTTTACATAGTGCAAATATTGAGTATGTAAAATGGGATATGAACCGTCAGTTATCGGATATGGGAAGTTATGAACTCCCGGCAGACCGTCAGGGAGAGCTGTATCACAGATATGTTCTTGGCGTTTATGAGTTGCAGGAACGTCTGATTACGGAGTTCCCGGATTTATTACTTGAAAATTGTTCCGGTGGTGGTGCACGTTTTGATCCTGGTATGTTATACTATAGTCCACAAATCTGGTGCTCGGATGATACAGATGCAGTGGAACGTTTGAAAATTCAGGAAGGTACCGCTCTGATGTACCCGCTTTCTGCAATGGGAGCGCATATTTCGGTATGTCCGAATCATACGGTTGGAAGAAATACACCGTTTGAGACAAGAGGAAATGTCGCATTAGCAGGTACATTTGGGTATGAGCTGGATATTACAAAGATTCCGGAGAAAGACCAGGAAATGATTCCACAGCAGGTACAGATGTATCATAAATACAATGATCTTGTGCGCGAAGGCGATTATTATCGGATTGCTTCATATCGCGAGAATCACGAATTTGACTGCTATCTTGTGGCAGCAAAAGATAAAAAAGATATATTAGTTACCTTTGTGCAGGTAATTGGAAGACCGAATTATCACAGCCGATGCATTCGTCTGCAGGGACTTGATCCAAAGATGAATTACCGTATCGAAGGAACAGACCATGTGTATGGAGGAGATCTTTTGATGAACGCTGGCCTTCAGGTGGAAAATCTGTGGGGAGATGCACAGAGCAAGTTATATCACCTGATTGCAGAATGATAAAATAAATGAATTGAGGAGCTTTAGCAAGTGTGCCATAACCTGGGAAATAGCTTGACAAAGAGGATCCCCAATATTCAGTGGTAATCATTTACACGGACGCATAGTATATAGAGATATTGAAAGCGTGTGTAGTGATGTATGAAGTATAAAAATCTGGTAAAGCGCATTGGATGTAAAATATTGTTCGTACTTCTGGCATTTATGCTGGGATGGCTTTTTGGAATGGCCATCAATTTTTTTCATGGAAAAGATCAGATGACAGAAACTTTGTCGACAGCGGCAGAGGAAGGAAAAAAGCAGATTGCGATTACATTTGATGATGGTCCAAATCCGGAATATACAATGAAATTACTGGAGGGACTAAAGAAACGTGGTGTAAAAGCCACGTTTTTTGTATTGGGTGAAGAAGTGGAACGTTATCCGGATATTCTAAAAGCAGCTTATGATGATGGACACCTGATTGGGGTGCATTCGTATCAGCATGTAAATTTTGGACAGATCGGAGATGCTGCAGCACTTGAACAGGTTGAAAAAACCAGGCAGGCAATTTACGATGTGACGGGCGAATATACCGGTTATATCCGACCGCCTTATGGATGCTGGAAAAAAGAACTGGATCAGGAATTACCGATGATCGAGGTGCTGTGGGATATTGATCCGTTAGATTGGGCGACAAAAGATGCAGATACTGTTGTACAAAGAGTATTGCAAAAATGTCCGGATGGTAGTATTATTTTGCTCCACGATGCATCGGAATCTTCGGTATGTGCAGCTTTTACTATTATTGATACCCTGCAGAAGCAGGGATATGAATTTGTGACGGTGGAAGAATTGATGCTGGAATAGAAACAGTATTTGTTATTAAAGAAATAACGTGTTAGAATAGGGGAGAATAAAGTTCGAGAGCCCATTTGCTGAAAGCAAATTTTGCATGCACTGATGTTCAAAAGAAAAGAGGATTAAGAAATGAAAAAAAAGGTGATTCAGCAGGAGTATTTGACTGGAGAGAGAGCGCTTTTTATGTCAAAAGATCTTGCGATATATGATAGTGTATTTACCGATGGAGAGTCGCCGCTGAAAGAAAGCGAGAATATAGAATTACGTGACTGTCTGTTTCGGTGGAAATATCCGCTTTGGTACTGTAATCATGTACGTGCAGAAAAATGCACCTGGTTTGATATGGCCAGAGCCGGGGTATGGTATACAAATGATATTGAAGTGAAGGACACGATTATCGAAGCTCCAAAGAATTTTAGACGGTGCGACGGAGTAAAACTTATCAATGTGAATTTCCCGGATGCGCAGGAAACATTATGGAACTGTAGCAATGTGGAATTAGATCATGTTGTGGCAAAAGGTGATTATTTTGCAATGAACTGTAAAAATATGAAACTGGATCATTTTGAATTAGTAGGCAATTATTCATTTGATGGGGTCTGCAATATGGAAATTCACAATGCACGAATGCTTTCAAAGGATGCCTTTTGGAATACGGATCATGTGACTGTATATGATTCGTTTATATCTGGAGAATATCTGGGATGGAATGCAAAAAACCTGACACTGGTAAACTGTACCATTGAAAGTTTGCAGGGAATGTGTTATATTGACAACCTTGTAATGAAAAACTGCAAGTTGATTAATACGACACTTGCTTTTGAGTTCTCTACTGTTGATGCTGAAATTACAAACAATATCGACAGTGTGATGAATCCGTCAGGGGGAACGATTACGGCAGATCATATTGGTGAGCTTATTTTGGAAAAAGACAAAGTAGATCCGCAGAAGACAAAAATAATCTGCAGGGGATGAAGCTCAAACGAAAGGAGAAGAACATATGAAGAAAAGTCATAGAAAAGATGTTATTATTGCAAGAATTATCTTTGCAGCCATGTGCATTGCACTGATTGCTATTATTATCGGGGTAGTGTCGCTGATCAACAGTCATCGCGGGGGCAGCAAAGCGGATACACAGACACAGCAGACAGAAAGTATGGAGCCGGAAACTTTGGATCCGGAACTTCCGCCGGTTTCTGATGATGCACAGGGAACGGAAAATGATGTCACTTATGTATGGACAACCACTGGCGTAAATCTGCGAAGTGAACCAAACACAGACTGCCAGATTGTTGTTGTATTAGATGCTCAGGCTCAGCTGGAAGTATTAAGTGATGAAGGCGATTGGCTGAAAGTTTCTTATAATGGAAACGAAGGATATGTAAGTTCTGAATTTGTGACTGGCGATGAGCCGGAAGATATTCCGATGGAATAGCAGAAAGGAACCGCAGGGGATGTAGCAGCATCTGTCTCTTATACACATCTCCGAGCC
>OWJI01002433.1_pt1 | contig 10123 bp, 6 predicted proteins | sample 1732541 | NCBI WGS metagenome assembly OWJI01 (sample SAMN05065727, study PRJEB22554) | human gut metagenome | biome: ENVO:2100002; feature: ENVO:00000062; material: ENVO:00002003 | host: Homo sapiens | place: USA
GGCCTCTTGAACCCCATTCAAGCGCGCTACCAAAACTGCGCTACACCCGGATATCTGCAAGCGGTTATCGCTCACAGCTCAATTAGTATACTTGATTCAGGGTGTTTTGTCAAGCTTTTTCTGCCAGGTTTTTGCAAATAAATTTTCAAAACTCCGGCTCGTTTTCCTGCAGCGGCTGATCCCTTGCGGGAAACATTTCAAATTCAACAGTGGCAAGTGCAATTGCAAACACACTCTCGGCACCGGCTGCCAGCAGCGCCTGTGTGCAGGCTGCTGCCGTGGCACCGGTGGTGATCACATCGTCTACCAAAAGCACCTTTCTGCCCTCCACAAGTTCCGTGTCCGTCACCCGGAAGGCACCCGCCACATTGGCAAGGCGCTGCTCAAAGGGCAGGCCCGCCTGATGCCGCTTTGCACGAGTGCGGCCCAGTGCTTTCGGGTACAGCGGTATCCCCAGTGCGCGGGCCAGCGGCACCGCCATGAGCTGCGGCACATTGTAGCCGCGCGCTCTGCCGGATGCCGGTACGGGAACGATGCAGTCGTACCCAAGGGACATGCCTTCCACAAGCTCCGGCACCGGTTCTGCACCGGCCATATGCATCTCGCTGCCAAAGGCCAGCTTTGCCAGCCAGAGGCCCAGCTCCACCGCCGCCCACGGTGCAGCATGGTATTTTGTATGCAGGATGCCGCGCCGCACACAGCCCTCATACCGGAACGGTGCTGCTGCACCGGTCAGTTCCCCTAAATAATGCTGAGAAGCGTCCAGCCGCATTCCCGGCTTTCTGCGCAGCTCTTCCAGCTCCGCGGCACAATCCGGGCAGACAGGCACACTGCCCAGCACCCGATCACAAAACGGGCAGCGGCGTGGGTACACCAACTGCCTTGCCCCGCGCAGAATGCGGCGCGGGACGCTGTAATAATCCATCAGTCCTTTTTGACGGCCACGATCACGCGCACGCGCTTGCCCGCAGCACAGCCAAAGTTATCGTACCAGCCGGTCAGGTAGTAGCCCTCCGAGTTGACCTCGGTCAGCTTGGTGGCATAGTACTGACCCTTGTACCACAGATACACCTGTGCGTCGTCCGCCATCTCAAAGCGGGTGCCGTTGCTCATGACCGACGCTGCACCCACCTGATCGATCTTCATGGGCATGAGCTGGACCATCGTCCGCACGCTGCCGGTCGTCTCTCTGCGGGCTGCAACACCACCTACCAGCACCGGATATTTGACGTTGGTGGTGAAAGCTACCTGCGAACCATTGACATAGCACACATAGGTAGCGCCGCCGCCAATATAGCGGAAGATGGACGCATACGGTTCGCCTACAAGGCTGCCCACCTGCCGCAGACCAAGGCTGAGCAGGCTATCCGTGTTGGCTGTGATCTTCTGCCACAGAGTGGAGAGGATGTCGCCGTTGATCACACCCCACAGCACTTCGCTGGTGGTGGGCACCAGAACATCCTTCAGGTCGTCCACGATCTTATCCTGCGTATCCGTGCTGTCGCTCTTGCCGGTGGAAATGATCTTGGCCAGCGTCTGCAGTTCCGAGTAGTTGACTGCCACATTCTTGATATCATCCAGCACGCCGTAGGTCCACAGGTCGCCGGTGACATCATTCAGGATCAGGCGGTCGATCTCGCCCTTCTCATTCAGCGTATAGTAGCGGACGTTCAGAAGATTCAGGTCTGTCCCCGCTAGGCGGCTGGGACGAACCGTCCCAGCCACACCCTCCGCAGTTGTATCCAGAATCTGTACATCGTCGGCAAGGGCATAGCTGCCCAGTGCCGTTGCATCTGCATTGACCTTGCCGGTAACGACCTTGTTCTCGATGCCGCTCACGGACTCGCCTTCCGGCGTTACGCGGATCTCTACCAGCCAGCCCTTGGGGTAGTTCAGGCTTTTGTCCACATTCACAGTGCGCTGAACACCATCGGTGCACATGACAGCCACGCGCTGCAGCACATCCGCGCCGTTATCTTCCACAAGGCTGCGGGCTGCGCCCTGCACCACGCCGTAGAACACCTCGTCGGCCTCTGCGCCGGTAATAACATCCGCCGCCTCATTGTTCATGCCCAGCAACAGAGTGACCACTTCGCCCACACCGCCGCCGTTCAGGCTGGATACCTTGGAGGCAACCGCTGTGCTGCCCAGCTGATAGCTGGTGCCCGCCACGGTAATGGCCGTGGGTGCGCTGGCGCTGGGCGAAACGGCAGTGATGCGGCCTGCTGCTTTGCGGGTGTAGATCCATACAGTCTGCAGACTTTCGCTGTAATAATACACATCGTAACGGTTCAGTTCTGCAGAAGCCGAGACCTTATCGTTGCGGTAGATGCTCACCGGCGTAAAAGGCAGCTGGGTGCCTTCCGCTGCCACAAAGGGTCCCTTCAGGCTCTTGAGCATTACCGTGGAGGTGTCCACCTGACCGTTCGAAACCGTAAAGCCCAGGCTGGTACCATAGGCGCTGCCAGAGGCGGTGTTTGCCGTGAGGGTGTTATACAACAGCAAAGCACAGTCCTCATAGTTCATGGCCTCGCTCTGGCTGCGGTTCAGCTGGTTACGCAGGCCCAGTTCCTGCGCCTTGTTCAGCTGTGCCGTCGGGAACACGCCGTTGAGGTCGGTCATTTTATAGCCCAGCAGCTTGAGCGCTGCGGTGCAGGCTTCTTCCAGCGTGACCGTATTATCCGGGCGGAATGTACCATCAGTATAGCCGTTCATCCAGCCCTGCTGCACCGCAATGCGCACATAGGGTGCCCACTGAGAGCTGCCGGGCACATCCTTATACAGTGTGCCCAGATTACCCTGCTGGCTGGCGCTTTCGCGGTAGGCCGAAAAGGAGACCAGCATCTTGGCAAATGCACCGCGGGTGACGGCAGCATCCAGACTGCCGGTCTGGCTGGTATCCATAGCGCCCAGCGTGATGGCCGTCTGGATGGCCGAGTTGTTCAGGCTGGCCGCCGATGCCGGAAGCACCAGCACGGATACAGCCAGGCATGCTGCAAGCAGACATGCGAAAAGACGTTTTTTCATAGGTATATTCCCCTTCCTTGGTGTTTTGCAGTCCGGCGCAACGCCGGCAGAGAAGAGTTCAGTCATAGCGCAATGCTTCAATGGGGTTGAGCCGCGCTGCGCGCTTTGCGGGCAGGTAGCCGAACAGCACGCCAATCCCCACCGAGATGCCAAAGGCCACTGCGATGGAATTGAAGGACGGGCTGACCGTGACCGTTGTGCCGCTGGTGAACATGGGCAGCACCTTGTTTGCTCCCATGGATACGATGTAGCCCAGTGCAATGCCCAGTGCGCCGCCGAGGGCCGAGGTGGTGGCTGCTTCCACCACGAACTGCGACAGAATGGTGCGTTCCTTGGCACCCAGTGCCTTGCGAATGCCGATCTCGCGGGTGCGCTCAGTCACCGACACCAACATGATGTTCATGATGCCAATGCCGCCCACCAGCAGCGAAATGCTGGCAATGCCGGTCAGGATCACAATGACCATGTTGATCATGTTGTTCATTTCCTCCAGCCACTCGCTGGCGCTATAGACATAGTAGCCGTTATCCGAGCCAAGCAGGCGCTGCAGTTCGCTTTCCACCGCAGACTTTGCTTCGTTGGCGCGGCTCTCATCCTCCATGACCGCGGCATAGTTGTTCACCGTGCTCTGGCTGGAAAGGCGCATGGCCGTGGTATAGGGCAGGTAAACGCAGTCGTCATCGCTGCCCTGCTGCATGTCCGGATCGCTGACTTTGGCCGCCAGCACGCCCACGATGCGGAACTTGTTGGCACCGATCTTGAGCGTCTGGCCAAGGCCGTTGCCACCAAAGGCCACACGGTTGAGGTAATCGCCGATGACACACACATGCTTGTTATCCTTCATATCCATGTACTGCAGGCCGCGTCCCTGCGCGATCTGGTAATTTTTCATGGCGGAATAGTTCTCGTCCACGCCGCTGATGTTGGACCAGCGGTAGCTGGTAGTGCCGATCTTCAGCGTGCCGCTGCCGCTGAAATCGATCTGCGGCGAAATGGACTGGATCAGCTCCGGGTACTCCGTGGGCAGCTTGTACATTTCCTCCACCGAAACGGTGCGGGAGCCGTTGCCCCACACCTGCACCGAAAGGGTGTTGGTACCCAGTGCCGAAAAGCTGTCGCGCATGCTTTTGGTCATGCCGTTGCCCAAGCCCACGATGACGATGACTGCCATAACGCCGATGATGATGCCCAGCATGGTAAGGAAGGTGCGCAGTTTGTTGCTCCACACGTTCTGGATGGCCTGACGGAAGGTCTCAATGATCATGCTTTTTCCTCCTCATCCGGCAGCAGCGTGGGCTGCACCACGGCTTCCGGTGCATGGGCATCGCCATCGTAGACCACCCGCCCGTCCTCCAGACGGATGATGCGGTCTGCCTGCACCGCAATGGAATTATCGTGGGTGATGAGCACCACGGTGTGGCCCTCATCGTGCATCTGCTGCAGCATTCCCAGCACTTCGCGGCCGGTGTGGCTGTCCAGTGCGCCGGTAGGCTCGTCGGCCAGAATGACCGCCGGGTTCCGCACCAGTGCCCGAGCGATGGAAACACGTTGCTGCTGGCCGCCGGAAAGCTGGTTGGGGCGGTTCCTGAGCTTATCGCCCAGACCCACCTGCTCCAGCACCTCTTTGGCCCGGGCGTGGCGCTCGGCGCGGCCGATGCCCGCATACACCAGCGGCACCTCCACGTTCTCCATCAGGTTGAGCCTTGGCAAAAGGTTGTACTGCTGGAAGATGAAACCCAGCATCTCGTTGCGGACGGATGCCAGCTCGTTGCGGCTCATCCGGCCAACGTCTTTTCCGTTCAGGCGGTAGGTGCCGTGGGTGGGCACATCCAGACATCCGATGATGTTCATGCAGGTGGATTTGCCGGAGCCGGACTGGCCCACGATGGCCACGAACTCGCCTTTTTCGATTTTCATGGTGATGTGGTCTGCAGCCTTTACCGTGGTGTCACCCATCTGGTAATACTTGCACACCTCATCAAACTCGATCAGAGCGCTCATGCATTCCCTCCTGTGTCAGCCCAGATAGACCACGCCGTCTGCCTGAGACGGATTCACGTCATCCCCTGCGGAGCCCTGCTTTTCCTCGGCTTCCACAGGCTCTTCCGCCGGTACGGTCCCGTTTTCCGGTTCTTCTTCATCGACCATGCTGTTCGCAGCATCGGCGCCTTCCTCGCCCTCGGTGCCCTCTGCATCCGCCTCGTAATAGCCGCCGTCGTCATAGTACGTATCGGTACTTGCTGCGGCAGAGTCGTAAGCCACCGTGTCATTGCCGGTCAACCCGCTGACGATCTGGGTGTAGTTGTCATCGCTGACGCCGGTCTTGACCGGCACATACACATAGCCGTCCGGCGCGATCATGCCCGGGTCTGCGTTGACTGCGCTGGGGGAGTCCTGCGTGACCAGCACATAGCCGCCGCGCACGATGGCAGCGTTGGGCACGGTAAGGGTATTCTTTGCCTGTGCCACCACGATCTCAGCATTGGCGTTCATGCCCGGGCGCAGGCCATCGGTCTCATCAATGCGCACCTTGACCGGGTAGGTGGTGGTGCCGCCATTGGAGGTACCCTTCAAGGAAACACGGGTCACAACGCCGGTATAGGTTTTGTCCGGCACGGCATCCGCCGTGACCTGCACGCTCTGACCCACCGACAGGCTGCTGACCTGCAGCTCGTCCACGTTCAGGGTCATCTCCAGATAGCTCAGGTCAAAGATCGTGCACAGGTCCGAGCCGGCGGACAGCGCGTCCCCGGCCTTGGCATTCTTTTCAATAATGGTGCCGCTGATGGGCGAGGTGATGGTGTAGTTGTTCATGGCCTCCTGCAGATTGTCCATGTTCAGCTCGGCGCTGCGCAGGCTCTCGGCGGCAGACTGGATGGCCTCGGTCAGGTCCTCGCCGCTGATCTGCAGCACGATATCGTCCTTGTTCACGGCTCCGCCTTCCGGCACATTGATGGCCGTCACGGTACCGGCGGCAAGGGCAGTCAGGGTGCGCTCTGCCTGATACTCAAAGCACTTGGCGGCAATGCAGTTCACGCCATTGATGGTTGCCGTTGCTGCCTGCGCAGTGGTCAGGCCGCCTGCATTGCGCACAGCAATGGTCACGGTGCGGGTGAGCAGGTTGCCGGTGCTCAGAGCATCGGTGCCGGTCACAGCGGTCACGGTGCCGGTCAGCATTTCAAAGGTGCCGTCCAGCGTCACCTCTGCGCTCTGGCCCACCGAGAAGGTGGCGGCATCTGCTGCCGGGAACTCCAGCCGCAGCACCATTTTGGAGCTGTCACGGATGACCGCCACTTCCTGACCGCTGGTCACTTCGTCGCCCTTGGCCACCTTGAGGGCACTCACAACACCTGCCACCTCGGCGCGGACATACTGGCGGTCTGCCGTCTTGTCGTAGCTGCGCTGTGCCTGCTGCAGAGCAATGGACGCCTGCTCCGCCTTGGTGGTGGCATCAGAGGAGTCCACTGTGTACAGCACGGTGCCTTCCTCCACGATGTCCCCTTCCTCAAAGCTGCTGGTCAACACCTTGCCCGCTACCAGCGACTTAACATTATATGTATTGGCAGGGTTCAGAGTGCCGGTTCCGCTGAGGGTGTTGGACACATCCCGTTTGGACGGCGAGACCTGCACATAGTTGATGTCCGTATTGGCGTTCTGTGCCTTGTCCGGGCGCAGGATGAACCATCCGCCCAGCACGGCCACGCACACTACCGGCACCATCCATTTCCAGTTCTTGCGGAAAAAGGATGCTGCTTTGCCGCCCTTCGCTGCGGGCTTTGCCTCACCCGCAGCCGTCTGCTGTACCGCAGCATCCTGCTTCTTTTTAAAGATCATGCTTGCTGTTTCCTCCTGTATCTTTCAGGGCATGCCCTGGTTTCGGTATCGGGCGCAGGCTTTGCAAAAGCGCGCGATAAAGAGTTTATTGTTAGTTTATCGCATTTTCGTCTATTACACAAGCGTCTAAATTTTGTTTTGACGCATTTGTGTCAAAGTTTTACCCAACTTTCACACCGTGCCCTCTTTTGCCTTCCAGACAAAACAAAAGAGACAGTGCCCCGCTCTTGCAGGGTACTGCCTCTTTTTTTGAAGCACGATCTTTATTCAGCTGTAGTTTCCACTACCACATACACCCCGGCAGGGACGCATGCAGCCCATGCGCCGTCCTTGTCCAGCCAGCCGAATTGCTCGCACACATGGTCCGGGCACTGACTGTCCAAAAACGCGATGGCACCATCCTTTACCTGCAGATGCACGACATAATTGCCCATATCATACAGGTAATCGTGGTCTGTATCCAGCGGCAGAGTCTCGGTGATGCCATCGCCAAAATCGACGGTGGCCTGCAGGCCGCTGCCCTTGCTGCTGTGTGCTGCGCGCACGCCGAAATACAGCGCTGCTGCCAGCACAAGGATCACTGCAGCAAAGATCAGGTTCTTCATCCATGGCTTCAGGCCTTTGGAGCCGGAAGCGTTTTCAGGTGCTTTGCGGGTACTCATGCAGCGTAGTCGCTGGCAGCCTTACCTGCAATGCGGCCAAACACGGTGAAGTCTGCAACAGCGTTGCCGCCCAGACGGTTTGCACCGTGCACACCGCCAGTGACCTCACCTGCTGCAAACAGGCCGGGGATCACAGTGCCGTCCTCCTTGAGGACTTCGGTGTTGGTGTTGATGGTCAGGCCGCCCATGGTGTGGTGCACACCGGCAGTGACCTTGATTGCATAGTACGGAGCAGTATCCAGCGGGTTTGCAAAGCTGGTGCGGCCAAAGTCGGGGTCATTCTTGGCCTCAACATAGCCGTTCCAAGTCTTCATGGTCTCGGCAAAAGCAGCCTCATCAACGCCCATTGCCTTGCCCAGCTCCTCGTAGGTCTCGCCGGTCACGGTGTAGCCCTTCTTGATGTAGCCCTGAATGACGCTGGAAGCATCGACCATAGCCTGATCGACCACCAGCCAGCTGTAGCTGCCGGTCTGTGCGATCTCGGCTGCGGAGACCACGTCACGGGTGCCCACTTCGTCGATGAAGCGCTTGCCCTCGGCGTTGATCAGCACGGCGCCGTCGCCGCGCAGGCCCTCGGTGATCAGGGCAGCAGTGTTGGCTTCCACGGTGGGGTGGATCTGGATCTGGTCCATATCCACGGTGTCGGCACCGATGGCGGTTGCCATCTCAATGCCCTGGCCCTGAGCGCCAGCGGCATTGGTGGTCATGAAGCCCTTCAGCTCCGGCTTGTACTTGGTGACCATGTCCAGGTTTGCGCCGAAACCGCCAGTGGCCAGCACAACGGCCTTGGCATTGACGGTGACGGTCTCACCGGAAGCACCGGTAGCCTTCACGCCCACAGCAGCGCCGTTGGCGTCGGTCAGGATCTCGGTAGCGGTGGTGTTCAGCAGAGTCTGCACACCAGCCTTGTCGCAGTTCTCCTGCAGCAGAGGAATCATGTAAGAGCCAACGGAAACGGTCTTGCCGTCGCCGTCCACGGGGCGGTGGATGCGCTTGACGGATGCGCCGCCGAAGCTGGACACGCTGTGCAGAGTGATGCCGTGCTCGTCCAGCCAGTCGATGGCGTCGGCACTGTTGGAGCACAGAGTCTCCACCAGCTCAGGGTTATTCAGACCCTTGCCGCCGATCATGGTGTCCAGCTCCATCAGCTCCACGCTGTCGAAGTAGCCCTTGGGGTCAGCCTGATAAGCTGCCCACTGCTCAGAAACGGTCTTGGCCAGGGCGGTGATGGTAGCGTTGTCGGCGTACTTTTCAGCAGCAGTCTTCAGGGTCTTTTCCACGCCGGCGGACTCGCCGAACTCGTTCTCGTCCTGGTACACGGTGTCGCCGGCGTTCATGCCGCCGGTGGCACGGACGGAGTTGCCGCCCACCATGGGCTGGCTCTCCAGGATGACAACGCTCTTGCCCTCAGCAGCAGCGGTGATGGCAGCAGTCATGCCTGCGCCGCCTGCGCCCACGATGGCAACATCTGCGTCAATGGTGGAGTCCTCTGCCTTGGTGGTGTCGGCCTCGACAGCGGTCTTGTAGTCGTCAGCGTTCAGACCAGCTGCAACCAGAGCGGCGGCAGCAGCCTCCTTGATGGCATCGGAGGTGATGGTAGCACCGGAGACGCCGTCCACAGCGATGCTGCCGGTCTCAGCGATCTGGCCGGGCAGCTGCTCCAGAGCCAGGGTACCAATGCCCTGGGTCTCGTCGGCACCCTCAGCGGTGCAGCCGGTGATCTTGCTGTCAGTCAGGGTCAGGGTGACGGTCACGTCGCCGCCCATGCCCTTTGCGGTGCCGGTAAAGTCACCGGAGACACCTGCAGCAGAGGAGGCGGAGTTGCTCTTTGCGCCGCAGCCGAACAGGCTCAGGGCCATGACGGATGCCAGTGCAAACGCAGCAATGCGTTTTCTCATGATTGGATCTTCCTTCCTTCTTCTTGGTGGTTGCTTCATGGTTTGCCCATGCGAACATCTATCAGCATAAAAAGGGGAGCCGCGCATTCGGAACGCAGCTCCCCTCTGCCGAACTAGGGAATAATTAGGCGTTAGCCTGAGCTGCAGCAACAGCGCATGCAACGGTAGCGCCGACCATGGGGTTGTTGCCCATGCCGATCAGACCCATCATCTCAACGTGAGCGGGCACGGAGGAAGAGCCAGCGAACTGAGCATCACCGTGCACACGGCCCAGAGAGTCGGTCAGGCCGTAGCTTGCGGGGCCTGCTGCCACGTTATCGGGGTGCAGGGTACGGCCCGTGCCGCCGCCGGAAGCAACGGAGAAGTACTTCTTGCCGTTCTCGATGGCCCACTTCTTATAGGTGCCTGCAACCAGGTGCTGGAAGCGGACGGGGTTGGTGGAGTTGCCGGTGATGGAGCACTGGACGTCCTCCTTCTTCATGATGGCAACGCCCTCCATGACGTCGTTGGCACCGTAGCACTTGACAGCTGCGCGCTCGCCCTCGGAGAAGGGGATCTCCTTGACGACGGTCAGGGTCTGAGTGGGGATGTCGTACTCGGTCTGCACATAGGTGAAGCCGTTGATACGGGAGATGATGTAAGCGGCGTCCTTGCCCAGGCCGTTCAGGATGACGCGCAGGGGGGTCTTGCGGACCTTGTTTG
>OWJI01002440.1_pt1 | contig 10115 bp, 8 predicted proteins | sample 1732541 | NCBI WGS metagenome assembly OWJI01 (sample SAMN05065727, study PRJEB22554) | human gut metagenome | biome: ENVO:2100002; feature: ENVO:00000062; material: ENVO:00002003 | host: Homo sapiens | place: USA
ACACTTATGCGATCGTCGGCAGCGTCAGATGTGTATAAGAGACAGCAATATACACTTTCGACCCTTTGCGCAGATACCTTTCCGCCACATCCGCCAGCTGGGCGTTGAAAACCACGACCCGGTGCCATTCGGTACGTTCTTTTCTCTCGCCGGAAAGCTTGTCTTTCCAAGTGTCCGAAGTGGCAACGCTTAAGGTGACGACCTTGCTGCCGTTTTGCGTGGTGTTGACCCGCGGATCCGCGCCGAGATTTCCGACCAAAATGACTTTATTGATACTTCCAACCATTATTTTATACCTTTATAAAAAATTAACAACTTCAACAAATATAGGGGAAAAGATTTCATCATCCAAGCAAAATCAGTAGACTTGTGCATATTCTCCGTTTTCAAAACGGTATATCGCATATTTCAGCGAACGGTCCGGTTCTCCGTCGGTATAGACGACGGTTCCCCAGCCGGCGCGAATCAGCTGTTTGTTCAGGCTTTTCTGCAAATTTTCATAAACGAAGCCGCCGGCCCGGTTAACCAGTTCCTCCCACATTTTGACCGACAAATAACCGTAAGCCATCAGCCCGTCCGGTTCAATTCCCCACAAACGGAGCCTGACCAGGTCTTCGGCAAAATCGGGATTGCTGCTGAGCGAAGGCAGCGAAAGAATATAAATGCCGTCCGCATATTCGCCCATTTTGCGGATAAATTTACTGCCGCTGAAATAACGGTTGACGAAGACAACAAAATTCCGGTCGTCCGCCTTCAGATAACGCACGGCCTGCATCGTCACTTCTCCGCCGCCCATCATAAACAGCGCTTCGGCGCCGCCGGCCCTGACCGCCTGCGCAATCCGGCGGGCGTCGCCGTTAAAAGGCTCCAGGCTGAACGCGGTCAGCTTTTCCCCCAGCCCCGCTTTGGTAAAATGGTGCTGAATTTCCTTGGCAATGCCGGTCATTTCCGGACTGCTGCCGTCATAAACCACCGCCAGTTTGCGATCGGCGTAATTATCGGCATAATAGCGAAAAAAATCAACCGCCTGCTGTTCCGAATAGCCTACCAGCTCCACCGGTCCGCGATGCGCCGTCTGATACAAGGCACGGCTGCTGCCGGTCGGATGGATCTGAAAAATCTTCGCGCCCGAAAAAACGGCGGCAATCTTTTCCGTCCGGTTGATGCACTGAGGCCCCAGCACCAGATGCATCTTGTCTTCCTCCGAACGGTTGACGGCAATCATCTGCGCGGTGGTCAGCGAGAGAGTGTCGTCGCAGGGGTCGTCGATCTGCACCAGATTGACTTTTTTGCCTTTAAGTCCGCCGTTTTCGTTAATCTCGTCCACCGCCACCTTGGCGCCGTTAATCAGTTCTTCGCTGTAATATTTGTAATCGCCGTCGGTCGGGGCAATAACCGCCACGTTCATATCCGCGCGGACGGAAAAAGACGTCAGCCAGCTTGCGGCAAATAAACAGACATATTTGTAATCAACCATGACAATCTTCTAAATTCATAAGAAAAATTAATGTTTATTTTACATCTTTAACCGCCGCTTCGCAAGCGGGGACAGCTTTTTATTGACATAAATCTTGCATTGCGCCGCCCTCGCTTTTCGTTCCGGTCAAACGCCGGCGGACATGCTTTTTTGTTGCCTTTTTGTTCTTTCGTGTTTATATTGTCAGACCGGAGAAAAAAGATGGCGGAACACAATTTTATCGAAATCAGAGGCGCGCGCGAGCACAATTTAAAAAACATAGACATCAGCATTCCCAAAAACAGGCTGACCGTCATCACCGGCCTGTCCGGCTCGGGCAAATCGTCACTGGCGTTTGACACGGTTTATGCGGAAGGGCAGCGACGCTACGTCGAGAGCCTTTCCTCTTATGCCCGCCAGTTTCTTGAACTGATGAAAAAACCGGACGTCGACTCGATTGAAGGGCTTTCTCCGGCCATTTCCATTGAACAGAAAACCACTTCGCACAATCCGCGTTCGACCGTCGGCACGGTTACCGAAATCTACGATTACATGCGTTTGCTGTGGGCACGGGCCGGCACCCCCTATTCGCCGGCAACCGGTCTGCCGATCGAATCGCAGACCGTGTCGCAAATGGTCGACCGCATCGCCGCCCTGCCGGAGGGAAGCAGGATTCTGCTGCTGGCGCCGATCGCCCGCGGCAAAAAAGGCGAATTCAAAAAAGAATTCGAAAACCTGCAGCGGCAGGGTTACCAGCGCCTGAAAATCGACGGCGCCGTCTACGGAATCGAAGAACTGCCGGAATTAAACAAAAACCAGAAACACGACATTGAAGTGGTGGTCGACCGGCTGGTAATCAAACCGGGACTGGAAAGCCGTCTGGCACAATCGACGGAAACGGCGCTCAAACTCGGCGACGGCCTAATGTTTGCCGAAGATGCGGCTTCCGGCAGCCGGATCACCTTTTCTTCCAAATTTGCCTGCCCGGTCAGCGGTTTTACGATTGAGGAAATCGAGCCGCGGCTGTTTTCCTTTAACAACCCGTACGGCGCCTGCCCTTATTGCGACGGCATCGGCGCCCGGCTGTATATGGATCCGTGTCTGATCGTACCCAACGAAAACCTGTCGATGGCCCAAGGCGCCATTCTGCCCTGGTACAGCCGCAAACACGGCTTTTACAACGACACGTTGGAATCGCTTTGCCAATATCTCGGCATCTCAATGAAAACGCCGTGGAAAGACCTGCCCGAAAACGCCAAAAACGTCATTTTATACGGTTCCGGCTCGGAACCGGTGCCGATGTATTATTCGCGTTTTGTCACCCACAAGCCGTTTGAAGGCGTCGTCAACAATCTGGAACGCCGTTTTATGGAAACGGACTCGCAGGCCACCCGCGACGAATTTGCCCAGTATCAGTCTGCTGCCGTCTGCGAGCACTGCGGCGGCAAGCGCCTGAAACCGGAAGCGCTGGCAATTAAAATCGCGGGACTGGACATCATGGACGTTTCCGCCATGTCGATCAAACAGGCGCTCGGATGGTTTGCCGGCGCGGAGGAAAAACTAAGCCCGCAAAAACGGGAAATCGCTCACAAAATCTTAAAGGAAATCGTTGACCGGCTGAACTTTTTAAATAACGTCGGACTGGAATATCTGTCGCTTTCCCGCCAGTCCGGCACCTTGTCCGGCGGCGAAGCCCAGCGCATCCGGCTGGCCTCGCAGATCGGTTCGGGACTGACCGGAGTGATGTATGTCTTAGACGAACCGTCCATCGGCCTGCACCAACGCGACAACGACCGCCTGCTCGAAACCCTGACCCGGCTTCGCGACATCGGCAATACGGTGATTGTGGTCGAACACGACGAAGACGCCATCCGCGCCGCCGATTATCTGGTCGACATGGGACCCGGCGCCGGCGAACTCGGCGGCCATGTAGTGGCCAAAGGCACCGTCGAAGAAGTGCTGAACACGCCGGAAAGCCTGACCGCCCAATATCTGACCGGGCAAAGGGAAATTTCCGTTCCCCGCAAACGGCGGAAGGGAAACGGCGGCTTTATCACCTTAAGCGGAGTCAAAACCAACAACCTCAAAGACGTTGACCTGAAAATCCCGCTCGGCACCATGACCTGCGTTACCGGCGTTTCCGGCGGGGGCAAGTCTTCGCTTATTCTCGAAACCCTGTTTAAAGCCGTCAACAAGGAATTAAACGGCAGCCGCGAACCGGCCGGCATTTACGACAAACTGACCGGGCTGGAAAACATTGACAAAGTGATCGACATCGACCAGTCGCCGATCGGTCGCACGCCGCGTTCCAATCCGGCCACCTATACCGGCCTGTTTACCTACATCCGCGACTGGTTCGCCGGTCTGCCGGAAGCCAAGGCGAGAGGATACAACGCCGGGCGTTTTTCCTTCAACGTTGCCGGCGGCCGCTGCGAAGCCTGCAAAGGCGACGGCGTGACCAAAATCGAAATGCACTTTCTGCCCGACGTTTACGTTGCCTGCGACGTCTGCAAAGGCAAACGCTTCAATCGCGAAACGCTGGAAGTCAAATATAAGGGCAAATCCATCGCCGACGTTTTGGACATGACCGTCGACGAGGCTTTTGACTTTTTCGACTCCATCCCGTCGATCAAAAACCGGCTGGACCTTTTGCGCAAAGTCGGCCTCGGCTACATTCACCTCGGCCAGCCGGCAACTACCCTGTCCGGCGGCGAAGCCCAGCGCATCAAGCTGTCAAAAGAACTTTCCAAACGGGCAACCGGCAAAACCCTTTATATTCTGGACGAACCGACCACGGGACTGCACTTTGAAGACATCAACCGTCTGTTGAAAGTGTTGCAAACTTTGGTCGACCAAGGCAATACGGTGGTTGTCATCGAGCATAACCTGGACGTGATCAAAGTGGCCGATTATATCGTCGACCTGGGACCGGAAGGCGGTGACGGCGGCGGCCGAATCGTCGCTCAGGGCACGCCGGAAGAAGTCGCAAAATCGGAAAAAAGCTATACGGCAAAATATCTGCGGGAGAAACTTAAATAAATAAAATCGACTTGCCGGAAAATATCCGTTTGTCCGAATCCGATAAAACATAAATTCCCCGTATCAACGGCCGCAGCATTTACCGTCGGCCTTTATTTTCCGTATGAGAATTTTGCCGCATTTGCCCGGAAAATACACCTGAGACTTCCCCGAATATCAAACCTTTTATTGCTTTCAAACGGACATTTTGGTAAAAATTCATAATAAATATGAGGAGAACAACCATGGATATAATCTACGAAGTACTGCCCAAAGACTTTTCCAAAGAAGGAATCGAAAAAGCTCTTTCAGAAAAAAAGCAACTTGAGCAAAAAGCGCAAGAACTTTCTGAAAATGCTTCTAAAGAAGATTAATTTCGATTATAATTGCGCCGTCCGGAACGATCCTGACCGGCAGATGAGTGGTTGTGCAGGCAACATCCGCATAAGCTGCGGCAGACCATGCCCCTGCATGACATGGTTTTCAGATTGTTCCGGATTTTTAAATAACCAATGGTTGTTATTTCTTTTTTAAAAAATGGATGTTATAATGAGTTTCTGTAAAAGTTAAAAATGTTAGTTATAACCAGCTTGATGATTTTATTGTAACGTTCTTTCCAAATCAGATATGCTATAATCGGCAATTAACCGAGGGGCTGGAGCGGGTCGTTATAGCTTCCTTTCCAAATCAGATATGCTATAATAGCCTGTCGCCGAACTCTTCATAAGAGGTGGTTATAGCTTCCTTTCCAAATCAGATATGCTATAATCTGCGGTAGGTGTCATCGTCCAGTCCCAGCGTTATAGCTTCCTTTCCAAATCAGATATGCTATAATTCTATCAATGACGTGCCGGAGATTCGGCAGGTTATAGCTTCCTTTCCAAATCAGATATGCTATAATTATCAATATCAATAAATAAAGGAGAATAAAGTTATAGCTTCCTTTCCAAATCAGATATGCTATAATAGCTCTGCCGACAGGCTCTCCGTCCGTCCCGTTATAGCTTCCTTTCCAAATCAGATATGCTATAATCGATCCTTAGAAGTTACGTTAATTCTGTAAGTTATAGCTTCCTTTCCAAATCAGATATGCTATAATATACCGAACGAACAGACGTTCTGCCGCCAGGTTATAGCTTCCTTTCCAAATCAGATATGCTATAATTGCCCGTTTAACAGAAAGTGCAGGCATTTGGTTATAGCTTCCTTTCCAAATCAGATATGCTATAATTATCTTTGTCCATAATAATCTCCTTTTAGTGTTATAGCTTCCTTTCCAAATCAGATATGCTATAATTCGCCCGGTGGGCTTTTGCCAGCTCCAGCAGTTATAGCTTCCTTTCCAAATCAGATATGCTATAATCGGCAACGTTCGTATTTGTGGCAATTCAATGTTATAGCTTCCTTTCCAAATCAGATATGCTATAATAACTCAATGGTTCCCTCTCTGTGATCTTTAGTTATAGCTTCCTTTCCAAATCAGATATGCTATAATAGTATTGACTTTGTACTAATTTTATTTTACGTTATAGCTTCCTTTCCAAATCAGATATGCTATAATGTTAATTGACGGGTAACCGGCAAGCCCTGAGTTATAGCTTCCTTTCCAAATCAGATATGCTATAATCGTCCAAAATACCTTTATCATTTTCGTTTAGTTATAGCTTCCTTTCCAAATCAGATATGCTATAATAGCGAATAACAGATAATATTAACATCAACAGTTATAGCTTCCTTTCCAAATCAGATATGCTATAATAGAGATTCCTTGCGGAGAATGCGAAGAATGGTTATAGCTTCCTTTCCAAATCAGATATGCTATAATTATGCCGCCCGGTTTATGCGTAACGCGGAAGTTATAGCTTCCTTTCCAAATCAGATATGCTATAATCTTTTATAGAACATGGATGTTTGATCGGACGTTATAGCTTCCTTTCCAAATCAGATATGCTATAATGAAAAAACTTGAGTGTATTGACAACTGCTGGTTATAGCTTCCTTTCCAAATCAGATATGCTATAATTAGGAATATTGTTAAATATCTGAACCACATGTTATAGCTTCCTTTCCAAATCAGATATGCTATAATGAATATGATTTGATGATCTCTATTATTGAAGTTATAGCTTCCTTTCCAAATCAGATATGCTATAATTTGATAAATGCTGAAAAAGACAAATATACGGTTATAGCTTCCTTTCCAAATCAGATATGCTATAATGTTTATATTCTGCGGACGGCTGAATTGAATGTTATAGCTTCCTTTCCAAATCAGATATGCTATAATGACGTCGGGTAGGTTAGAGAATAGCACGTCGTTATAGCTTCCTTTCCAAATCAGATATGCTATAATAAAGCCTTTTTTTTCCAACGAACCCCTGCTGTTATAGCTTCCTTTCCAAATCAGATATGCTATAATACGGGCATAAGCGGCATTTGATGCCCCGAGGTTATAGCTTCCTTTCCAAATCAGATATGCTATAATTTGGCGGCGTTGGTGCTGGCTCTGGTCTGCGTTATAGCTTCCTTTCCAAATCAGATATGCTATAATTGAGACGGTTATTCTTTGAGTCTTCATAACGTTATAGCTTCCTTTCCAAATCAGATATGCTATAATCGCGCTGGACTGTGCTATTTGCGCCGCGATGTTATAGCTTCCTTTCCAAATCAGATATGCTATAATGTGTAGCGGGCAATTCCAATACTATTTGTAGTTATAGCTTCCTTTCCAAATCAGATATGCTATAATACAGCGAAGGCAAAGACATAACTCCCACCAGTTATAGCTTCCTTTCCAAATCAGATATGCTATAATTCAATAAAGACAGCATCCAGCCCTTCTCTGTGTTATAGCTTCCTTTCCAAATCAGATATGCTATAATGGTGTTCTCAATTTTTGGCTGTTTAGTCAGGTTATAGCTTCCTTTCCAAATCAGATATGCTATAATTAATGACTGTTTTAATCGTTGCGGCCTCAAGTTATAGCTTCCTTTCCAAATCAGATATGCTATAATATGAAATTGTAAAAGGCAGAATTTAAGATGGTTATAGCTTCCTTTCCAAATCAGATATGCTATAATTTTGCAGGTAATCATAAACTTGCGTTTCCGGTTATAGCTTCCTTTCCAAATCAGATATGCTATAATCAGACAAACGGCCGGAAAGAGGCCAAAATTGTTATAGCTTCCTTTCCAAATCAGATATGCTATAATTAATGACGACGATGGCGGCAATAATTTCCTGTTATAGCTTCCTTTCCAAATCAGATATGCTATAATAAGGCAGAAACGGAAAATCCGGTTGAAGATGTTATAGCTTCCTTTCCAAATCAGATATGCTATAATTCGTAAGAATTGAGCTGCGGGTATTTTATGGTTATAGCTTCCTTTCCAAATCAGATATGCTATAATGATTTAATTGTGATTGCTAGTTAGCTATGTGTTATAGCTTCCTTTCCAAATCAGATATGCTATAATCAGGTGATTTATTAAGGTGGTTACGCTATAGTTATAGCTTCCTTTCCAAATCAGATATGCTATAATCAATCAGAATAATGGCAATCAGTTTATTCCGTTATAGCTTCCTTTCCAAATCAGATATGCTATAATAATTGCAAGCGAAAAAATCAACGAATACCAGTTATAGCTTCCTTTCCAAATCAGATATGCTATAATAGAAATTGGCAAAGAAGGAACTATCAGAAAGTTATAGCTTCCTTTCCAAATCAGATATGCTATAATTTGCATCATTAAAGATGGCTGCAAAAACGGGTTATAGCTTCCTTTCCAAATCAGATATGCTATAATAAACTCTTAAAAAATAATGCCACAGAATCTGTTATAGCTTCCTTTCCAAATCAGATATGCTATAATCTGGCTGATATCACAAGTGTGTTTGATAAGGGTTATAGCTTCCTTTCCAAATCAGATATGCTATAATCATGTATGCTATTATGGAATGTGCTAATGGGTTATAGCTTCCTTTCCAAATCAGATATGCTATAATATTACTGTTCGCATGTTGTTAAGCCTCCAGGTTATAGCTTCCTTTCCAAATCAGATATGCTATAATAAATATGCAATATTAGATTGCGATCAATATGTTATAGCTTCCTTTCCAAATCAGATATGCTATAATCGTCTTTGGTATAGTTAATTAGCCGAACTTGTTATAGCTTCCTTTCCAAATCAGATATGCTATAATTTTTGTGAGCTGTAAAATGTGTGAAAAATGCGTTATAGCTTCCTTTCCAAATCAGATATGCTATAATGAGATTGGGTATTGCCCGAGTTGCGAGAACGTTATAGCTTCCTTTCCAAATCAGATATGCTATAATGCAATTGACAGTATTGAGCGTGGCACATATGTTATAGCTTCCTTTCCAAATCAGATATGCTATAATAATTTTGATGCTGAATTAAAAAGAGCAGTCGTTATAGCTTCCTTTCCAAATCAGATATGCTATAATCATTGGCTGCTATGCCTTGTCATACACCCAGTTATAGCTTCCTTTCCAAATCAGATATGCTATAATAGATTCCAATTAAGCCGTTGAATATCAACGGCTTTTTTGTTTTTAAAAACAGGAAATTCAGAGCAAAAGGAGCTGTTTGTCACCTATTTCTTCCTCTTTTTTTAAGCTTCCGACCAAGATTTCCATAGACGCATATTGCTTTTCGGTTACGGTTAACAGTCTAACACTTCCGGTCTTGGGAATCAAGGATTTCAAGCGTTTAGCATGTTTTTCGACGTCATCCTGCCCTTTGCAGATGCGGGAATAGACGGACAACTGCAACATGGTATAACCGTCCTTCAGCAGGAAATTCCTCAAGCGACTCGCGTTGCGCCGGTCGGTTTTGGTTAAGGTCGGCAGGTCGAAAAAGACGATCATCCGCATATATCTTTCTCCTTCCCTGGCCACTTATCCACAACCTTACAACAAAAACGTTTCTTTTTCCATGGCCGGCAATTTTAACTCTGAAACTTTTTTTACGGTCATTGCCCTGACCAGGCTTTCCGCCGTCATTTCGCAGCTTTTCAAAAGGTTGACGTCTTCTCCCCTCAATCGGCAATTCATTCCTAAAACCTGCAAGATCCGATTTTTCAATTCAACATTCAATTGCTTGTTTTCGGACAACGACAGTTTGGCGACAACATAATCAACAAACGGACGAAACGGCTCAATCAGGTCGTCTACCAGATTAAACTGATTGAGCTTGTTGGCATGGTGAATGCCGAAACAAGGCAACAATCCTGCGCCGACGACGCTTCTGGCCATGCAGCCGCGCAACACCGCATAACCGTAATTGAGTGAGGCATTGCGGATATCGTCATCATCGCTGCGGTTAAAATCCGTAAAAAAGCTTTTCCAGTAAATTCCGGCGGCAAAAGCTTCCGAATTTTTTGCGTCGCCGGATTGAACCAGTTTGGCAATTTCCCTTAATTTGCCGGCATTGGATTTATTTAAAATTTCCAACGCCGCGGCCTGGTTGTTTATTTTGGCTTTTATCACCTCCTGCCACAGGCGTTTTTTTAACGGCTCGGAAATATCCCGCTGCAGCCAGGCTATCTGCGAATAGCGGGAATGGGTATGGCTGTCTCTTATACACATCTCCGAGCCCACGAGACATGCGCAGATCTC
>OWJI01002442.1_pt1 | contig 10112 bp, 10 predicted proteins | sample 1732541 | NCBI WGS metagenome assembly OWJI01 (sample SAMN05065727, study PRJEB22554) | human gut metagenome | biome: ENVO:2100002; feature: ENVO:00000062; material: ENVO:00002003 | host: Homo sapiens | place: USA
GCGATCGTCGGCAGCGTCAGATGTGTATAAGAGACAGATTATACCCCCTCCGACCCGGCTTGTCAAGCGAACCGGAAATAAAAACGGCGGCTCATCGGAACCGCCGTGATTCATTTAAACTAGAGGCTTCCCGCAGAACGGGCAGAACTTCGCGCCGGGCTTCACTGCGTTTCCGCAGTATGTACAGAATGCGGAAGCGGAGTTCGCTCCCGGCTGAGCGGGAACGGGCTGGGGCGCAGGCGTGGGAGCAGGCACAGGCTCGGGAATCGGTGTGGGAGCGGGCACAGGCTCGGGAACCGGCGTGGGAACGGGCACAGGCTCGGGAACCGGTGTGGGAACGGGCACAGGCTCGGGAATCGGCGTGGGAGCAGGCACAGGCTCGGGAATCGGCGCGGGAGCAGGCACAGGCTCGGGAATCGGTGTGGGAGCGGGCACAGGTGCGGGAATCGGTGTGGGAGCAGGCACAGGCTCGGGAACCGGCATAGGAGCAGGCACAGGCTCGGGATTCGGCATAGGAGCAGGCATAGGCTCAACAGGAGTCGGAACCGCGTTCACAGGCTGAACCGGAACAGGCTGAACAGGCTGAACGCTCTGAACAGGCTGCGCTGCCTGGGCATTCGGCTGATACTGGGGGTGCTGAGTCTGCCGGGGCTGCTGATACGGGATAGTCGGCAGCTTCGGCTCAAATGCGGACTGGCTGTCCTTCGGCTCGTCGGCGGTGTTGTTGTCGGTATCGATACCAGCATTCTTTCTCACCGCGAGAACGGTCTCGAACAGAATGCGCAGAACGACGTTTCCCACGATTACGTACTTGAATATAGCGCCGAATCCGTCGATGGTGGTGATGCACTTCGCTATGCCTATAAACACAAGGAACGCCGCCAGGGAGTAGTAGGTTATCTTCACGATGCAAAGCGGCAGGAAGCGCTGACCGTTCGCGTACTGCATGAATCTGCCCGCGGACGGATCCTTCGCCTTCGGGCCGAAAACCTTCCAGTAGAGCAGGATCCCCGCCGCGACTGAAATAACAAGTCCCAGGATAGTAAGCAGGAGATTCGCGATCATGCCGCCGCTCAGGGCTGCGTAGATATCAAACATAGCGTGTACCTCGTTTCATTTGATTTTTCGGCGTGTGCCGTAATAGAATTATAACATAATTATACAGCAAATGCAACAATATTTGTTATATTTTTTCAGAAATATCAAACGGAGTGGTCTGGTAAACGAAGTAGTTCAGCCAGTTGGTGTAGATGAGCGTGGAATGCGCCCTCCACTTGAGCACAGGCTGCTTCGCGGGGTCGTCGTCCGGGAAGTAGTGAGCGGGGATCTTCGGGTTAAGACCCTTTTCAAGGTCGCGCTTGTACTCCAGAGCCAGGGTGTCCGCGTCGTACTCGGAATGCCCTGTTATGAAGAACTGGCGGCTGTCCTCGCTGCAAACGGCATACACGCCCGCCTCGTCGGAAACCGCCATCACCTTGAGCTGCGGCACCTTCTCGATGTCCTCGCGGCGAACCTCGGTATGGCGTGAATGCGGCGCCCAGAACTCGCTGTCGAACCCTCGGAACAGTCTTGATTTCGGTGTGAGCAGAGTGTGCCTGAACACGCCGGAGAGCTTCTCCGGGAGCGGGTACTTCGGAATGCCATAGTGGTAGTACAGAGCCGCCTGAGCCGCCCAGCAGATGTGGAACGTGGAATGCACATGGGTTTTCGTCCAGTCCATTATTTTGCACATCTCCTCCCAGTAGTCGACCTCCTCAAACGGAAGGTGCTCCACCGGAGCGCCGGTGATTATGAACCCGTCAAAGTTCATGTCCTTTATCTCGTCGAAGGTCTTGTAGAAGTTCAGCAGGTGCTCATGTGAGGTGTTCTTGCTGGTGTAGGTGGAGGTCTGCACGAGAGTCACCTCGATTTGCAGCGGAGTATTAGACAGACTGCGGAGTATCTGCGTTTCAGTCGCGACCTTGGTCGGCATGAGGTTCAGTATGCCTATCTTCAGCGGACGTATGTCCTGGTGGAGAGCGCGGTGCTCCGTCATGATGAATATATGCTCGTTTTCAAGTATCGACTGCGCGGGCAGTCCGTCGGCTATTTTTACTGGCATTTTTTATTCCTTTCCCATTGCGTATCCTTTGATACAGCCGTATGATACAGCCGTAGAACGCGGCATTTATTTTTATAATATGAATCTATTATAGCTCAACGCGCTGTTTTTGTCAAGTTTGCGCCGCACCCGCTGAATAGTACGGAAAACCCCGGGAAGCCGAGCCTCCCGGGGTCTGTATCATTCGATGTTCTGAATCTGCTCGCGTATCTTTTCTATCTCGCTCTTCTGGTCGACGACTATGCGCGTTACCTCGATGTCCTGCACCTTGGAGCCTATGGTGTTGGTCTCGCGGTTCATCTCCTGCACCAGGAAGTCAAGCTTCCTGCCCACAGGCTCGCCGGATTCCAGCATTGTGCGGAACTGCGCGATGTGGCTACGCAGGCGTACCGTTTCCTCGTCCACGGCGGTCTTTTCGGAGAATATCCCCGCCTCCATGAGTATGCGGTTTTCGTCGATGTTCGTGGTGTTCAGCACCTCGCACATCTTGTCGTAGAGCCGCCTGCGGTAGTCCTCCACCATCTGCGGGGAGCGCGTTTCGACTACGCCGACCCACTCCTCGATTTTATCCAGGCGCGACATTACGTCCCGCTTCATGCGCTCGCCCTCGGCTTCACGCATCGCGATGAAGTGCTCCAGAGCCTCCTCCGCCGCCGACTTCACGTCAGCCCAGAGCTGCTCCTCGTCGGTCTCGGTCTTTACTACGGTGAACGCGTCCGGGATACGCAGGATATCCGACAGCGAAAGGCCGTCGTTCAGCGAATACTCCTCCTTAACGGAGCGCAGCGCGTCAACGTATTCCTTTACTATTTCCTTATTTATAGTTATCTTCTCGTCCGCGGCCTCAACGTTGTTCACCAGCACGGATATCTCCACCTTGCCGCGGTTTATCCTGCCCTGGAGCAGGCTCTTGAGCTTCTCCTCGATGTAGCCCAGGCTGCGCGGGAGCCGCGAGCTGAACTCGTAATACCGGTGATTCACCGCGCGTATCTCTACGGTGATATCCCTGCCGTTAAGTACCTGATGACCTCTGCCGAAGCCTGTCATGCTCTTTATCATGTTACTGTCCTTTCGACCTGTTGAACCCTACTGCTGTCAGATGTGCGCCAGACCCTTGTCCAGCATGTACTGCGCCGCGTGCATGATACCCGCCTTGCCTGTCGGGAACGTAAGCCCGCCCTGGAGCCACACTGCAAAAGGCTCACGCAGCGGAGCGTCCGCTGAAAGCTCGATGGAAGCGCCCATCGTGAAGGCTCCAGCCGCCATGATGACCTGGCTGTCGTAGCCCGGCATGTCCCACGGCTCCGGGGAAGCGAAGCTGTCCACCGGGGAGCCCGCCTGAATGCCCTGGCAGAACGCGATGAGCTGCTTCTCGCCGCCGAGCTTCAGCGCCTCGATGATGTCGGTGCGCTTCTCGCTGTACTTCGGGAACGCCTCGAAGCCGAGAAGCTCCGCCAGAGCCGCCGCAAACGCCGCAGTCTTGAGCGCCGCGCATACCGCTTCCGGCGCATGGAATATTCCAAGGTACATTCCGCGGAGCTGATTCAGACTCGCGCCGACCTCCTTGCCAGTGCCCGGAGTGGTCAGCCTGAACGCGCACAGCTCCACGAGGTCTGCCCTGCCCGCGATGTAGCCGCCGGTCTCCGCGATTCCGCCGCCGAGATTCTTGATAAGGCTGCCCGCGATGAGGTCGGCGCCGACTGAAACCGGCTCCTTTTCCTCGACCAGCTCGCCGTAGCAGTTGTCGGTGAATATAACGCAGTCCGGATTAACGCTGCGGACTGCCTCGCATATCTTCGCGATGACCTCAATGCTCAGCGACGGGCGCAGGGAATATCCCCTGGAGCGCTGGATATAAGCCATCCTGCAGGTTCCCGCGCGGCGCTTTATGCCGTCGTAGTCCGGGGTGCCGTCCGGCAGGAGGTCTACCTTGCCGAACTTCACGCCGAAATCCTTCAGTGAACCTATCCCATCGCCGGAAATTACGCCCTGCATGGTGTCGTAGGGGTCGCCGGTGACGGAAAGCAGCTCGTCCCCGGGGCGGAGGATACCGAACAGCGCAGTGGTTATCGCGTGGGTGCCGTTCACGAAATTGTGGCGCACCAGGGCGTCCTCGGCGCCGAGTATCTGCGCGAAGACCGCGTCCAGCTTGTCCCTGCCGTCGTCGCCGTAGCCGTAGCCGTTAGTCCCCTTCATGTGGATATCGCTTATCCTGTTGTCGATGAACGCCTTTAAAACGCGCTCGCCGTTGTATTCCGCCATGCGGTCGAACTCGGCAAACTGCGGAGCGCACAGCTCCATTGCCTTTTTTCCTGCTTCCACCAGTTCCGGTGAATAATCGAAGAATGCCATTTTATCTATCCTTTCAAGCCCGGGAGCCTTCCCGGAATTCAATTAACGCATACATTTTTATTTTACACTTTTTTAGGGGTTATGTCAACACCTAAATGTGAAAAATTCAGAAATTCTGACGCTCTGAAATTAGGGAACCACTGATTAAATCACGCCTGACGGCTTGCTGCGTATCTTGCTTGCATATTTTCCGTCATCTTGCACAATTCGTCCTAGCAAGGCGACAGCCTTGCGTCGTCCTCATTGTATAATCTGACGAAAAATCTGACTGCGCAATATACGCACCAGATTTAATCAGCGCTTCCTTAGGATTGACTTTTTCAGGAAAAGCGGGTATAATAGAAAGACCAAAGGAGGGTGCTATATGAAAAAAAGAATCGCGATACTATCTGCGCTGCTTCTGATGACAGGCTGCACCGGGAACGTCACATCGTCAGGGAGCCAGCCGAGCCAGTCCAGCCAGACAAGCCAGTCCAGCCAAACCAGCCAGTCCGAGCAGTCCGTAACTGCGCCGAAAGAGTCCACGCCGGAAAGCTCCGCACAGGCGGAAGCCACCGCCGAACCGCCAAGCACCGAGCCTGTAAATACCGCGGAGCCTCCGGAAACCATGCCGACCGGGGAGCTTCCCGGAACCGGAACGGCTGAGAGCCTTCCGGTAAAGGCGCAGTACCTTGAGGACGTGCCGGAGCTTGGTGAGCACGACACGTTCAGTCAGACCGACGGAACCGAGGTCAGCGAATCAGCCGTAAAGGTGGTATTCTCCGCAGAAAGCACGGTCAGCGACTTCAGGCTGCTGTCGATAGCAATGCAGGACATCGACGAGAACGGGATCTTCACGTTCTCCGCCGAGGAGCTGTACTCGCAGCCCGAGCTTACGCCGGAGCGTCCGCTGGAAGCGAGTCTGGTGTTCCTGGGAGATATCCCGAACAATGGGATCTCCTTCACCGACGCCGATGGGAACGTAAAATACTGCGCCGTGGATATGAGCGGCATGGACGGTTCCCTGATACTCTGGGAAATAACCGTAATATGAAAAAATCCCGCAGCCATACGGCTGCGGGATCTTAATTTGTTGAACTATCAGAGGTTGGCAGAGGCGTCAGAATCACGCAGCGTGAAGTTCCCTATAAGGCCCTTCATCGTTGCAGCCTGCGCCGAAAGCTCCTCGGAAGCCGCAGCGGATTCCTCCGCAGTCGCGGAGTTCGTCTGGACTACGTTGGAGATCTGATCGATTCCTATAGAAATCTGCTTGATGGAATCCGCAGCCTCCTTTGTGGAATCGGAGATCTTGTTGTTGATCTCCTCGACCTTTGCAGAGGATTCTACAACCGCCGTCATCATCGCGGCAGCTTCGTTCACGATGGCGCTGCCGTTCTCAATTGCGGAAACGGTGCCTTCGATCATGTTCGTGGTGTTCTGTGCAGCCTCGCCGGACTTGGCGGCAAGGTTGCGCACCTCGTCAGCCACGACCGCGAAGCCCTTTCCGGCTTCACCCGCACGCGCGGCTTCTATCGCCGCGTTCAGCGCGAGTATATTCGTCTGGAACGCGATGTCCTCGATGGTCTTGATAATGTTCTTGGTCTCTGCGGAGGAATTCTTGATCTCCTCCATTGCGCTGATGAGGTTCTCCATCTTCGCAGAGGTGTCGCCGAGCTTCTCGGCGGCTTCCTTTGTGCATTTGCTTGCATCTTCTGCGTCCTTGGAATTTTCGTGTATCATTTCGGATACCACGTTGATGGTCGCAGCCAGCTCCTCAACGGAGGAAGCCTGTTCGGTAGCGCCCTGTGACAGCGCCTGTGCGCCTGAGGAAACCTGTTCGGAGCCTGCCGCAACCTGGTCGGCGGCGGTGCTTATCTCGGACATGGTTGCGCTGAGCTTGTGGTTGATGTCGCGGACATAATGGAGCAGCTTCTGGCAGTCGCCGACATAGAACTTTTCATTCTCAGCAGTATGTACATTCAGGTTGCCGGTGGACATTGACTCGAGAATGCGCCCGATATCGCCGATAATGTTGTTGAGGTTGCTGACGACCGTCTTTGTCGCCTCGGAGAGACGTCCGGTCTCGTCCTTGGAATGAATCTCGGGAACCTGGCTTGTGAGGTCGCCCACGGCGAGCTTCTCGATACGCTCGGTGCATACTTTTACGGAGGAACCTATCTTCTTGCCGAGGCAAACTGAGATGAACGCTGAAACGACGCATGCAACAATAAGAAGGATCACGGTCATCACAATAGCGCGGGATGTAGAGTCCATAAAGTCGCCGGTGGGAGCGTAAACTGCAAGCGACCAGCCGTTTAAATCCGGGATCGGGGCATAGGAAAGGAACTTGCTTACGCCGTTCAGCGTGTACCGCGCAATGCCGGATTCGCCTGCACGCATGCTCTCGTGCGCCTTTGCAAGCGTCTTGTATCCGGTCTGACCGGAGGTGTCCGCAGCCGCAAGCTGTTCGATGTTCTCGCCGCGCTTTACAAGATCGCTGTCGAGGTCGGCGATGGTGTTGCCGTTCTTGTCGATTATGTAGGCTCCGCAGTTATCGCTGACCTTTATGCTTCTCACGATATCGTTGAGGAATTCGGGATCAGGAACGATGGTAATGCAGCCCGCTGTTTCGCCGTCGGTAATGCCGTTTTTCCAGATAGGAGCCGCGATTATGATCATCAGTTCGCCGGTCACTCTGGAAACGATAGGCTCGGTTACGGTGACATTTCCTTTCATCGCGTTCTGGAAGTACTCGCGGTCGGAATAGTTGTTGCCGTCGAAGCTTTCCCCGTTAGGCTTGATGATGTTGCATTTCTGCAGTTCGTGACGCTCAATGATCTGCTGAACTATTTCGCTGAGTTCGCTGTCGCTGGTCGACGAGTCTGAGAGCTGGGACATTGTGCCAAGCTCCCTTGCAATGTTGGTATAGGAACGCATCTCCCAGTATGCGCGCTCCGCCGCGACCTGCGCCGAAGCGGTCATGCTGCTGTATACCAGATTTACGGTACTGTTGTAGATCATGATGCAGGCAAATCCGCCAAGCGTGAACAGCGAAATTGCGACTGTAAGGATACAGCTTACCAGTATCCTCATACCGATAGATTTCATAGAAAACCCTCCCTGTTATTTTGCTGCGCCGCGCAGGTGTCATTCGGATCATACGGCGCTGCATATCACACCGCGAGCCGAACATTTGAACATTTATAGAAAATGCCCTGCCGTGATGTAATTTTCTTTAATTAATAATACCACAAAAATCATGGTAAATCAAGCGGATTTTCACACATTTTTCGACAATCTGGTGATTTTTGTAGATACTATATAAAAGCCGGGGATGCATAGAGGTTCACATTATACAAACACGAACTGCACCAGCAGCATGTAGATAACCGTCCCGGCGGCGATGGACAGCAGCATGCTGCGCTTCCACAGGTGAATTCCGACCGTGGCGGCTCCTGCGATAAGCTCCGGGAGACCCCAGCTATACTCCGTCACGGAAACGCTGCGCAGACAGTAGACGATGAGCATTCCGAAAATTGCGCCGGGGAGCACCTTCCCGAGGTACTGTATATATTTCGGCGTGGACTTGTCCTGCCGGAACACCAGGAACGGCAGGAAACGCATTGCCATCGTCCCGAGGGTGCACATCGCGATGGTGATTATCTGTTCGGCGATGGTCACTTTTCCTCACCTGCCTTCCGCCCGACGGGCTTCCTGAACGCGGTGAGAAGCAGCAGTATGCATATCATCGCGGGTATCATGAAGTTATCCTTGCCGAATATCAGCAGGCAGGCAGCGCTGCTCGCCAGACCCGCCCATTCGCTGAAATGGCGCTTCTCCTTGAGCCACTGCTCCAGGAATATCACGATGAACATTGCTGTCATCACGAAATCCAGACCCTTCGTGTCGAAGGTGATGAGATTTCCGAGCAGACCTCCCAGTGTGGCTCCGCCGACCCAGTAGAGCTGGTTGAGCAGCGTTACGAAGAAGTAGAACCAGCCGCGGTCACAGTCCTCGGGGATCTCAGCGGTGCAGTTTATGCTGAACGTTTCGTCGCACATGCCGTAGATGAGGTAGAATTTCTTCCAGCCCATGTCCTTGAACTTGTCCAGCATGGAAATTCCGTAGAACAGGTGCCGCGCCTGTATCATCAGCGACACCATCAGCACCTGGAGCGGCGCGAACGGCGAAAGCAGCATCTGCGCCGCGAGGAACTCCAGACTGCCGCCGAAAATCACCGCCGCCATTATCATCGGGTAAACAAAGCTGAACCCGGAAACGTTCATGTAGATACCGTAAGCCATTCCCAGAAACAGGAACCCCGCAAGTATCGGTATAGTGCAGGGAAACGCCGCCCTGAACGACCTCGTTATAATGCCCTTGTTATTTTCCATGTCGTGTAGTGCCTCCATTCCGAACAGCTATGTATTATATCATATTACTGTGTATTTTGCAAGAGAAGATAAGGAATTCCCGCCAGTATATGTAAGTATTCCGGGTCGTTTATACCTGTGCGGCGCGGTAAATAGTACTTTACAATCCGCGCAGAATATGTTATAATAAGTTATATTATGTTCGGAAAAGGGGAACCATTTATGAAAAAGCTGACCCGCCTTAAATGTCTATCGAGCCTTATCCTGGCTCTGGCGGCGGCGCTGTCGCTGACGGCATGCTCCGCCGATACGGCTTCCGGGGTATTCCCGGAGCTGTCGCAGATAGTCGGCGAGATAATACAGACCGCAGAGGAAAGCTCCCCGGTAACGCGGGAGTTCTTCCAGACCCAGGAGCCGGAGGAGCAGTCCGCAAAGCCTGAGCGCCCTGACGTTCCGCAGACCCCCGGCGAGGGGCAGGTTGGCTTCCCGCAGACCGATGAGGAGTCCGCGCAGCCTGACGCGCCGCCGGAAAGCTCCATCGCCGAGGACGGCAGCTACACCACCAAGGAGGACGTCGCGCTGTATATCCACACCTACGGGAAGCTGCCGCAGAACTTCATCACGAAGAAGCAGGCGCGGGAGCTTGGCTGGGGCGGTGGTTCCCTGGAGCCATACGCGCCGGGCATGTGCATAGGCGGCGACCGGTTCGGGAATTACGAGGGTCTGCTGCCGGAGGGTCACAGCTATACCGAGTGCGACGTAAACACGCTGGGAGCCTCCAGCCGCGGCGCGGAGCGGATAATATTCTCATCGGACGGGCTGATATACTACACCGGCGACCACTACGCGAGCTTCACATTATTATACGGAGAGGAATAAACCATGAAAACACTTATCATCGACGCTGCCTCCATCGACAGCATGTACACTATCCACGACAGATTCATTGCCGCGTTCGATTTCGCGGAGTGCTACGGCGAGACCCTGGATTCGCTGCACGATTACCTCTGTGAGATAAATAAGTTCGACGCCCACGTGAAAATACTGAATAATTCCAGGCTCGAGGAAGCCGTAGGCGCGAAGGAAGCCGCCGCGCTCCGCAGAGTGCTGACCGACACCGAGGCAGAGAATCCAAGGTTCACAGTTGAGTTCGTTGACTGAGCAGGAAATAAAAACTAACTGCGCCTTTATGGGCGCAGTTTTCCTTTTTGACCGTGCTATAATATGTATCAGCAAATGCGCAGAATAAATCACGGGAACCTCTAAAAACCGGTTTGAAAAGGGAAAATGGGTAGAGTGCGCCGAAT
>OWJI01002452.1_pt1 | contig 10069 bp, 9 predicted proteins | sample 1732541 | NCBI WGS metagenome assembly OWJI01 (sample SAMN05065727, study PRJEB22554) | human gut metagenome | biome: ENVO:2100002; feature: ENVO:00000062; material: ENVO:00002003 | host: Homo sapiens | place: USA
GATCTGCGCATGTCTCGTGGGCTCGGAGATGTGTATAAGAGACAGCTTCTGCATACACAGAATATGACAGAGGGGCAGACAATAAAGACAGCCCTAAAATCATGGAAGCGCGTCTATGATGATTCTTCCATGCTTCAACAAATGCATTACATCTCATTCGTTCTAATTTAAAGTTAATATTAATTCTCGTTGTTTTGCAAAAACTATTCGATTATAATCTTAATTAAAGACGAAGCTAATTTTAATACGTACTCACTTTTCATACCATATTTCTCCTATAAAATACATTTTCTCCATTAAATACGCAACTATATATTATACTTTACTTCAAGCAGCTCCAACAAATTCTTTGTTTTGTTGTTGAATAAAGAATAAAAAGTGTAAATTTGTACCTAGATGCCACTTAAACTAACCACATATTATCATGGGAAGGACATTCCTGAATTACCAGGAAAAAACGCCTTCCATTCCAAAGAGTTATTTCAGATTTATGAAGCGACTCCGGGCTATACTCCTTTATTAATAGTGGCAACAGAAGACGGCAGACCTATGGCACGCCTGCTTGCCGCCATCCGCAAAGCGAAAAAGGCTATCCGCAAAGCATTCGAGAACTCTATGGCAGGCAAAGGTTCCAACCTTGTGGAAATCGTTTCCACCTGTAACTCCGGCTGGAAGATGTCTCCGGAGAAATCAAACAAATGGATGCAGGAGCACATGTTCCCCTTCTATCCATTGGGTGACTTGAAAGATAAACAATGATGCTAAAAACAGAAGAACAATGAAAGAAGAAATCATTATAGCAGGCTTCGGCGGACAAGGCGTATTGTCCATGGGAAAGATTCTAGCATATTCCGGACTGATGGAAGGCAAGGAAGTTACCTGGATGCCGGCCTACGGACCGGAACAGCGTGGCGGTACTGCAAACGTTACCGTAATCGTGAGCGACGAGAAAATCTCCTCGCCCATCCTGAGCAAGTATGATGCGGCTATCATCCTGAACCAACCTTCACTAGAGAAGTTCGAGAGCAAAGTAAAGCCGGGCGGCATACTTATCTACGACGGCTACGGCATCATCAACCCGCCTACCCGTAAGGATATACACATTTACCGCATCGACGCCATGGATGCAGCCAATGAAATGAACAACGCAAAGGCTTTCAATATGATTGTGCTTGGCGGACTGCTGAAGATTGCTCCCATCGTAACGCTGGAGAACGTTATCAAGGGATTGAAAAAGACACTCCCCGAACGTCACCACCACTTGATACCCATGAATGAAGAGGCTATCAAACGCGGTATGGAGCTGATTAAAGAGGTCTGAAAAAACAGACCGTCCGTTTGAGGTAAACAGATGGTCTGTCAGCCCCGAACGGACGATGCGTTCAATATAAACGGATGATGTATTTCAAAGCGATACATCATCCGTTTTTCATTGCCCTCATATCACCAATGGTCAGGCATATCGGAATAGTCCGTCAGTTTTGTGCAATCTCCGAAGCAACGTACATATTCTTGCAGTGCAACGAACTCGGTCGGGTAGTCTCCGCGTTCATACAAGTGTACCTTTTTATTGCCTATATTATTATCAATTATAAGGACAAACTCCCGTATCGCGCATCTTGCATCTGGAGTTTGTAATCTTGCATATCCCCCTTCCGTTGATTACATCATCGATCAGATTTTCACAAGTCACTTTATACTTACCTTTCCCACCCGAATTGCCGGCAGCGGAAAGGACTATATAAAGAATGAGCAGCGCAATTGCCACGAATATCAGAATCCAGGTGATAGTGAACACCGCATAGGTAGTCAATACCATATATCCACACCGCCATGCAATCTGTTTTCTGCCTTCGGGTGCGGCACTGCGTATCTGATACCAGGCATAACCGATGAGGGCAAGCACGGATATGCCCACCAGCCAGCCGATTACCGCCTCACCGTCCGAACCCCAGAACTGCGACAGTACGGCAACCACACCCAGCACAGCACCTATCCAATAATAACTATTCGACTCCGGCACAACGTCCACTCCGGACATCTCACGGAGATGCTTGGGGACGAAACCGTTCCATTTCGTAAAAGACAAGATGACCGCCACAAAAGACAAGATGACAAGCAACAGCAAACCGCCGAACAAACCTGCCAGGTTTACCGCTACGTCGTAGAACAGTCGCCACCTTTCCGCTTTCCTGTTTTCCGCACGACTGCAACGCACGATACGGCGTATCACGCGCCAAACCGGATACACCAGCGTCAACGCTACAAACGTACCTGCAAACCAATACATCTGTGTATCCGTAGGCGTCTTATCTATAAAAAGCCCCACGCTGCAAAGCAGACCCACCATCATCATTACAAACCCCAGCACCCCGGTTACAATCAATGTGCGGAGAGAACGGAAGCTGAATGAGGATACAATCTCCGTACCTGCCTTCTTATTGAACCAACCTTTTACTTTACCGAACCTCAAAAACAAAAGACATGAGAAAACAAAGCCGAACAGACCCAATATTTGAGAAAGCAAAGCCAATAATACGATTATAGTTTCCATAATACCTTGTCTATTATCATTCGTAATAAGTAATGCTACGTTCCGCAATACCATAGGGCTGTCCGTTAAGGGTTATCACCATGCGTGTCCAGTTGCCCCGGTCGTCCGTTTCCGGATAATCGTAAGACACCTTATTATCATCGGAAGATACGCAGGTTTCCAGCCAGCCTTTTTCGTTATAGGTATACTCCTTTACGGTGAGATAATCGTCCATCTCGCTGTAAGCGGACTCTTTCAGCACACGCCCCAAAGCATCCTTCACAACATAATCGCGTTCCGTATCACCATGCTCTATGCAATTGCCATCCACGTACTCTGTCTTTGAAGCATCCACCGGATACTCACTGGTAGTCTTGTCGCCGCCGATATACATGTCTTCGATTGTACTTGCCAGCTTGCCGTCCCGATAAACATATCTGCGGTCGGTTAGCAGTTCACCGTTCTGAAAGAGTTTCTCATTGCTGACATTCCCGTCCCGATAGGCATAGACCGTAATGTATTTGACGGCGTCCACCACACTCACCACAGAATCGAGCTGCCCGGCAGCATTATAAATCCGGGTATCTTCTTTCGGAAAGAAATCCGTTTCACGATAAGAATCCGGTTTGCCGTCCTTTACTGTTTCATTGCCCTGGGACTTCGCGTTGTAAATCAAGGTTTGCACCTTATGCACTTTACCGTTCAGTCCTTCTTTGTCCGTCCCATTGCCGTTTTGTGTGGATACGCCACCACAGGCTGCCAGCACAATAAGTGCCGCCGCCATTAAAAGCCTGTTCATAGTTGTTTGCCTTTAAGATTAAAGAAGTTTGTTTCTATCAGAAGCCGTAAGCCTGCTTACGTATAGCCATATAATCTTTCTCTGCCAGAAATACAATCTTGGCAAATTCCGTAAAGTCGTAGGTATGGCAGTTGATGTACACCGGAGCTCCTTCGCTATGGCAAGGTACGCCGGCTTGAACCATCTGTCCGGGAGCATATTCGGCTTTCAAAGAGCTGTTATAAGAATTACCGTTGAAAGGGTTCAACTGTCCGAGTTCAATCAAATGGTCGTTGGCCTTCATCAAGGCGAAATACAGACGGGTATCTTTCAGCGGATATTCGCCTTCGGCACATTGACGTTTGGTTTCACGTACTACAATATCCCGTTTGGGAGTGACCGTAACCCTCACAATTATACTGCCCGCCTCTCTGCCGGCATGATATTCCGCCACCTTAGCACCCGTTATCTGAAAATCAGGGTAAACATCTCCCGTACAGACAATTTCACGTCCGACAAGTTTCTCGCCTTCTTCCGCCGCCTTCTGATAACTCTTGGCAGCATATTCATCAAACTCTTTCAGTTTCTTCTGATACCGGTCCAAATCATCCTCCTTACGCAAGCTTTCGTCCAATGCTTTTTTCTTGGCAGCCACCTCTGCAAATATCGCAGGCACACGGCCCAAAGGCGCATCGCTACTTGCAGCCGAACCCGAAGCGGCTCCACCGCCGCATGCCGACAACACAACCAGTCCGCAGAACATTGCGGATAAAGTTATAACCGTAAACTTTTTCATACTATTGAATTATTTAAATGAGTAATGTTGTCAGCATTTACGGATAGGGATTATCCCTTTGGAGATAGCTGTCATAATGAGGTCGGCCACATTACGTGCATCCAGCTTGTCCATCAGATGACGGCGGTGCGTATCAACCGTATTGGTAGAGACACAAAGTTCCTGAGCTATTTCCTGCGTGTTCTTGCCCTCGGATATCCGTTTCAGTACATCAAGTTCGCGCAAGGTCAGTTCCTCACGCCGCCCTTCGTCCGAACGCCGCATCTGTGCACGCACATGCTCGGCATAAGGGCAATAGTAAGTTCCGCCATCCAACACCCGGCGAATGGCTTCGGCTATTTTCGTAGAATCGATGGATTTAAAACAAGATACCGTCTACTGCACTCTGAATCAAATCTTTGATAAACCAGATTTCTTCGTGCATGGTGTTGACAATGATGCGTGCCCGCGGGTCTTTCTCCCGTATCCGCACAATGATGTCCATCCCGGATATGTCGGGTAGTTCCATATCCAGCACGAAAAGATTGAAACGTTGAGATGCGATAAGATGCAATGCCTCCTGTCCCGACGATGCAGTACATACGTTTTTTATTTCCGGTAGCGAACATTCTACTATCCGCTTCAAACCTTGAAGCACCAAATCATGGTCATCCACCAACAAAATGCGTATATCTCTTTCTTTCATCAACCTATCTTTGTGTTCTGAATTATGTTGCAAAGAAATAGCATTTATCAATATGCGGCATCATCAAAAATAGTGATTTTACTCTCCGGCATACCGGTTTTCCATTAAATGGATAACGATATTTCAAGCTTGAACTTTTGGCTTCCGTCCTGAATATCCGTGGTAAACAAACCACCGACGGCTTTGGCGCGTTCTTGAATGGTAGTAAGCCCGATGCCCTTTCCCCGCACCTCGTCACCACAGTAGTTTTTACCGTTATTTGAAATTTGCAGAGTCAGCAACTTCCGTTTCAATGTAAGAGTCACATCTATCTCCGTCGCTCCGGAATGTTTCAGGATATTGGACAGCAACTCCTGCATGATGCGATAAACTTCATAAGACACCTCTTCGGGCACTTGGCTCCATTGAATCTCTTCATTTTCCTTACTGAACGCAAGTTGCACCGACGCAGGAAGGGCAAGCCCTTCCACATAGGCCTCCACCGTCTCGGCAAGGGTAGTAACCTGGAACTTAGGCGGCATCAGTTCGTGAGAAATACAGCGTACATCACTGCGCACCTGCTCCAGCAGAGCCAGAATCTCCCGTTTCGATTCGTCCGTAGGCTGCATGTACTGCATATTCATACCGATACCAAGCAGGTCGTTACACACACCGTCGTGCAAATCCTTGGCAAGGCGCGTACGTTCGCGCTCCAAACCGTCTATATAGCTTTGGGCAAGTTTCAATTCCTCCTCTTTCCTGATGCGCTTACGCCGGAAGACATAATAGGCAGCCAGCAGCAGGAAAGCGGAAGAAGCCGCCACTGCCGCCACACTCCATTGCATCGTCTTAGCTTTCTGTTCCAAATGTTGCTGAGTGAGCCGCGCTATCTCAAGTTCCTTTTCCTGATTCTCGTATTTAATGGAGAGTTCCGACAATTCTGTCTCCACCTCTGCTTTATGCAGGCTGTCTGCCGTATGATAGGCCTTTGCGTAATACTCCATAGCCTCCGGATAGTTTTTCATTCCGGCATAGTTGCGTGCCATTCTCTCAAAAAGCCGGTCTACGGGAGTCTGCGAACTGCTGTCCCTCGCAGCCAGCATCCGTTTCTGGATATGCAGACTCTCGCCATAGCGTCCCATTTTAGTCAGTATGTCACACAGACTTTCATGATACCCCTGCACCTCGGCATTGGTAGCGGGCAGTCCTGCCGCCACTTTATCGCCTTCCGCCATGTAATGATTGATGGAGTCGCGATTGTCCAACCTGTAATAGGCACTCAACAGATACGCTATGATTTTCAGTACGAATCTCGGCTTCTGCTGCTCCCGTGCTTTGGCAAGTACGGGATAAAGCAGTTGGGCAGCTTCCGCATAATTTTCCCTCAGCATGAAAATACTTCCCGCCGTAGCGGCAGCATACATCACCATGTCCATGTCATCACTCTTCTCCGATGCCTCCAACGCTTTCCGGATGTAATATTCGCCTTCTTTCAGCCGGGCGGTGTTCGTATAGAGAATGGCTATACTCGTCAGTAACTGTGTCCGTTCATCATAAGCCTCGCGATTATCAAGCAACGCCAATGCCCGGTTATAGCACACCAGCGCCGAATCGGGCATCTCCTTTCTACGGTATATCACGCCGACAGAGGAAAGCACGGAAGCTATCTCGACCTCGTCCCAATGCAAACGTCCGGCTTCTTCGAGCACAAAACGGAAACGCTTTAACGATTCGTCCAACTGCCCCGAAGAAAAATAAGCGTCTGCCAGATTATTCAAGAGGTAAAGGTAAGGCTCGGCTTTATCCGTTGCGGCATATTTCAATCCCTGTTCGCAATAATACCGGGTACTGTCCGCCTGGCGATAGGCGTAGTATTCTCCCAAATGACAATAAGCCGCTGCAATGCTGTCGCGGTTCTTCTGACTCATGCCGCGTGCCAGCTCTTCCCGGCAAGCCTGCAACTCCGCATCTTGAGCGTATAAACAAGGATAAATTATAAACATCCCCAAAAGGACAAACAATGTTTTCATGTTATAAGATATGGATTTTAAGTATATATAAACAGTCTTTGACACCCACTCACCACAAAGGTAACAATTCATCATAATATCTGCGCAAATATAAATAACCCGGCACATACAATGCTCCATTTACAAGAAAAAACATTCTTTCCATCTCATTTTTATCGTCAAAAAGAAAGAGATTGCCTGTAAACGCCGAATGTAAAAAAGAAGCAAAAAAGGCTGAATTCCGTAAGCGAATAATTTTTTATTGTATCTTTGCGCCTAATTATGAGACGAATCGTACTGACATACATATTTCTATCTATTATAGGCATCTTGGGCGTCGGGGCACAAAACCCTTTCAACCGTATGGATCCTGTAACAGGCCGTGACCAGTTCGGCAACCAGGTAGACCCCAACACATTACCCGATAATCTGGAAGACAGCACCGATACGGAAATCCAAAGCCTTCCGCCCAAACTCTATATGTGGCGTTTGAGTGAAACATTGGGCAACCGCACTATTATCCCCGCTGATACTGCCAACCTGAACTTCCAGAATACCAATCTGGTAGAAGGCATGTACGGACACTATAATTATCTGGGTAATCTGGGTTCCCCCCGTATGTCACGTATCTTTTTTGAACGCAGAGACAACGAGCCGACCATCTTCATGGAGCCCTTCTCCAGCTTCTTCGTCCGCCCCGATGAAGTGAAATTTACCAACAGTAATGTGCCTTTCACCAATCTTACCTACTATAAAGCAGGAAATAAGGTCAACGGTGAAGAACGCTTCAAGTCCTATTTCTCGGTAAACGTCAACAAGCGGCTGGCGTTCGGCTTCAACATTGACTATCTGTACGGACGGGGATACTACCAGAACCAGTCCACATCGAACTTCAATGCCGGAATATTCGCCAGCTATATAGGTAATAAATACCAGATGCAGGCGGTGTACAACAACTTCACTATGAAGATGAATGAAAACGGCGGTATTCAGGACGACCGTTACATCACGCGCCCGGAAGATATGGCGGAAGGCAAGAAAGAATACGAATCCACCACCATTCCGGTTAAGTTGGAACAGACGTCAAACAAGAACAAAGATTTCTATGTATACCTGACGCACCGTTACCGCCTCGGCTTCACACGTGAAACCACAACTGTGGAAGATGCCAAATCCCCCAAAAGAGCAGTTGCCAACGACAGCGTACCTTTAGCCAAAGATACCATTATAACCGAAGAGTTCGTTCCCGTCACCAGCTTCATACATACCATGAAAGTGGAACGGGCGCGTCATAAATTCTCTTCCGCCAAGGAGACGGAAGGGCAATACCCCAACGCTTACTTCAACGAAGTAGCCAGCAGGGACTCTACTACGGCTTTCAGTGTAAAGAACGTATTCGGCATCGCTTTGCTCGAAGGTTTCAACAAGTATGCCAAAGCCGGACTGACAGCCTATATATCGCATAAATTCAGCCGCTATGAGCTGATGGACACATTGTCGCGAACCAATTTCGACGAACAGGAGATATTCGTTGGCGGCGAACTGGCCAAACGGCAGGGCAAAACGCTGCATTACAACGTAAACGGTGAAGTGGGCATCATGGACAAGGCACTCGGACAGTTCCGCGTCAATGCCGACCTCGACTTGAACTTCCGCCTCTGGAAGGATACCGTGAACTTCTATGCACGAGGTTATGTAAGCAACACGCTACCCTCTTTCTATATGCGTCATTATCACTCCAACCATTACTATTGGGACAATGAAAACATGGACAAGGAGTTCCGCACACGTGTGGAAGGCGAGCTGAACATCAGCCGCTGGAAAACCAATCTGCGTGCCGGCGTAGAGAACATAAAGAACTACACCTATTTCAACCAGAATGCCATGCCCGCTCAGGAAAGCGGTAATATACAGGTGCTCTCCGCTACACTGAAACAGGATTTCCGCTTAGGCATCCTGCATCTGGACAACGAAGTAACTTGGCAGAAATCAAGCAATGAAACGGTATTGCCCCTGCCGCAGCTCTCGCTATATCACAATCTGTATCTGCTTGCCAAAATAGCCAAGAAAGTGCTGACTGTACAACTTGGTGCGGATGTGCGGTATTTTACCAAATACAATGCGCCTGCCTATACCCCTGCCATTCAGCAGTTCCATCTTCAAGCAGCAGATGACCAGGTGGAGATTGGCGGCTATCCGATTGTAAACGTATACGCCAATCTGCATTTGAAGCGGACACGCATCTTTGCCATGATGTATCACGTTAATGCAGGAATGGGTAAAGGCAATTATTTCCTTGTGCCGCACTACCCTATAAACCCGCGTCTGTTCAAGATTGGCATTTCATGGAATTTCTACGACTAATGCCGTCTTTCAACTATGAAAAAGAGTAAATTATCAAAATATATCATCCTGGGGGCAATAGCCGCAGTCGTTGCCACATTTATATTGCCCAAAAAGGAAATCCGTAAAGGACATCCGCGCGATTATGCCGAAATAGCAGCAGACGGTACGCTCCATGCCGCTACGGAATATAACTCCATCAGCTTTTATGTGGACGGAGACACCCTGTCCGGATTTCATTACGAATTGATAGAGGCTTTTGCCCGTGACCACGGTCTGCAGGTAGCCATTACTCCCGAAATGAGTTTTAACGAACGTTTGGAAGGTCTGGCAAACGGCAGGTTCGATGTCATAGCCTATGGAATTTTAGCAACCAGCGAATTAAAGGACTCCTTGCTTCTGACCTCTCCGATTGTTCTGAACAGGCAGGTATTGGTACAACGGAAAACAGACTCTCCCGACGATTCCCTGTTTATCAAAAGCCAATTGGACTTAGCGGGAAAGACGCTGAATGTGGTAGAAGGGTCGCCTTCCATCCTGCGCATCCGTAATTTAGGAAACGAAATCGGTGATACCATATATATTAAGGAAGTAGAAAAGTATGGTTCCGAACAACTTATCGCCCTTGTCGCACATGGCGATATCGATTATGCCGTATGCGAAGAAAGCATCGCTCGCGCAGCAGCCGACAGTCTGCCGCAGATAGACATAAATACGGCTATCAGCTTCACCCAATTCTACTCATGGGGAGTGAGCAAACAGTCTCCTGTACTCTTGGACAGCCTGAATGCCTGGCTGGAAAGATTCAAAAAAGGAAAAGAGTACCGGAAAATATATAAGAGATACTACTAAAAAGTTAAACGCTGAAAGCTAAAAGGTCGTGTCAAAAAGAACCTGATAATTTCCTGTCTCTTATACACATCTGACGCTGCCGACGATCGCATAA
>OWJI01002456.1_pt1 | contig 10057 bp, 9 predicted proteins | sample 1732541 | NCBI WGS metagenome assembly OWJI01 (sample SAMN05065727, study PRJEB22554) | human gut metagenome | biome: ENVO:2100002; feature: ENVO:00000062; material: ENVO:00002003 | host: Homo sapiens | place: USA
GATCTGCGCATGTCTCGTGGGCTCGGAGATGTGTATAAGAGACAGGTATTGGAAAACCCGGATTCAATCTCCAAACTAGTGCTCCGCAAAGGTCTGGATGCCGGTACGGCTTTCGAAATCCTGTCCATTGATATCGCTGATATCGATATAGGTAAGAACATCGGTGCGGCTTTGCAGATAGACCAGGCAAATGCCGATAAGAATATCGCCCAGGCCAAAGCTGAGGAACGCCGTGCAATGGCCGTGGCCAGCGAACAGGAAATGAAGGCGAAAGCTCAGGAAGCACGCGCCAAGGTGATCGAGGCGGAAGCCGAAGTACCTAAGGCCATGGCAGAAGCATTCCGTAACGGTAATCTGGGCATCATGGATTATTATCGGATGAAGAACATCGAAGCTGATACTTCCATGCGTGAAACCATAGCCAAACCATCGGGAAACAACTCAAACCAGCCGTTGAGTAAATAACCGGTAGAATTATTGCTCCAGAAAAACGTCGGAACCGGTGAACAGTAATCCCGTTCCGGCGTTTTCTATTTATAAACGTATCAACCAAAAAATCCAGAATATGAAAAAGTATTTTGCATCTTCCGAACTTATTATCAATGATGACGGTTCAGTTTTTCATCTGCACGTAAAGCCTGAGTGGCTGGCAGACAAAGTAATCCTGGTGGGCGACCCTGGCAGAGTGGCACTGGTAGGCTCACACCTTGAGAATAAAGAATGTGAAGTGGAAAGCCGCGAGTTCAAAACCATTACAGGTACCTACAAGGGCAAACGCATCACGGTGGTTTCTACGGGTATTGGTTGCGACAACATCGATATTGTGATGAACGAACTGGACGCCTTGGCCAACATCGACTTCAACACACGTGAAGAAAAGCCCCAACTTCGCCAGTTAGAACTGGTACGTATCGGTACTTGTGGCGGTTTGCAACCGAATACGCCCGTAGGTACATTTATCTGCTCGCAAAAGTCCATTGGTTTCGACGGCCTGCTGAACTTCTATTCAGGGCGCAATGAAGTGTGCGACCTGCCATTTGAACGTGCATTCCTGAACCACATGGGATGGTCGGGAAATATGTGCGCACCTGCTCCGTACGTGATCGACGCCAATGCCGAACTGATAGAGCGCATTGCCGGAGACGATATGGTACGCGGTGTAACGATTGCCGCCGGTGGTTTCTTTGGTCCGCAAGGACGCGAACTACGTATTCCGCTGGCCGATCCGAAGCAAAATGAAAAGATCGAGAACTTTGAATACAATGGCTATCGCATTACGAACTTCGAGATGGAAAGCTCCGCACTGGCCGGTTTGAGCCGCCTGATGGGACATAAGGCGACCACGGTATGCATGGTCATAGCCAACCGGTTGATTAAAGAAGCCAATACGGGCTACAAGAATACGATTGACACATTGATAAAAACCGTACTGGACAGAATTTAAGAAACACCCACTCAAATATACTTGATGATTGTTTCCTTCAATCTTTCGTAAGTATATGGTTTGGCAATAATATCATTGCATCCGGCGGCTAATGCTTGTTGTTGTTCTATCAGAAAAGCATTGGCCGTCACCGCAACAATAGGCAGATCGATGTCGATGGTACGTATCTTTTCCGTAGCCTGAATACCGTTCATCACTGGCATGCGGATGTCCATCAATATCAGGTCGGGACGCTCGCGCAAGAAACTATTTACGGCCTCTTCGCCATTGGTAACCCACGAAATGGTGTAGTCCTTCTTCAGCAAAATGTTTATCTGCATAAAGTTAGACTCCGTATCTTCGGCTATCAAAATTTTCTTCCTGCCGTCTGATCTTCGCTCTACGTGGGCATTGATCTCAACAGGTTCACCATCCGCTCCCAACACAAACTGACGGTAAGGAAGGGTCATCACGAAAGTGCTCCCCACTCCTACTTCGGACTCTACGGAAATCTTTCCTCCCAATCTCTCCACGATGCTCTGGCAGATGGGAAGCCCCAGACCTGTGCCCTGAACAAAATCGTTCAGCTTTTCGAAACGGTTGAAAATCAAGGGCAATTTCTCCTTTGCAATGCCGCAACCGGTATCCGTTACATAAACCTTCAACCATTCTCCGCAGGCTTCCAACCCCAGGGTGATGGCCCCTTCATGGGTATTCTTAATGGCATTGGAGAGGAAGTTGAACAGCACTTGCGTAATCCTATTCCGGTCCACCATAATCCAGATTTCTTCATCGGGACGTATCACATTCAGTCGGATGCCTGTTTTCATTTTCAGGCGATGCACTTTCTCCACTTCGTCAATCAGTCCGGTCATTTCGACCAACTGGAAGTTCATTTCCGATTTTCCCGACTCGATGCGGGAAAGGTCCAGAATGTCATTTATGAGTTGCAACAACAGGTTGCTATTCTTTTGAATGATGTTCAGGTATTCGGCTTTCTCCACTTCATCTTCCGTCAAAGCTATGATTTCAGAGAATCCCACGATAGCATTCAAAGGAGTGCGGATCTCGTGGCTCATATTGGCCAGAAACACCGATTTCATGCGGTCAGCCTCTTCTGCCCGTTGCTTCGCCTCGATGAGTTCATTGGAGCGTTGCACCCTGTCACCGATATCGTGTATCAATGCCATCACTTTATTATCTTCGAACGGAGCGATGCGTGCCTGGAAATAATGTCTTTCGCAATCATCCACATCCAGAGGATACTCTATCTCCTTCAACTCCCCGTCTTCGAGGCATTGACGTATGTTCCGTAGAAACAGGTCGCTGACTTCGGGAGAATAGATAGTGCGCCCGTCCGCTCCCCGTAGCTGTTCAACGGGATGGAGCAAAATGGTGTCAGAAGACATTAACACGTCGGTGATGAAGAAATCCTGATCCAAAATAAATATAAATTCAGGCAATGCCTGTATTATCTTCCGGTTTCGCTCTTCCACGCGCGATATGTGTGCTTCGCGCTCGCACTGCCCGGTGACGTTCACGGTATAGCATAAGAGCCTTTCCAGATTTCCACTTTTATCTTTCTCTACAGATAAGAGGTGGTCCTCCAACCAGACTATTTCGCCATGCGCGCCTACGCAACGCACCCGTAAGACATTGGACTCATCAAAGCCATCCAATTTCTTTTGAAAGCCATCCAACGACACCAAATGCTTATCATCGGGATGCACAAAGCTACAGAACTCTTCCAAATTCTGATAACGGATGCCGACTTTATCCAAGCCTAAACTTTCGAAATATTCCTGAGTGAAAGTGCACTCAAAGGTATTGATATTTATCTCCCAAAGAGCAATTTGATGGGCAGCCAGAACGGAGTTGACCTTCAATAATTTCTCTTTCAGTAGTTCCGTGTTCTCGTCTTTCTCGGTAGTATGAGAAGCGGAATCATGCATTTTTATTTTGTCTTGCGCCATAATAACAAAGTGTATCATGTAAAGGCTACGAAAATTGAGCAAATGTAATAAAAAAGAGTAAGTAATATACAATCGCGTTCTTTTTTTTACCCCAAAAGGCTATCTTTGCAACGCAAATAACAATTTTTATGATGAATCAGGATACCATCTGTGCCATTGCCACGGCCCAAGGAGGAGCAATCGGAAGCATTCGCGTCTCAGGAGCGGACGCCATTCGTATCACCAGCCGCATTTTCACCCCGGCAAAATCCGGTAAAACGCTGGCGAATTGCAAACCTTATACACTGACTTTCGGGAAGATACACGATGGCGAGGAAATCATCGACGAGGTTCTTGTCAGCCTGTTTCGCGCCCCGCACTCTTACACGGGCGAAGATAGTACGGAGATCACCTGCCACGGTTCGAGCTATATCTTGCAACAGGTTTTGCAATTGCTCATCAAGCACGGTTGCCGCCTGGCGGGACCGGGGGAATACACGCAACGCGCCTTTCTCAATGGCAAGATGGATTTGAGCCAGGCCGAAGCCGTGGCGGACCTGATTGCTTCTTCGTCTGCCGCCACCCACCGCCTTGCCATGAGCCAGATGCGTGGCGGATTCAGCAAGGAGCTTACGGAGCTACGCAACCAGTTGCTACACTTCACTTCACTGATTGAGCTGGAACTGGATTTCAGCGACCATGAAGAGTTGGAGTTTGCGGACAGAACGGAGCTTTGCCGATTGGCGGATCATATCGAGGGGGTCATTTCCCGACTGGTACATTCGTTCAGCGTAGGAAATGCGATCAAAAACGGCGTACCGGTAGCCATCATCGGCGAAACGAATGCCGGGAAATCAACGCTCCTCAATGTATTGCTGAACGAGGACAAGGCTATCGTGAGCGACATTCACGGCACTACACGCGATGTGATTGAAGATACGACCAATATCGGCGGTATTACTTTCCGTTTCATTGACACGGCAGGTATCCGCGAGACCAATGATACGATTGAGAGTCTGGGCATAGAGCGCACGTTCCAAAAACTGGAACAAGCGGAGATTGTGCTTTGGATGATTGATGCAACGGACGCAACGTCGCAAATGAATCAGCTATCGGGGCAGATACTTCCGCGCCTGGAAAGAAAGCATTTGATATTGGTATTCAACAAAGCGGATTTGTTGGGCACGGCTCATTCTGATGAGGTGCTGTCTGCGGCCTCTTCCATCATTCCTGACGCCGAATGTATTTTTATTTCCGCCAAGAAAAGGCAAAATACGGATGTGCTTCAAAAGAAACTTATAGCCGCCGCCAATCTGCCTACGATAACCCAGAACGACGTGATAGTGACCAATGCCCGCCATTACGAAGCCCTTACGCATGCTTTAGAAGCCATCGAACGCGTACAACAGGGATTGGCAAACAATCTTTCCGGGGACTTCGTGGCCCAGGACATCAGGGAGTGCATCTTCCATTTGAGCGACATTGCGGGGGAGGTGACGAATGATATGGTGCTACAAAATATATTTCAGCACTTCTGCATCGGCAAATAGTAGTATATAACTTATTGATTATCAACATATTATACAATATACAATAGAAAGTAAAAGAAGAAACAGTCCAACTTAGATGACATTGATAATCAACACATTAAATGCAAAGGAATAATAAAGTATTGTATCAATTTTTCATGATTTTGTCCCCCGTTTGTTCCCTGAACGGATACAAGGGACAAAATTCTGTCCCTCATACAATTTAACAGTGATAAATAGGCAAATTTTATCAGTGCCACTAAAACTTATCCAAATTACAGATAATATTCGAATAGAACTGAATTGTTTTTTCAGCCAAAATAGATTCTGATAATCAAGCGATTGGTATATTTGAATATAACAGCAGAAATCATCACCAATGAGATTTCATATAATACATTTGATAAATATTCCCAACAATTATTGCGAAGTATTCGAATCATGGCATATTGAACATCCTCTTAAGTCTCACAGTGATTTTTATAGGGTGATTTGAAGAATTCACTGAAAAATATTTGGAGTATTGCGAAATTATTCTGTACATTTGCGCCTCTTTTGAAAATTTACAATGCAGCAAAATAGAATGAACATATTATCCCAAACGACAATTCGAGACAACAAATGCTTCGAAGTTCAGTCGTATGTTCTTCATGTTTGGAGCATTGAAACGCCAGAGAATATCATAAATACTTTCCAACGAACAGATATAGGAGATAAGATGCGATAGATGCTCGTATCTTGATCTTAAAATAAACAACAGAATAGTTGGAGAGTCCTTACCGAACTTTCCAACTATTTTGTTTTATGCCCATTGGTGACTGTTTGCTCCGTGCAATTCCTCTCCCGTCATTTCCGTACAATGAGCACAAGAACAACCAATTTTAATTAACCGCACAGCAATGTGCACAAAAGAGAGCAAAATGAATTACAAATTTGACGGAAACAAGGTGTATTTTACATCGGACACGCACTTTTATCATTCGAATATCATTGACTTTTGCAAGAGGCCATTCAAGAATGTAGAAGATATGAATGAAACGCTGATCGAAAATTGGAACCGGGTAGTTGATCAAGATGATATCGTGTTTCATCTGGGGGATTTTTGCCTGGGAGGATCCCATGAATGGACCAAGATTCTTAACAGACTGAATGGAAAAATCTATCTCATTCTCGGTAATCATGATCTAAAAAATATCAGGCAAGGGTACGCCAGCAGGTTTGAATAGACAAGCATGCAAATGCACATAGAGGTCGACAAGCAGAAAATCTACCTGAACCACTATCCGTTCCTCTGCTATGGAGGTGCTTACAGGAATATGTGGCAACTGTTCGGGCATGTGCATACGAGCAAGAATAATACGGGAAAAGACGCTTCACGGCTGGATATGCTCTTTCCGACGCAATATGATGTGGGAGTGGATAATAATGACTTTACTCCGGTCTCATTTGAGCAGGTAAAGAGGATAATCCAAAAACAGGTTGAACAAGCAAATAAAAATAAGTAATATGAGAATACAATATATGAGCGATCTGCATTTTGAGTTCAGGGAGAACAGCAGGTACATAAAACAAAACAGATTTCCGGTAACGGGCGATATACTCGTATTGGCCGGAGATATTTTCTATCTGAAAGACAGAGTAGCTCCTTTGGGGAATTTCTGGGAATGGGCATCTAAAAACTATAGGCAGGTTCTTATTGTTCCCGGGAACCATGAATATTACAATTATTGCGATGTGATGGAACGGGGATTACAATGGCGATGGATGTTCAAAGAGAATGTCGGTTATTATCAAAATCAAGTATTGAGAATAGACGATACCGATTTCATAATGAGCACATTTTGGTCGCATATCGAACCGGTAGACGAATATTTCGTTTGGAAAGGACTTAACGATTTCCGTCAGACCATGTACAAAGGGAAACTGCTCCAAACGGAAGCATATAATCAGATGCATGACTTCTGTTTAGGGCATATCAAAAAAAGTCTTGCCGAAAGTACGGCAGAACACATAGTGGTCGTGACTCACCACCTGCCTACTTTGCAGGTTGTTGCTCCTCAGCATAAAGGTTCCGTATTGAACAGTGCCTTTGCCAGTGAATACGGAGACCTGATCGGTAACAGCCGGATCAATGCTTGGATTTACGGACATTCGCATACCAATATCGACACAGAAATCGGGAGTACAAAAGTGATTTGCAACCAGATGGGATATGCATTTGAAAACGAGCATGTAATCAATGGATTTGATCCGGGGAAATTTTTAACGATTGAAAACGAATGAGATATGGAACGACATAAGAAGACAATCTTTACCAGGCATCTTTTCATAGACTTGGCGAAAGAATGCGGATTGAATGCTGCGATATTCGAACAGCTCGGAAGCGGGCGCGATACAGAAATCGTGGTTGATAACGATACATTGAAGATGTTAGTTAAACTTCAGGAGCAATTTGCTCAACTGGAAGAGATGGGTGACAATGAATACAGAGGATTTTATATCGAATTGCCCCGCCCTACTCAGGAAGAATGGGGAGATTGCGAAGCGTCGATTGCAGACGGAGAATATGAAAGCAAGGAAGAATACCTCCGGGATTGGGAATTGTCAAATCCCAGGGAAATGGTATGGTATCATGTTAGCTCCGCCAGATATAAAGAAAATCGTACCATACAATTCTCAGACAGGAAACACTCGTATTTTACTATTGCGAATTATTCCCGATATGGAGACAGAATAGGTGATTGTTTTTATCCCGAATGGCAAAGGGATTTCTTTGTAAAGTTGGCCTTACATCTTCAGAAGCTAATCGATGCTATCATACAAGATCCGGAGGGGTTCAATGATTATGTGGCGAATCATCTTCCTTACCAGCAGCGAAACGGAAGAATTGCGAGAAAGGAGTTCAACAGAATCGAACCGAGATTTAAAATTGAAGTCGAAGACGAGGAGACTGCAATAAAAGCACTGGAGGATTCCGTCTGCAAGAATTTCGGGCGACTGTTAGATACAATGACGATATGTTCGTATTGCAAATACTATCGGATCGCTCATGAAGCCTATGACCGGTATTTTGAAAGGTTTGATACTACACGAAAGAAGCGGACCTTCCTGAATGGAGTACCATTGGAATTACAAGATGTCGCATATTACAACATGGTTAAATTCTGCGATTTGCAAGATGAATACGATCTCGACAGTGAAACGGATTTCAACAAATTCGCCTCAGACCATTATGGGGAACTGGGATTGTCGCGGCTGAATGTACTCGCATCGGATTTTGACAGCCCCGGTTGGAGAATCATTGTTTCCAACAGCTACTCAGCGTATGCGGATGTCGCGATAGAAGTCGCCACTGCACTTTACAAGACTGGCGCTCCTTTGGAAATACACGACGCTGCCAAACTTTTACGAATACTCAAGGAGAAGGACCATGTGAAATTGATTCCGTACACATTTCACGACTACATGGGCCATCATGAAGAAGGAACCGTTTATCAACTTCCATGGGAATACGAATGTATGGATAGCGAGGAGAATGTTTTATCATTGAAACAATACCATGACATTATCTCTCTGGCAGAATGGGATGAAATAGAAAAAGTAAACATTGACAAAAACGGGATATAATCCCATAATCATTAGCAACATGGAGATGTGTCAAAACCAAAATGACAGCCCCGAAAAGTTACAAATAGTAATTATAACACGTAAAAGGGTCGTATCAAGCTCTGTATTGAGTAATGATATGACCCTTTCTTTAGTCTTTTAGGATGCTCAAATTTCAGATTATAAGTTCATGTTTTTAAAAACTGAGTTTTGACACACACATGTTATAATTAACTATATAATTAAAAACAAGAGGAATTAATTAAAAAGAAGCGTGTAAAAGGATGAAACTTAACTCTAATTTTATAGCATTCTGCAAGCAGAGCATCGCATTGGAATAACGAATGGCGAAACAGGCGGGAAAACGGTTGAATGAAGCAATGCGCAACAATATCCAAGATATTAATGTATTGGATCGGATTGCAGACCAGCTACTTGACACTATGTCAGGGCTATCAGGTGCGGGAGAACGAACTTATATGAAATATATCAAATACTTGGGAACGTTTAACCCTCAAGCTGCAAAAGAAACAAAAGATGCCTATGAAGATATCATGGGATATAAGATACATGTAGCATACGCAGCGGCACGGTTGGCCAAAGAATTGCACAAAGGACAGGTAGATCAAGCAGGTAAAGATTACATTGAAGAACATTTATCGACTGTCGGACGAAACGGTTTCGACTGGAAAGAAAAAACCGTGGGATTTCTGTTTAATGCAACTGAAGATACAGGTCATACCGTAAAAGAGATCATTAGAAAACTGAAAGCGATACTGGATGACTGGGAGAAGAACAAGGAAAAACATGACTGGATTTATGAATTTGAAGATATCGTAGGATCCTTTCCGAACGAAAAATACCACAAATTAAAAAAGCAAGAATGGGACGAGATTGAAGAGACTCTCGATCTAATGGACTTCCGCACAACTAGCAATCGTGAAACATATATCAATCGTTTCCGCGGACATCGTTTGGCCATCAAAGTCAAATTGAATGACCTTCAGTACAATATGGATATTACCCGCATTCTACACCCGACAGACAAAGACTTAGCGAAGATGGAAAGACATAAGAAAGAATATTATCTGTTATTAAAGATGCTGGCAGATTGAAGTTTTAAGACAATCAAAATTTAACTCGACTTAGTGGCATGAACCTACAAGAACAAAAGATGTAAGGTTTAACCGAGATGATGGAAATCATATATCTATCATGCCACATATGGTAAATCAAAAAAATGAGAAAAGATTGCTTCTAAACGACTCAGAAGACTTGTAAAAACGCAAGTTTGACATATTATGTACATCTATTTTGGAAGTAACTAAGCTTTTGAATGGTAAGCTGTAATAGTCAAGACTTGTTCAGAAAGATGGCCTTTCACTTCAACGTTTCGCTTACTGCAATCAATCTCGCCAAGGGCACTTGCAAAAGAATGAAAATCAAATATTCAATTTCTTCATGCAAGTCGGTAACACACAATGCCAATATGCTTGAACCTGTCTCTTATACACATCTGACGCTGCCGACGATCGCATAAGTGTAGA
>OWJI01002468.1_pt1 | contig 10016 bp, 3 predicted proteins | sample 1732541 | NCBI WGS metagenome assembly OWJI01 (sample SAMN05065727, study PRJEB22554) | human gut metagenome | biome: ENVO:2100002; feature: ENVO:00000062; material: ENVO:00002003 | host: Homo sapiens | place: USA
CTACACTTATGCGATCGTCGGCAGCGTCAGATGTGTATAAGAGACAGGTTCTATAACATTCATTATAGCATGATGGACTATTCTGTCTGGATAATACGGTAGCCTGTATATTTCTCTTTCTTTGTTACCACGATCGGCGATGATTGTATATACGCAGTATTCCGAAGTACGATAAGTATCTTCTATTAATGCCTTTTGTAACCGGACCAGATTTTCATATGGATTCCTGTCAAATTTCTTAACGCCGTATCTTTTAGTTTTACCTAGCCTAGCCTTCTTTTCAGCCCGGACCAGATTTTCATATGATATTATCCTGTTAAATAAATTGCCTATTCTTTTCATAAGCTATTTTGGTGGTAAGACCCGTTCGCACAATACTACTAGGGTCTCTTCAAAGCACCTGTTATCTTTTACCTAGAGGTAAGGCTGATCTAAGTTCAACAAACATTTTTGTAGTTATCTGAAAGTATCTGTTAGTTCCAAAATTTCACTGATATTCGTCTATGAATTCGAGGATGCATTATTAGCATTAGCTATGAAGACTCTGCATTGAGAACCATTATCTGAATTACCTGACTGTTTTTTCAAGTATGAAATAATGTGACAGCAGTCTTACTATAAAGTCATCTCATAGTAATTCTTTTAGATCCCGCCCTTGTTATTAATATTTAATTATCTGTATTACTCAGGACTATGCCTGCATTTTCTTAAATGTATCTGAATCAACTACAACGATCTTACCATAAAAGGCTAATCTTGCACCGATACCCGTCCACGAAGTCGAGGACGCATCATGAGCATAAGCCACGAAGACCCCGCACCGAGAACCATGACCCGAAGCACCCGACCGTAGAAAGATTTTATTTCCTGTTGGATTAAACCAGCTATAATCGGAATAGTAAGTAGTTTCAGATCCACCATGTGCTGTAGGAACTACATCACCATATTTACCTTGAGCTACGGCTTTAGTCCATCCATTATATGCTTCTGTTGCAGCTGGATTAGGTTCATATCCTACAACTCTGATATTAGTAGCACCTGCTGCTTCAAGCTCTGCTACATCCTTATCTGGGAATGAACCTCCGTCATATACAACGCATTTACCTTTTAAAAGGTTTATTCCTTGTACAAACTCCCACTTACTGTAATAGCAGTCTTCAAGTCCTAAGAAGTTAGTTGAATAGTATGATGTATCACTTGTAGTAGCCTTTTTACCATCTCTATTACCCAATGTAATAGTTGCTCCAGTAATTCCATAATTATATCTTTTGGTTCCACCAGAACAAGGTATTGCTGAATTAGAAGTACTAATGTTAGTGGTCTTATAGTAAGCACAAAACATTCTAGCTATAGTAGCGTGAGATCTATAATCTCCAATACCCCATAAAGGGCCGTTTGACTTAGCTTGAGATACAAATGTAGCCATTGTTTGTGAAGCAGTAGACGTTACACCCCATGCAGACAATAAAGTTCCATCAGTATTAGTATAAGCCTCAAAAGTACCTAACAACATTTCAGGTTCTTCAATATAGTCACTATCAATTTGTTGTTCAGATATATAAGTTCTCCAAATACCAGGTGATCTTTCAACAGTCTTGTGATAGTATTTTGGGAAATGTACCATTCTATTTTCTTTTCTAGCAAATACAATATCAATACCAGAACCATCGGGCCAATTAGCACTATTTTCTTCATTACAATAACTAATTAATGCAGCATCATCTCCATATGGTTTAGCAATACATCTCTTGAACTTACTTCTTAATGATTCAATTACATTTCTATTACCACCTGTTGCACATGTTGTGGATGAATTGTTTTCATCATTTTCATACCAGTATGCTAGAGTATCTTCTAGATTAGAAGTATCTACTAATGTTTTATAATACCAGGTTCCATTATAAGAACCGAATAATATGGAGCTTTTATTAATTAAATTTACTTGACCTGAACAATATTTTGGTAATCCTGTTGTGTTATCTTTTCCATCATTAGCATAAAGATTCAAAACACACCACCCCGAGACAGCAGGAGTAATCTCTCCTTGTAGCAATACATGGGAAGTTTCATCCGTATAATTGTTTATTGCCCATTTACATAATGCAATCAAAAAATCCTCTGTCGGATAGCCAACTGTCTCATAATCTGATCTTAATAAACCCTGACTTATTAAATCAGTTATTTTTGGAAAATTAATATATAATGCAAGATCACCATTTTTATATCCGGCATGGTATCCATCTAACAAATCAGCATCTAACCCGCTACCTGAACCATCATTACCAGCATGCCACACTTTATTACCTTTGTAAAGAAACCTATTTTCTCCTACTGCTAAATTATTAGCAATTTCCCAAGGAGAAGTTCCCCAACCAATATATGCATGAGTACGTGTATATTCAGATCCATTATTTGTAATCATAGAACCAAATGAATATGTAACCTCCTCATTTACATCATAAAACCCCAAAGCCGACGCCGACCCACCCGAAGAAAAACTATGAACCTGTGCAAGCTGCGCTCCTTGTAATTTTAAATTACCATTCATAACGTCCCCGGACTTCTTAACATATCTAGCATCGCTAGTATCTTGAGTCATTGCAGTAATACCTTTAGCAAATGCAATTTTAGTACCATTCTTTGTAGCAGCAGTAATTACATTACCTGTACCGGTTACTTCAATTGTCTCAAGTTTATTTGCTTTTATATTAGTAATATCCTGAGTAATTGTAGAATCATCGTAATTACTCAACCCATCAAGTTTAGTCTTATCAGCAGCAGACATTACACCAGCTTTACTAGTAGTAGCTTTATCAATAGTTATTGCACTACTATCTGCTGTACCTGTTGTAGGATTTTTCTTTTCCAGAGTAATAGCAACAGCATTAGCATCAGCAGTAGCACCTGTAGCATTAGACACATAACTACCTAAGTTAGTTACTTTCTTTTTATCTTCAGCTGTATAGTCTTTAGTAGATAAACCTTTACCTGCTTCCTTCTTTACAAATAACTCATCGGCTTGTGCTTGACTATAACCATCAAATGTAAAGTCATAGTTTTCACTGGGATCTAACCACATGATCTCTTCCTCAGTAGGTTCAGTATCTGAGATCTTAATATCCTCTGGTATAGTTACATTCTTATCTACAGCATTCAGAAGTACCCTTTTGGTAATGGTTTCAATCTTATTGACTTGTGCACCTGCTTCAATACCTTGTAACTTTGCAAAGTCTTCTTTAGACATCAAACCATTAGCTGTCAATGATGCTAATTCAGCAGTACCACCTAAAGCATCCCAACCTTCACTTGTCCATGCGTAGTTGGTATCATTTTTACGAACATTCCATACATCACCAACAATATTACCTTCAGTAGGTAAATCTTCAATCGTATCTACAGATCCTTTGAAAATATATACAGAAGTAAATTTACTGTCTACTTGGGATTTATTATAGTAATTGTTAGCAAGGTCATCTGCTACTACCTTTATGTTAGCATCAGTTTGATCCTTAGTATAATACCTAGTATCATGAGTATGAGTAGTTACTTCACCTACTAACACAGCTTCAATAGCTGCTTTACTAAGTTCAGCATCTTTACCGGGTTCTCCTTGAGGCCCTTGAAATCTACCCATATTAACCCATTCAGTACCATTCCAAAAGTATAAGTCTGTACCAACAATATAAGAATCACTAAGTTGTGGATCTACTATAGTATCTAAATCTTCTGGACTATCAAGACTACCTTTTAAGATAATACCTGAGGATGGCCAACCTGTGTTTACATATACATCATTAACTTCATCCCAAAGATACCAATAACCATCATCTCCTACTTTGGGAGGATTGTCTGCATATTCTTTAGCTCTATTAGCCTGAGTATTAGCATTATTGGCAGCAGTAGTTGCATTTGTAGTAGCCTGTTGTGCAGCTGTTTTAGCCTCATTTACGGCAGTTATAGCATCAGCTGTATTCTTTTCCCTTGCAGCCTCTTGAGTCTCTCTAATCGCCTCATTTGCCTGTCTAGTGGCTTCATTTGATTCCCTTTCCTGTTCTGCTGTATCACGAGCTGTTTCAGCTGCTATTCTAGCATCTTCGTTATCTACACGTTTGGTTTCAGCTGCGACTCTTCCCTCTTCAGAACTGATTCTCTTTGTTTCTTCCTCAATTCTTTTCTGTTCATTTGTATTGCGTTCAACTTCAGCAGATGCTCTTAATGTTTCTGCACTAGCTCTAGAACTTTCAGCAGATATACGATTAGCTTCATTAGTTTTACGAATATCCTCTTCAGACTTTCTAGAGTTCTCTGCAGCAATACGCTCATTCTCAGCAGTTACCCTTTTAGACTCTTCTGCTTTCCTACTGTCTTCATTAGATATACGTGTATTCTCATTACTTACTCTGGTATTTTCAGCATTTACTCTACCTTGTTCCGCAGTAACACGTAATGCTTCTGCTTCTTTAACAGCTTTTTCAGTAGCTTCTACTTGTGCTTTAGCATCCAATGCTTCTGCTGCTGCATCTAATGCAGGTTGTTTTAATGACTGAACCCACTCTTCTTCAGTACCTACGAAACCATGTTTTACTGCAACTTCATATGCTGACCAACCTTGAATACCTTGCATACCAGATAAGTCAACAATAAACTTCCAGCCTTCTTGAGTTTTTAAGTAAACTTTAGCATCATCAGGATCTTCTACATTATTAGTATTAATAAGTACATATTCACCTAACTTTACATCAGCAGTACCCCAATCAGCTTCCATTGCTTCTACTGAAGGATATTCCTTCTTGTAAGTGAAAGCATCACCAATAGCAGCTATACCAGTATTAACATATTGTTTAGTATCGTAGTCATAAATCCACCAATCATTATCTACGATCTTTGGTGGATTACTAGCAATCTCTTCAGCTTTATCAGTAGCAGCTATTGCATCGTCAACTATACCTTCAATTTCTTCTACAGCTTGATTAGCTTTATCTGCAGCTTCATTTGCTTTATTAGCTGCATCTAGTGCAGCAATAGCTGCATCTTCAGATGCTTTGCTTAAACTATCAATCCAATCTTGTTCACTACCTTCGAAACCTAATTTAACTGCAATATCATAAGCACTAAGACCACGAGCTTCTATACCTGTATCTACATATACTTTGTTGATAGGATCATAAGTAAACCAATGATCATTCTCACCTATATATGGAGTCTCTGCAGTAGCTTTTACTCCAGTATCTCTATTGTCTACCCACCAGTTGCCATTAGAACCAATAAATGGTGGTACATAGTCATCTTTACTTACATCAAAGAGTACAACCCATTTTTCTATATCACGATTGTAAACTTTAATTATTCTACCTTTTGAATCTGCTCCCAAGTCAACCCAGTACCCAACCTGATCTGGATTGGGTACGGTTATACTTGCGAACCATTCATAATATACATTATTCTTAATCATATTAAACTATATATGGATTTTCCTCTTTTATTGTTTGTATCGCTTCTAACCACTTGTTATAGTACTCAGTAGCTTTCTCATCATTACCTAATGCTGTATTTTTTACATACCCCATATAAAGAGGGTCTGCAACACTTTTATAATCCTTTTCTCTATTTTTCTCTATCTCGATATTTTTATTAATTTTTATATCTTCTATTTCTTCCTGAGTAAGAGGAAGCATGTAAAAAAGATGATATAAATCATAATCTTTATGAGAATTATAGAATTCAATTTGTTCTAATGATGCTGGCATCATTTTACCTTCTAGGATATCATCATAACTAGTTGCAATATTTTCAGGAAGAATACTTTCATACCATTCTTTTGTACCTATTGTCATTCCTCCTGCAAAAAATACATAATATTGTTCGTTTTCCATAATAAGTGTTTTATTGATAAGCTAAAAATATAATATCTACTGCATCATTTCCTTTCAACCCAGGTCTATGACTTTTATTATCTGTGTCTATAAATACAATATCGCAAGAATTTGAAGATCTACTAGTTACTCCTGTAGAACCAATAAAAGCACCAACAGCAGATCTTTTACTGCCTATAGCATATGCTATATAATTAGTATTTCCAATGTTATGGTTTACTCGTATAGTACCCTCGTTTACATTTGAAATACTAGATACTTTTTTTCCACCAACTGTATACACGTTTTGTATTGATGAATTAGTACCACTATAATAGCAAATACAAACAACGCCAGGGCCAAACCAAGAACCACGATAGGCTTCATCTACTGTAATTTTTTTACAAGATAGAGTACCTGTTATAGTAGCATCATTTGCTACCATAGAGCCATCTTGATAGACTCTAAAAGGAGCCCAAAATCTATTTCCTTGTGAAGTACCATCATCAAATGGTTTACCTGCCCATATTCGTACTTCTCCACTACTATCTCCATAACCTGAAATACCTGCAGTAGCTCTACCATTTCCATCTAATGGACCTAAAGTAATAATGCCACTTTTGTACATGTTTATTTTACCTTTATTGTAACGAGTTACATTACCAATGTTTGTAATATCTTGTAATAGATCTTCATCTCCAATAGCTATTACTTGTGCACTAGCATTTGCATCATTACCGGGATCTAGTACAACACATTTATTCGCAGAATAAATAATACCAGTAGGATCAAAATTCCAACCTGCTATATTAGCTGTTTGTGCTAATAATAATCCTGTTGCAACCATTTCAAAAGAAGACATTACTTGAAAACCACTAATACTACTAGTATGACCCTTACTCTTTACAATGTAGTATTGACCGTTGTGTTTAACAATATCCCTTCTATCATCTGTCCAGTAATAAGTTTTACTACTACTAAAATCTCCTCTAAACACTAATGCTGGTCCTGCTGGTCCTGCTGGTCCAGTAGCTCCAGTAGCACCCTGTGCATATCTACCTTTCACGTATTGCTGTGAAGCGTCATCATAATAATACCAATAACCATCGCTACCTACATATGGTGAATAACTATCCTGACCATTAACTCCATCTTTACCGGAGAATTTAACTGGTTCTGTCCATCTATAAGATGTATTTGGTATTAGATCTATAGAATTAGTATTTGGATTATAAGTACCTTTACTTGACCAAGTAGTATAGCTACTTAGATAATGTGCATCTAATGACCAGTTGTATGCGCCTGTTGCAGTAGGTAATGTGGTAAACGTTGGTCTAGAAGGTGTACTATTACTACAGATATAAATAGTAACTTCTTGTTTACCATTTTGACCAGTAATTCCCTGTTTACTCTTGGATATTACAAAATCTACTGTGTCTACTTTTGTATTTGATCCTTTTACAGTTGTATAAAAATCTATTTTATATACTAAAGCATCTGAAGTAAACGCAGAAAGTTTATCTGTAGGATAGCTTAATTCTTTTGTACTACTATTATAATTTAAAGATGGACCTGTTCCATAGTAAGGGGTTCCATAACCTTGCAATGTATAATTGGTTACTTCCTCATTACCATATCTTAATCTACTAGTTGTAGTTGCTACTCTAGCGGCATCAGCAGTGAAGTTACCGTTCTCATCAGTTACAATAGAACAGTTTTCATTTTGTAACGAACCACGATAAACATTTTCTCCATCTCTTACTTTGTTAATAGTTATGAAATCATAAAATTCGTTACCAACTGAATCTGTAACTACACACTTGAAAGTGACTTCATCAGCAATGTTCATCCATGCAGAGTTATATTGTACTCGTAATGTTGGACCTGCTTCGTTCTGAATTAAATTCCAACTGTATTTACCAGCCTCACTATAATACCACTTATAAGTTGCACCATTAACATTTGTAGTAGATGTTGAAATATCTATATAAGTTGGATTTGGTACAGTTTCACCACTCTTGTAATGAAAATATTGTTCGCCAGTCATTGTCATATACATAGCATCTTCACCATTGAACCCATTTTCACCATCTTTTGTAGTACCTATATACCATACTTTATCGATAGCGTATCCATCTTCCAAAGTAACACCAATGGTTATTTCTGCAGTGGTAGAGTTTAAAGTATCTAAATACACCCTATTAGATGCTAAATCGACATGAGCTGTAGCAGTTCCTTTTACAGACTTAATTGTCATATTTTTGATACTTATTGCATTTATACCATGATATGCCATAACATCTGTATATATCTCACTTATTACTATTTTTGGATTACCAGATTCGTCATAAGGAATCACGGCGGTACCATTACTTAAGTCTACATAATAAGCATCTGCCCCTTCAGCGCCATTAAACAATTTCGCAAGCTGTACATCATCATAATACTCACCACCATCTGAATTAGTTACTGTACATCTTAATGATAATGTCCTTTGACCCTTATTTAATGAAGTGTAAAATACCTCTAATGAACTATAAGTTCCCATAGTTACTCCGGTATCTAATCTTGTCCATTTAAAAGATGGATTAGTCATACCATGCACATTTGCCATGAGACTTATAGTAGATGGAGTTGGTGTTCCACTATCGTCAGGTGTTTCATATAAGAATAGTCTGTCACCAGTAATTTCTACCCATTTAGCAACATCATCACTTGGAGTACCTGCTTCACCTTTTGATACTTGTTTCTGCCAATCATCTTCTTCATCTTTTGGTTCTGCTGTAGTGCCATCTGGTTTCATGCAAATCCATAAACTACCATTATGACTTACTTGATCGTAATAATAGTAAGTATTACCAGAAACCCAAAGGCCTTTATATACAGGTACTCTAACGATTCCTGTATTAGAAGTTTGATAAATTGTACCTACAAATTTAGTTTGTTCTCCACCAATTACAACTCTTTCCCTTACTACACCAGCTACAGGATCATCTGCCAGAGTAAACTCGTCAATACCTTTGTAGAATGTCAATCTAGGAGCATTCATACCTTTAGCACTAATATAGATCGCATTACGACGCTCATCCATTTGTAAGTTATAATCTGGATCAGCTTCATACATGTGCCCTAACTGAAGTATAGTATCTCCTTCTCCTGGCTCTGAGCTATTTGGTTCACATACATCCTTTGATAATACAATATAATCTCTTCCAACTTCATTAACTTTACGCCAATATCTTTTAACATTTTTACCATCAAATTGTTGGCATATTGCCATATCGTTAACTACAAATTCATTGTACTTAGTTCCATCTTCTGTATCAAAATAGCATTTATATCCATCAGCAAGTGTTTCTACTTTAGTACATTTCATGTCTCCTAAAGTAACTAACAAATCTCCTCCGACAGCCTTTATCTCATTTACTGTAAGTTCATTAACTGTCATGTTACCTCTTACAAATAAATTATCAAGCTCTAAATTCCATTTAGTTCCAAAAGGATACAAACTAGCGCCTTGTCCATCCCAACCAGATCTAAATATTGTTCCACCCTGTAAACCATTTTTAAAGTCTATTCTACCTTCTGCAGTATCCCCATATTTATTTAAAAAGGTCTTTTCAGTTTTTAAAGAAGTATACAATGTACCATCGGAAGGTTGTGTTGTTTCTGTTGATTTAATTACAGGTAAAGAACCAGAACTACTAGCCACTGCTTCTACTTGATTTTCAAGTTTAGACAATGCTTGATTTAATGTATCAGATGTAGCCAATGGAGATGCATCATTCGCTTTATAATAACCAGACAAAGGAAATATTGTAGCAGTACTTTGGGTGTGATAGCCTGGGGTAGAACCACTACCTCCACCATTTGCAATTACTTCTGCTAAAGCAGTGATAGTATTCTCAGCTACAGTAAGTCTACTAAGTGCATCTTGTAATTGTTGTAATGTAGATCTATTGTCAATATCATCTATCCACTCTTGCATAGTACCACCAATCTCTGACATATCGGTGTCATGCTTAGTATCTAAAGTAATGATCTTATTATTCAATACATCATAGTAACTAGTAATAGCACTATTAAGATTAGTAGTTACACTAGTATCTCCCTGTCTCTTATACACATCTCCGAGACCACGAGACATGCGCAGATCTCGTATGC
>OWJI01002474.1_pt1 | contig 9995 bp, 8 predicted proteins | sample 1732541 | NCBI WGS metagenome assembly OWJI01 (sample SAMN05065727, study PRJEB22554) | human gut metagenome | biome: ENVO:2100002; feature: ENVO:00000062; material: ENVO:00002003 | host: Homo sapiens | place: USA
TCTTGTGGGCTTCGGCGCTGTTGCAGCCCTTGTACAGGGTGCCGAACTGATCCACTGCAATGATGTCCTTTGCACCGGCGGTCATGAGCATCTTGATGATGGCAGTACCGGCAGCACCGGGGCCGTTCAGCACGATGTGCACATCTTCCATCTTCTTGCCCACCACACGCAGGGCGTTGATGAGGGCAGCAGTGACCACGATCGCGGTGCCGTGCTGGTCATCGTGGAACACCGGGATGTCCAGCTCACGCTCCAGCGTTTCTTCGATCTCAAAGCACTCGGGGCTCTTGATATCCTCCAGATTGATGCCGCCAAAGGTGGGCGCAATGGCCTTGCAGGCAGCAATGACGCTGGCAGCGTCGTGGGCGTCGATGCAGATGGGGAAGGCATCCACGCCGCCGAACTCCTTGAACAGCACCGCCTTGCCCTCCATGACCGGCAGACCGGCTTCCGGGCCGATATCGCCCAGGCCCAGCACAGCCGTGCCGTTGGAAACGACAGCCACCATGTTGCCCTTGAAGGTGTACTTATACACGTCGTCGGGGTTTTCCTTGATCTTGCGGCAGGGTTCGGCCACACCGGGAGTGTAGGCGGTGGACAGGTCATCGCGGGTGGCGACCTCCACCTTGCTTACGATGCCCACCTTGCCCTTGTGGGTCTCGTGCATTTCCAGAGCAGCTTTATTGTAATCCATTTGAATTTCCTCCAATATCTTACCGTCCTCGCCCTCTCCATTGCACAGCGATGACGGAAGGAGGAACTCCTCCAGTCTCGCATACGCTCGACAGTCCCCTCAGGGAGGGGCCTTATGTTCCCGGGAAGGCTCACTTATTTTTATTGTAACAGAACCGCCTGCCCATTTCCACCGGTTTTGGTCACTTTTGCGCCTGTAGACGGGCAAAAGTGATACAAACCCGCCGCAGGATTTGTGGAAATTTTGCAAAGAACTTTCCTTTTGCCGTCAGAACGTATATAATAAATGGGTATCTGTTCTGCCTGTACCGGTCTTTTGCTGTGCATCAGGCCGATTTTTATGGAGGTATTTCTTTTGAAAAACAACACCAAAAAACTCCTGTGCATCCTGCTGGCCATCGCCGCAGCGGTGTGCGTCATTTTTGCCTGTTTCATGCTGACAAAGCACAAGCAGACCGACAGCGCTTCTTCAGCTGCCGCATCCGTCTCGCAGTTTGGCTCTGTTGCCGACTTCGACTACGAGGCCTTTGATTACAGCGATGGTCTGGACGAAAACGGCTATTGGAGCGGCATCAAAGCGCTGGACTATGTGACCCTGCCGGAGGACTTCGGCTCCATTGCCCTGAAGGAGAACGACCTGACCCCCACCGAAGATGAACTGCAGCAGCAGGTGGACAACCTGCTGAACCAGTACACCTCTTCCCAGCCCGTTACCGGCCGTGCCGCCCAGAGCGGAGATGTTGCCAACATCGATTACACCGGCACCGTGGACGGCGTGGCCTTTACCGGCGGCACTGCCACCGGCTACGACCTGACCCTTGGCAGCGGTTCCTTCATCGATGGCTTTGAGGACCAGATCATCGGGCACAATGTGGGCGATACCTTTGATGTGACCGTCACCTTCCCGGACGGCTACGGCGATTCCACCGATGCCGAGGGCAACACGATCACCCTCAGCGGCAAGGAAGCCGTGTTCAGCGTGACGCTGAACTCCATTTCCGAAAGCGTGACCCCTGAGCTGACCGACGAGTGGGTGGACTCCAACTTTGGCATCAGCGATGATCTGCACACCACCGACCAGTTGCGCAGCTACTTTAACGATGCGCTGTATGCCACCAACTATGAGAACGCCATCGTGGACTACCTGATGTCGAACTCCACCTTCAAGGAGCTGCCCAGCGAGATCACCAGCTATTACATCCGCATGTTCCTGAACTACTACAACCAGTACGCCACCGCCTACGGCATGGATCTGAATGCTTTTGCCCAGACGCAGGGCTACACCGATGCCGATGCCATGCTGGCCGCATCCGACGCTTACTTTGAGCATCTGGCAAAGCAGGACCTGATCCTTCAGGCCGTGGCCGAGACCAAGAGCCTTGCTCCCACGCAGGAAGAGCTGGACGATGCCGAGAGCACCTATGCCGACACCTACGGTGAGAACCGTGCGCACCTGAACGCCCTGCAGTCCTGTGTGCTGGACTGGCTGGAAGAGAATTCCACCGTAGCGTAAAAACACAAGAACCATTTAGAATGCCCTCCGCTTTGCTCTGGGCATATTCAGAGGATAATTTATCTTTAATTTGCAGCTCCGAAAAGCCTGCGGGCTTTTCGGAGCTGCTTTTTCACAGGAAGGGCCGGAGCTTTCAGATGCTGTTTTTTTTTACGGCCCCTTCTGTGAAAAATGCAATACCGGACAGACCGCAGTCTGTCCGGTATTGCTCTAATAAAAAATAGTATTTCCGCTATTTATGCCCAGAGCGAAGCGGAGGGCATTTCAAATCGTCAGGCTTTTTCTTTCTTCCCGCCGTTCAGCTTCCAGAGCAGCCATGCATAGAAGTAATTCATCAGCAGGATGGCGATGCACCACAGCACCGACGCCTGCACGCTCTGGTCATACACCTTCATGAAGGGATATGGCCCATCTACCACGCGCTGGATGTTCAGCCACAAAATGATGCCGCCGTACAGCACCGTGGGCAGCAGCGCCCACTTGACCGTACTGCGGGGCAGGCGCGGTGTGCGCTCCAGCAGCACAAAGGAGAAGATGGCCGCCAGCGGGTTGAGCAGATGATGGTACAGCATGGAGCTGGTGCACAGCATGATGTACCAGCCGTTGCCGTCCTCATACATGGGACCCAGCACGAACACCACCGTGAGAAAGGTCATGGTCAGGCAGCAGGTGGCAATGTACTTGAGGGTGTGCAGCCAGCGGGGCAGCTCTTTTCCGGTAAAGATGCACACCAGCTGGCCCACCGCCACCATGGCGCAGATGCAGGCCGAAAGGATGTTGGAATCCTCGGTGTAAAAAATGAACATCTGCTCTTTGCCCCAATCCCAGCTCATGGGCAGGGCAATGGGCTCCGCCCAGACGATGAACAGGTTCAGTGCGATGGAGAGCAGGCGGCGCACTGTATCAGCAAATTTTTTCATGGAAAGCCTTTCCGTCTTGTAATATTTCCTCGAAAATTTGAAAAAGGGCAGGTCTCCCTGCCCTTTTTCAAAAAACGCTTTATTTTGCGGTGTTGATGAAGCTGCGGTTGTCCCACAGGTACTTGATGCCGGAAATGGCCGTCACGGCAGCCACCAGCCAGCACAGCACCACCGAGGCTCCCACAACCATGACCGTGGCATCCCAGGACACATTCGCCGCAATCGCCATGCCAAAGAAGTAGAAGATGATGCTCAGCATCTGCAGCACGGTCTTCACCTTGCCCCACATGTTGGCGGCGATCACCTTGCCGTCCTTGGCGCCAGCGGCCACCATGCGCAGGCCGGACACAGCAAATTCGCGGGCCAGAATGATGCACAGCACCACCGGGCTGCACACGCCGTCCCGCATCATGTAGATGAAGGCCACGGTGGTCAGCAGCTTGTCGGCCAGCGGGTCGGCAAACTTGCCGAAATCGGTGACCATGTGCCACTTGCGTGCCAGATGGCCGTCCAGATAGTCGGTAAAGCTGGCAGCAGCGAACACGATGCCGGCCAGCAGGTAGAAGGTGGCGTTAAAATTGCCATCCACGATGCTGTCCAGACTGGTCAGGGACACAAAGATCATGAACACCGGCACCAGAATAATACGGGTCAGGGTAAGTTTATTGGGCAGATTCATAGGTTTTATCCTCCAATTCGTTATTTTACGACTGTACCATACAGATCGTAAAGGTCGCTGTCCTCTACCAGCACATCATAGAACTGGCCGGGGTACAGCGGTTCCTCGCTGGAAACGCAGACGCAGCCGTCCACTTCCGGCGCATCGCCGGTGGTGCGGCAGAGGTACAGACCGTTTTCCTCGTCGATGCCGTCACACAGAACGTGCACGGTCTGGCCCACCTTTTCGGCCTGCTTCTGCGCCATGATGCCGGTCTGGATCTGCATTACCAGCTCGGCGCGCTTGTCCTTGACTTCCTGCTCGATCTGACCGTCCATCTTGGCTGCCACAGTGTTCTCCTCGGCGGAGTAGGCAAAGCAGCCCAGACGGTCGAACTGCACCTCCTTGACGAAGTTGCACAGATCCTCGAACTGCTCCTCGGTCTCGCCGGGGAAGCCCGCGATCAGGGTGGTGCGCAGGGTGATGCCGGGGATCTCGCGGCGCAGCTTGCCGATGACCTCCAGCAGCTCCGCACGGGTGGAGCGGCGGTTCATGTTCTTGAGGATGGTATCGTTGCAGTGCTGGATGGGCAGGTCGAGGTAGGGCACCACCTTCTCGTTGCGCTTCATGGCGGCGATGAATTCATCGGTGATGCGCTCCGGGTAGGCGTACATGATGCGGATCCATTCCAGCCCCGGCACCTTGTTCAGCTTGTCCAGCAGCTCACAGATGCTGCCGGGTTTGCCCCAGTCCTCGCCGTAGGCGGTGGGGTCCTGCGCCACAACAATAAGCTCCTTCACGCCCTCACCGGCCAGCCAGCGGGCTTCGGCAACGCAGTCGGCCATATCGCGGCTGTGCAGCGGGCCGCGGATGCCCGGGATGGCGCAGTAGTGGCAGCGGTTGTTGCAGCCCTCGGCGATCTTTAAGTACGCATAGTGGGCGGGCGTGCCGATGACGCGCTTGCCGCCCAGCGGGAAGTCCTTTTTGGCGCCGTAGCTTTCCAGATGATCCTCGCCGTGGAACAGCCGCTCCACGATGGTATCAATGGCCTTGTTGGAGGCGCAGCCTACAACGGCGTCCACCTCCGGGATCTCTTCCTCGATCTGGCTGCGGTAGCGCTCGGCAAGGCAGCCGGTAACGATGACCTTCAGGTTCGGGTTCTGCTGCTTATAAGCGCAGGCTTCCAGAATGTTTTCAATGGCCTCGGTCTTGGCGCTCTCGATAAAGCCGCAGGTGTTCACAAGGATGACATCGGCTTCGGCCAGATCGGCCACAGTCTCGTGCCCGGCAGACAGCAGGATGTGCACCATCACATCCAGATCCACCTGATTCTTCGGGCAGCCAAGGGAAATACACGCAATTTTCATAAGGGATGATACTCTCTTTCTCTTTTGAGGGATGCTTTTAAAATTTTACGGGAGGGTCATTCCTCCTCCACCCTGCGGATGGCTTCCTTGATGACGGGGTAGGCAAAGCCGCGGCGCTGCAGGGCAGCCACCACAAGGTCGCGGCGGCCGATGGCCAGTTTTTTGCGGTAGCGGCTGTCCACCAACGCGGCGGCGGCTTCCAGCTCCGGATCATCGCCGCCGTCCTCCGGGGCGTAGACCGCTTCCAGCGCGCCCGCTACCTCGGCGGGGGCAAGCCCCTTCTGGCGCAGGCTCTGGGCGGCGGCGCGGCGGCTTTTGCGGGCAGCCAGCAGGCTGTGTGCCCGTGCTTCGGCGTAGCGAGCATCGTTCACATAATCCAGCTGCACCATCTCCGCCACAGCGGCGGCTGCGGCCTGCTCGGTATAGCGGCGGCACAGCCGCTCATACAGCATATTGGCAGAGACCTCCTGCCCGGCCAGCGTTTCCAGCGCGCTGGCCCGCGCCTTGGCGGGGTCGGCGCACTTTTCCGCATCCGGGCGGGGTCGACGGCGGTAGAAGGCCATTTAGTCCTCCACCATGATATCCAGCTCGCTCTCGCTGCTGCGGGCGGGTGCCTTGACCACCGGCTCCTTTGCGGCGGCGGGCTCGGCGGGCTTTTCCACTGCGGCAACAGCGCGGCCGGCCGGGCGGCGGGTGGCGTACAGCTTATCGGCGTTGGCGCGAATCTGACCCTCGATGTCATTGGCGATCTCGGGGTTATCCTTCAGGAACTGCTTGGCGTTGTCGCGGCCCTGACCCAGACGGATATCGCCGTAGTTGAACCATGCGCCGCTCTTCTGCACGATGCCCAGCTTGACACCCACATCGATGAGCTCGCTCATTTTGGAGATGCCCTCGCCGAACATGATATCGAACTCGGCCTCACGGAACGGCGGAGCCACCTTGTTCTTCACGATCTTGGCGCGGGTGTGGTTGCCGATAAACTGACCGGAGGAGTCCTTCAGACCCTCCACGCGGCGGATGTCGATACGCACCGAGGCGTAGTACTTCAAAGCGCGGCCGCCGGTGGTCACCTCCGGGTTGCCGTACATGACGCCCACCTTCTCACGCAGCTGGTTGATGAACACGCAGACCGTGTTGGTCTTGCCGATGACGCTGGTCAGCTTACGCATGGCCTGACTCATCAGACGTGCCTGCAGGCCCACATGGCTGTCGCCCATCTCGCCCTCGATCTCAGCGCGGGGCACCATAGCGGCTACCGAGTCCACTACGATGGCATCAATGGCACCGGAGCGCACCAGTGCTTCGCAGATCTCCATGGCCTGCTCGCCGGTGTCCGGCTGGCTGACCAGCAGGTTGTTGATGTCCACGCCCAGTGCCTCGGCATAGGTGGGGTCCAGTGCGTGCTCAACGTCGATAAAGGCCACCTCGCCGCCCTTCTTCTGGGCTTCGGCAAGGATGTGCAGCGCCAGCGTGGTCTTACCGCTGGATTCCGGGCCGTACACCTCGATGATGCGGCCGCGCGGCACACCGCCCACGCCCAGCGCCAGATCCAGCCCCAGACTGCCAGTAGAGATGGCATCCACCTGCATGGAGGCGTTGTCGCCCAGCTTCATGACGGCACCCTTGCCGAACTGCTTTTCGATCTGCGCCAGCGCCGTAGCCAGCGCGTCCTTCTTGGCCTCCGGCTCGGTCTTTTGGGTGGCCGGTGCAACGTTGTTGTTCTGATTTTTTGCCATAGCCTGCTGCTCCTTTTATCCTTTGGGCCCGCAGAGGGCGGGCTGTCCTTCGCTTTCCTTCTTAGTATAACACAAAATCAAAATATTACAACAAGAAGTTGTTTGTTTTTTCCAATTTATTTTGGGCGGCGGGCAGTCACGCAGCGGTCGTTGCCGCCAAAGTCCTGAATGCAGCGGATCTCTGCCCAGCCGTTCTCCGCCAGCAGGGCGGTTACGGCTTCCCGCTGCTGCCAGCCGATCTCCAATACCAGCGCCCCGCCGGGGCACAGTGCGTTTTTGTAGTGCTGCGCCAGCGCACGGTAGAACACAAGGCCGTCCTCCCCGGCTTCCAGCGCCATGGCAGGCTCCTGTGCCACCTCGGGCTGCAGTTGCTCCATCTCGGCGGCGGTCAGGTAGGGCGGGTTGGAGACGATGAGTTCCAGCTGCCCCTCCGGCAGCGTTTCCCAGTAGGTGAACAGGTCGCCCTGCACCGGCTGCACCGCGTAGGCGGGCTTTCTGTCTGCCCGCAGCGCGTTCAGCGACGGGCCCCAATCAAAGGCCGGGACATCTGCCTGCTCGAGGGCAGAGGGTTCCAGCACATTCTCGGTCTGTCTGCCCTGCCCGGTCAGGGCGCAGCGGGCATTCTTTTCCAGATAGACAAAGGCCTCAGGGCTTTTTTCCACGCAGGTCACCTGCGCGGCGGGGCAAAAGCGCTTGACCCCCAGCCCCAGACAGCCGGTGCCGGCACACAGATCCAGCACACGGGGCGCTTTTACGCCCGCAAGGGTCTGCGCGGCGGTCTCGGCCACCACCTCGGTGTCCGCACGGGGGCAGAGCACCCCCGGCCCCACGATCAGTTCAAAGTCCAGAAAGCTCCAGTGACCGCACAGGTACTGCAGCGGCTCCCGCGCCTCCCGGCGCAGGCAGAGAGCCTCCAGCCGGGCAGCCTGCGCTTCGGTCAGGGGCGCGTCCGCCAGCCGGACATCCCGCCCGGTCACCAGCCGGAAAAGTTCTGCGGCGTCGTAATCCGCATCCGGGCATCCGGCCGCCGTCAGACGGGCTTCCAACTGCCGCACCGCGTCCCGCGGGGTCATGCCTGCCGTTACCATTTGCCTTCCTCCGGGTTTTCCGGCAGCACCGGGGTCACGGCCGCAATGGCCACCTCGATCATGCTGTCATCCGGCTCAAACACTGTGAGGTGCTGCACCCAGATGCCGGGCTGACGAATGATGCGGGTGGCAAGGTTATCCGACCGGCCGCACCACTTGAGCAGCTCGTAGCTGATGCCCATGACCAGCGGCAGCAGCAACAGCTTGAAGAGCACCCGCAGGCCGATGCTGCCCCAGGGCAGCACGCTGTACAGAAATACGCTCACGATGACCACCAGGATCAGGAAGCTGGTGCCGCAGCGCGGGTGGAAGCGGGTATACTTGCGCACATTCTCCACTGTGAGGGGGTCGCCTGCCTCGTAGCAGGCAATGGTCTTGTGCTCGGCCCCGTGGTACTCGAACACCCGGTGGATCTCCTTCATTTTGGAGATGCCCACCATATAGGTCAGGAAGATGCCCACCTTGAGCACCGCTTCCAGCACCACCTTGGCCCAGCGGCCCAGCGTGACAAAATGGTTCACGCCGCCCACGATAAGGGTGGGCAGAACGGTAAAGAGCAGGATGGCCAGCAGCCCGCCCAGAACGGCTGCGCAGGCCAGCAGAGCGTCCTCGGCCTTTTTGCCCAGATGCTCCCCTACCCACTTTTCAAAAGCGGTCTCTTCCTCTTCGGGGTCGTAGTCATCGCCCATGCTGACCTGGGCCGAGTACATCATATAGCGGTAACCCATGATCAGGCTTTCGATCATGGAAATCGCTCCCCGCACCAGCGGGATCTTTGTCCAGATGCCATGGGTAGGCGTGGGCTCGGTCTTGGTCTCGATGGTGCCGTCCGGCTTGCGCACGGCGCAGCAGATGAGCTTGGGGCCGCGCATCATGATGCCTTCCATCAGGGCCTGCCCGCCCACACTGGTCTTGAAACGTTCCTTGTTGGGTTGATTCATTGGGTTCTCCTTACGGTTTTTACTTTCCCTCTATTGTAACACCGAAATGTGACAAAATCTCATTTACGCCTTATGATAAAGCGGCAGGCCCAGGGTGACCACCGTACCCCGGCCCAGCGTGCTCTGGATGTCCATGGTGCCGTCCAGCGCGGTCATGATGGAATCCACCAGTGCCAGACCGATGCCGCTGCCGCGCACCGCATTGCTGCCCTTGTAGAACTTGGTCTTGACATTTTCCAGATCTTCCGGCGGGATGCCCCGACCCTGATCCAGGATCTCCACAAAGGCCTTGTATTCCCCTGCCCACAGCTTGACCGTGATGCGGCCGCCGGGGGCAGAATATTTGATGGCGTTGTCCAGAATGTTGATGAACACCTGCCGCAGGCGGTCGGGGTCGGCATACACCGGGATCATCTCTTCCGGCTCGGTGTAGCTCAGGATCAGTCCTTCGCGCTGGATGCGTGCCTCGCAGAACAGCACCGCGTCGGTGAGCTCTGCCACCAGATCCAACGGGCGGCACTCCATGCGCAGGCGGCCGTTCTGCAGGCGGCTGAAGTCCAGCAGCTCCTCCACCATGTTGTACAGACGGCCCGTCTCGTTGTTGATGATCTCCAGCCCCTTGCGGTAGTTCTCATCCGTGGGATCGTCCAGCGTGCGCAGGGTCTCCACCCAGCCCCGGATGGAAGTAAGCGGCGTGCGCAGCTCGTGGGAGACCGAACTGATGAACTCGTTCTTCATCTTCTCGGTCTCTTCCAGCCCTTCCGCCATCCGGTTGATGGTGCCGCGCAGACGGTCCACCTCGTCCCGGGCATCTCCGCTCACCGGCAGGCGCACGTCGAACTCGCCGCGGGCGATGTCGGCGGCAATGCGCTCCACCTGCCCCAGCGGCACCACGATGCTGCGCACAAAATACAGGCCCGACATTATGGAAAAGATCAGGATGGCCGCCACCACCACGAGACTGGCAAAAAAGGCGTTCTGGATCTGCCGTTCGATCAGGGTCAGGCTGGTGACCAGCCGCAGGGCGGCCACATCCTCGGCGGCCTGTCTCTTATACACATCTCCGAGCCCACGAG
>OWJI01002494.1_pt1 | contig 9948 bp, 8 predicted proteins | sample 1732541 | NCBI WGS metagenome assembly OWJI01 (sample SAMN05065727, study PRJEB22554) | human gut metagenome | biome: ENVO:2100002; feature: ENVO:00000062; material: ENVO:00002003 | host: Homo sapiens | place: USA
ACGCCGTGGACTTCCGCCTCATGGGTATCGACCACCTCTACGTGGACGAGAGCCACAAATTCAAGAACCTGACTTTCACGACCCGGCATGACCGGGTGGCGGGCCTCGGAAATCCCGAGGGGTCGCAGCGGGCGCTCAACATGCTTTTCGCGCTGCGTACCATACAGCAGCGCACGGGCCGCGACCTGGGGGCGACGTTCCTCTCGGGAACGACCATCTCCAACTCGCTCACGGAACTGTACCTGCTTTTCAAGTACCTGCGCCCGAAGGAACTGGAGCGTCAGAATATCCGCACCTTCGATGCCTGGGCGGCCATATTTGCCAAGAAAACCATCGACTACGAGTTTTCCGTGACCAACGAGGTCGTGCAGAAAGAACGGTTCCGATATTTCATCAAGGTTCCCGAACTGGCCATGTTCTACTCCGAGATTACAGATTACCGCTCGGCGGAGGATATAGGGATCGACCGACCGCAAAAGAACGAGATATTGCACAATATCCCGCCGACACCCCAGCAGACGGAGTTCATAGAACGGCTGGTGCAGTTCGCCAAATCGGGCGATGCCACGCTCCTGGGCCGCCTGCCGCTCTCGGAGCGGGAGGAAAAGGCGAAAATGCTCATTGCCACAGACTACGCCCGCAAGATGTCGCTCGATATGCGTATGATAGACCCCGAACTATACAGCGACCACGTGGACAACAAGGCGAGCCACTGCGCCCGTATGATTGCCGGTTACTACCGCCGTTTCGAGGCGTACAAAGGTACGCAGTTCGTATTCTCCGACCTGGGAACCTACAAACCCGGAGCGGGGTGGAACGTCTATTCCGAGATACGGCGTAAACTCGCGGAGGATTACGGCATACCCCAAAGCGAGGTGCGGTTCATCCAGGAGGCGACCTCGGAAAAAGCGCGCAAGGAGATGATCGCCGGTATGAACACCGGAAAAATCCGCGTACTCTTCGGATCGACCGAGATGCTCGGGACGGGAGTGAACGCGCAGAAACGCTGCGTGGCGATACACCACCTGGACTGCCCCTGGCGTCCCAGCGACCTGGAGCAGCGCGACGGGCGGGGAATACGCACCGGGAACGAGATCGCCAAACTCCATGCCGACAACAAGGTGGACGTGATATTATACGCCGTCGAGAAGTCGCTCGACGCCTACAAGTTCGGGCTGTTGCACAACAAGCAACTGTTCATCCGCCAGCTCAAGACCAACAACATGGGAAGCCGTACCATCGACGAGGGGGCCATCGACGAAAAGAGCGGCATGAATTTTTCCGAGTATGTCGCCGTCCTCTCGGGAAATACAGACCTGCTGGACAAGGCCCGCCTGGAGAAGAAGATTGCCACGCTCGAAAGCGAACGCCAGGCATTCGTGCGCGGCAAATCATCGAGCCGCTACAAGCTGGAGCAGATCACGGAGAAGATAGAGAAGAACAACGACCTGATACGGCGTATCGGCAAGGATCTGGAACACTTCAAGGCCCGCGTCGAGTTCAACGAGGACGGCTCGTACCGCAATCCCGTGAAACTGAACGGGCTGGAAACCTCCGACCCCAAGCTCATCGGGAAACAGCTCAACCATATCGCCGAAACGGCACGCACGCTCGACAGGCTCGAACCCATCGGGAGCCTCTACGGGTTCGAGCTGCTCGTCCAGAGCGAAACGACCGGGAAAGACGGGCTCGACCTGGTGCAGAACCGTTTTTATGTCCGGGGTGAAGGGGATTATCTATACCAGTATAACTACGGGAATATCGCCTCCGACCCGCGACTGGCGGCGATGAACTTCATCCACGCGCTCGCGACCATCGAGCCGACACTGGAGAAATTCCGGAAAAAGAATGAGGAACTGGAGAAAGATATTCCCGTCCTGCGGGAAGTGGTGGAAAGTTCCTGGCGCAAGGAGCCCGAACTGACGGCCCTGAAAGCTGACCTGACGGAAATAGACCGCAGGATACAGCAAAGCCTCAAACCGATAGAAGAGAGCGAGGGAAAGGAGGCGGAGGAGGATAACGACGTGTGCCGGGAACGGCATGACACGGCGGAAGAGCTCCCGAAGGAAGACAACACGGCGGCCCGTATTCCTTCCCGGCTGCGGCAGATTGCCGACGCCTCCGGGGGGCGCATCGTGATCGCGGGCGTGGGCAGCCCGCCGGAGAACGGCCCTGCGAAGAAAGGGATCAAGATGTAAACGAAAAGCCGACGGAAGTACAGATTTCCGTCGGCTTTTTTCATATGCCCGTGAGCGTTGTTGTCACACTTCCTGCAAGAGTGTTTGCAGCTCCTCCTGCGTGGGAAGATAGGTCATGTACTGGGCGGCGAAGACCTGCTTTTCATCTTCGGGCAGCGTGTAACGGACGACCGCGTCGTTTTTCTCCGCGCAGAGGACGATACCCACCGGAGGGTTATCCCCGGGATTCATCAACTCACGGGTGTAGTAATTGACATACATCTGCATCTGCCCCAAATCCTGATGGGTCAGCTCCCCGGATTTAAGGTCTATTAAAACGAAACAACGGGCCAGGTAATTGTAAAAGACCAGGTCGATGTAGAAATGCTTGTCGTCGAAGGAGATACGCTTCTGTCGCGCGACGAAGGCGAAGCCTTTCCCGAGTTCGAGCATCAAGCGCTGCAAGCGGCTGATGAGCAGTTGCTCCAGATCGGTTTCCAGAAAATGCTCTCCCTGCGGGATACCGAGAAACTCCAGGATATACGGGTCGCGGATGATCTCTTTGGGTTCGACACGTCCGGGTTCGGTACGGGAAATCTCCTCTTTCACAGCTTTCTTGTCTCGGCTGGCCAGCAGGCGGTCATAGAAAAGCGTGTTGATTTGGCGGTCGAGCTGCCGGACACTCCAGTTTTCCTTGACGCACTCGTGCAGGTAAAAATCACGGGCGGCATCGCCCGACACCTTGAGAAGCGTGCGGCAATGCGACCAGCTCAATTTATCACACAGCGTGTGATATTTCGGGTAGCACTGGTAAAACTGCCTCATGTACCGCAGGTTGGTGGCCGTGAACCCGTTTCCGAACTCCGCCACGAGCCGCCTGGAAAGGGTGTTGATGACAGCCTTGCCATATCCGGCACGGCCGGTTCCCTGCTGCTCGTACTCCACTATATATTTCCCTACCTGCCAGTAAGCCCTCACGAGGGTCGAATTGACATGATGTATCACCTTCGCGCGCGCTTCCTGCAAGATATGGCGCACGTTATGCAGCAGCTCTTCCTCCCCTTTGTCGGCAGGATATATTTTATCTGTTTCTTTCATTGTTCATTATTATATAGGCTTCCAAGTGCAAACATACTGATTTTACGGCAAATATCGAGCGGTTGTACCGCCTTGTCGTGCCTTATTCCATGTATCTCCGCGTTTTTCCATGACGCCGGACTCTCGGGACAGGGCCTAACCGGAACCGGCAGGACGATCCTTTTTCAGCTTGCGGAAATTACTGAAGTTACGCTCGATGAACCGCAGGACGTCCGATTCCCGGTAGAAGGTCTTGTGATAGATCATCTCGTAAGGCAGCTCTCCCGAGGTGCGGTAACGCTGGAGTGTGCGCTTGCTGATATTGAGCATACGGCACAGGTCGTAATTGTCCAGAAGACGCTCCCCGTCAGGCAGGATGGAAAGCGGTTGCTCCACGTCCCCCGCGCACAGCTTCTCGATACGTTCCAGCCGTTCCGAGAGCCGCTGCATCCATCCGTCGAAATATTCCTTGTCCAGAAACATGGCCTACTCCTTTGGTTGGTTCTTGCGCCGCACGGAACGCTCCTTCAGCACACGGCGGATTTCCGTGAGGGAATAATACAGCTTCCGGTTGATGGCCGAATAGGTGATCACGTGATCCGAGCGGAGGCGTTGAAGGGTACGCCCGCTGATGCCCAGGTAACGGCAGACCTGCTCGCCGTCCATCCATTCGTCGTTTATATACTCCTTATTCCATGCACGCCCCTTTTCAGGGAGAGAGGCGATTGCAGCCTCTATTTTCTCTATACGCCCGACAAGCTCGTTATAGGCTCGCGAACCGATCACTATGATTTTCATACTCCTTTGTTTTTTAGTCTGTTACAAAGGTCGGGCTTATATGGACAGCTTAAAACGAGGTCGGTACGACTTTTTTTTGATAATTTGCAGTGAACTGATTCTCAACGGTTCATGCGGTGAAGAAGGCAGTGTTTTTTACCGAAATCCGCGGCCCGTACTCGGTATTTTTATTGGCAGAAATGCGATAGCATACTGTGATTCAACGCTTAACGGTGTTCTAATCCGGACGGGGCTACAACGGAACACCCGTATCGGCTCCTTATACGGGTGCAAATACGGGCGTTCGGGAAAGTTCCTTTCGAGAGTTACGGGGGAAAACCGACCTCGGTTCTTTTGTTATATACAACGCTGATTATCAGTGCTTCTATAAGAAATAGAGTGCTTTACCGGTTCATGTTCTACTCGGAATTGCCGTTTTTCTTGTTTCGCTTCCACGTCTGCATACGTTTAAGCAGGGCCTCTTTCGCCTTGTCAAGCCACGGTGTCGGGTTGTTTCGGATTTTCATATCGCAGAATGTCCTCGAAAGGTTCATGTCGAGGTGTACGTTGAAAGCGTTGGAAATGTAGCTGGCAAGTTGCGTGAGTGGCACATTGCCGAAACAGCCTTTACTGTCGAGCAGGTAAATAAGTTCCGTCAGATCCGTCTTCGAGTCCTGCCATGTCGGACGCACGTCAGGCAATGGCAGAACCATGTTCCGGAGGTTCGTGCTCTCCAGTGATTCCAATTCGCCCATAAGATAAACCGACAACATATCGTTGGCCAGGATTTTCGCCACCTTGAAATCCGCGTTTGTCGAAAACTGCGGGTCGAGTTCATAGTAGAAGGTTTCCAGGTATTGCTCCGTGTCGGTCTGCCCGCGCAGGAAATAGAGGCTGTCCAGGTGTGTAGCGCCGCTGCGGAAATAGCGGATAAAGTCGAGGCGTTTCTGCGTGTACGCGTTGATGGCCCGAACATGGGCGTCCAGGTACTCCCGTTGTGCCTCGATACTTCCTACCGGACGGTTCATCTCGATATTGTAGAGCTTGCGGTAATAGATCAGACGGCAAAAAAGACGAGGTTTGATTTCTTTGAAGAACTTTATTTCCTCGTCATCGTTTTGAAAACGGTAGCCGATGATATATTGTTTCAAACGGTCGAACGCTTCTCCCAGGACACGTGACGCTTCAAGCGACTTTTTCAACACGTCGGTATCCCGCGATTCGATACGTTCGATACTCCGCAGGACTTCGCTGTTTAATTTTTCTATAAATGCAATCATAATCCGTCTTGTTACTTTCGCGTATAAAGTTAGCGAATCGAAAAACCGGCGGATTACGATTTTTATCTTTCTCTTCGTTTTTTTATCACGGAGCCGATTTTAATGTCAAATCCGGCTTTCCTGACGGATGGAAGTGGGATTGCTCCCCATATTCCGCTTGCAAAAGTCCGTAAAGTGGGATTGGGCGGAGAAACCGCACATGTAGGCTATTTCCTGCAACGTGTAGTGTGTCGTCCGCAGCAACTCCCCGATACGTTCGATACGGCGCTGACGTAACCACGAGGAGGCCGAGCAGCCGAAAACCCGCTGGAAACGCCGGCGGAAGGTAATCGTGCTGGAATACCCGCAAACCCCGGCGAGTTCCGTGACGTTATCCGAGGCAAGATAATTCGATTTGACACGGGAGATGAACTCGTAATCGTCCCCCAGGTGCAACAGCTCCTCGAACTCCCCGACATCGGCGGGAGTGAGATGTTCATAAGAGGCGTCGAGCATTTTCAGCATGACAGCAGCGTTACATTCAACGGGCATACCCAATGTCTTACGGGCTTCACGCAGGTAATTCTTGAACCGCAGCCGCAGCGTGTCGTGATGCGGGTAGGAACACTGGGACAGAATGGTGCAGACCGTCCGCAGTTCATCGACACAACAGTAGCCGAAATACCACGTTACAAGACGCTCGACGTAATGGACGGCATGAAACTCCTCCGAAAGCATCAGAAGAAGCAGGAACGGGGTGAAATCCTGGTATTCCCCCGTTATGGGACGGGGTGCTTCGTCAAGCAAGGAGGCAATGTCCCGCATCAGAAGAGAATCTCCCGAGTACGCTTTTATTTGTTCGGAACTGCGGGCATAATCCCGGTAACGCGATATGACCGCCGACAAAGCATTGAACTTCACGGCGTGAACGCCTTCTATAAAGGAAGGGCGAAGACTGTTGTAAATGGATAAGTCGGTTTGCATAAGTCATTTCTATAAAACGGAGCCGCATCCCCTTGTTGCCAAAGCTCCGCAAGTCGTTACTTATGAACCGCTTGGAACACGGTACGAATCCTAATTACAAATATATCGCATCCGACAATCCGGAACAAATATCAGCAGGCAAAAATGAAAATAAACCTCGTTATTTTTGATTTTTACCTGCAATAATATTATATTTGCAAACAAATAAGAGTTGTTTGACAGCATGAGAAATATAGTGTATCAAAGCACTTTACCAATTTCTTATCCGTTGCCTATTCTCATGCGAGTTTCTTTTAATCTATTTGTAGTCAATTAAATACCTTCAGACTACATCAAATATACGAAAAAATGTGTATGTTTTCACACTTTTTGCATATTTTTTCGTCCGTATCCCCAAAACGGATAAAGAGAGTTTTCTACAAGATAAAGTATTCGGAACTCATGTTTTTTATTTATGTTTGCGTAAAAAAACAAATGAACTATACAACTTACCTCTTTGACTTCGATTATACGCTTGCCGATTCTTCACGCGGCATCGTCACCTGTTTCCGCAACGTGCTGAACCGCCACGGCTATACCCGCCCGACCGACAACGACATCAAACACACCATCGGCAAGACGCTGGAAGAATCTTTTTCCATTCTTTCCGGTGTAACCGATACCCGCCAGTTGGCTGAATTCAAAAAAGAATATATAAAAGAGGCAGATACGCACATGACCGTCAACACCGTGCTTTTCCTTGAAACCAAATCGGTACTGGCAGCCTTGAAAGATTCAGGCGCCCGCATCGGAATTATATCCACCAAATTCCGTTACCGCATCAAGGAGCTGCTGGACCAGCATTTTCCCGAAGACTTTCTTGACATCATCATCGGCGGAGAAGATGTGCAAACGCCCAAGCCGTCGCCGGAAGGTCTGTTGCTTGCCATCAGGCAACTCCATGCCACCAAGGCCGAAACACTATACATCGGCGACAGTACGGTAGATGCAGAAACCGCACAAAAGGCCGGAGTGGATTTTGCAGGCATCACGCACGGCATGACCACCGCCGAAGAACTGAAGAAATACCCGCACAAGAAAATAATGAGCAGCCTGGAAGAATTGTTAGAACGGGAACCACTGCCCGCCGCTGCACCTCCCAAGAACATCAGTGTACGCCGCATCGCGCTTCTGCTGCTCCTCTTAGCCGCATTCGCCGCTCTCTTTTGCTTTCTCCTCCTTATATAATGCTTAAGGAAATACCTTGCCACAATTAAATCGTTCCGCTATGGGGAAAGTTTTGTTCCGCCATGGTGGAACAAAACTTCCTCCACGGTGGAACAGAATGTTCCCCACGGTGGAACGAATAAGCCTTCGCATCTCCACCGCTTAACGTCACTCCCGGAACATCCCGGCTTATGGAGAAGCATTTGTTTAAGCACGAAATATTAATTGTCTAAAAAAAGAGAAAGAAAGATTTGTCCGTTCCAAATAAAAGAGGTAATTTTGTGCCCGATTATTCCGCACCGGGTTTAATTAAGTGTATTCTAAGTGATTAGAGGCCACCCGACGGAGCTAACTTATACATTATATATAAGAAATGTACGCAATTGTAGAAATCAACGGTCAGCAATTTAAAGCAGAAGCTGGCAAAAAGCTGTTTGTACACCACATCCAGAATGCTGAAAACGGTACGACAGTAGAATTTGACAAGGTTCTTTTGGTAGACAAAGACGGTGCAATCACTGTAGGTGTTCCTACTGTAGAAGGTGCAAAAGTGGTTTGCCAGATTGTATCCAGCCTGGTAAAAGGTGACAAAGTTCTCATTTTCCACAAGAAAAGAAGAAAAGGTCATCGCAAGTTGAACGGTCACCGTCAACAATTCACAGAGTTAACAATTACAGAAGTAGTAGCTTAATCAATTTAAAACAGTAAGAAGAAATGGCACATAAAAAAGGTGTCGGTAGTTCTAAGAACGGCCGCGAATCACAGAGCAAGAGATTAGGCGTTAAGATATTTGGTGGCGAAGTTTGCAAAGCAGGCAACATCATCATTCGTCAAAGAGGTACTGAATTCCACCCGGGTAACAACATCGGTATGGGTAGAGACCACACTCTTTTCGCTTTAGTAGACGGAACTGTACAGTTCAAAGTAACCAAGGAAGACAGACGTTATGTATCTGTAATCCCTGCCGAAAGCACAGAAGCGTAAGTTTCAGAATAAGAAATAAAGATGAGGGATGCAATCTGATGGATTGTATCCCTTTCTTTTTATAGTTTCTTTTTTGCATTACTTCTGATTTACACTATCTTTGTGCTCTCAAATCAAGATTTTAATCAAAACAAAGTATCAAGATATGCTTACCATCAAACAAATTACAGAAAACACCGACGCGGTGATCCGCGGACTGGAAAAGAAGCATTTCAAAAATGCGAAAGAAACAATAGACCAGGTAATTGCCTTTAACGACAAAAGACGTAGCACACAGTCTATATTAGATAATAACCTCTCTGAAGTAAACTCGATTTCCAAATCCATCGGACAATTGATGAAAGAAGGAAAGAAAGAGGAAGCAGAAACTGCCAAAAGCCGTGTAGCCGAACTTAAAGAAGCCAACAAGACGTTGCAGGCCGAAATGGACCAGGCTGCCGAAGATATGCAGAACCTGCTCTATACCATTCCGAATGTACCTTATGATGAAGTACCCGAAGGTGTAGGTGCTGAAGATAATGTAGTAGAGAAAATGGGCGGTATGGAAACCGAACTCCCCAAAGACGCACTGCCTCACTGGGAACTGACAAAGAAATATGATTTGATAGATTTCGACCTGGGCGTGAAGATAACAGGAGCCGGCTTCCCGGTTTATAAAGGAAAAGGTGCGCAGTTGCAACGCGCGTTGATCAACTTCTTCCTGGACGAAGCCCGCAAGTCCGGTTATATGGAAATCATGCCTCCGACTGTTGTAAATGCCGCTTCCGGTTACGGAACAGGCCAGTTGCCTGACAAAGAAGGTCAGATGTATCATTGCGAAGTAGATGATTTATATCTGATTCCGACGGCAGAAGTACCTGTGACGAACATCTATCGGGATGTGATTCTGGAAGAGAAACAACTTCCGATCAAGAACTGCGCCTATACACAATGTTTCCGCCGTGAAGCAGGCTCTTATGGCAAGGATGTGCGCGGCTTGAACCGTTTGCATGAGTTCTCTAAAGTGGAACTGGTTCGCATTGACAAGCCGGAACATTCTAAAGAGTCTCACAAAGAGATGTTGGATCATGTAGAAGGTCTGCTGCAGAAGCTGGAATTACCCTATCGTATACTCCGCCTTTGTGGGGGGGATATGAGTTTTACGGCTGCGCTTTGCTTCGACTTTGAGGTTTATTCCGAAGCACAGAAACGCTGGTTGGAAGTAAGTTCGGTATCCAATTTCGATACCTACCAGGCTAATCGCCTGAAATGCCGCTACCGCAGTGGAGAAAAGAAGACAGAGCTTTGCCATACTCTGAACGGTTCCGCACTGGCACTGCCGCGCATCGTTGCCGCTTTGCTGGAAAACAACCAGACGCCGGAAGGTATTCGGATCCCGAAAGCATTGGTGCCGTATACGGGATTTGAAATGATTGACTGAGAAAAACAGCTGATATATATCTGTCTCTTATACACATCTCCGAGCCCACGAGACATGCGCAGAT
>OWJI01002496.1_pt1 | contig 9947 bp, 9 predicted proteins | sample 1732541 | NCBI WGS metagenome assembly OWJI01 (sample SAMN05065727, study PRJEB22554) | human gut metagenome | biome: ENVO:2100002; feature: ENVO:00000062; material: ENVO:00002003 | host: Homo sapiens | place: USA
GCGGCCCCATGCTGTTCAGCCGCCGCGCGATCTGATTGACGTTGACACCAATCTTTTGCAGTTCGGCGGTTTGCGCCCGGATGTCGGTGGTGTCGATGTGGACAACATAACCATCTATCGCCATCTTTCGCAGATAGGCGGCCATATTCCGGGTTGGTATCAATTTCATTTTTTCTCGAATCAACCTCCGTTCTTCTTCCGTCACATAAAATTTGACCTGCACGGTTCGTTTTCTGCCTTCCATTCGTTTTACTCTCCTTTCCGTTTTGAGGGTTTGGGACACTTCCCAACAAGCTGTTTTGCAGAGCAAAATACGGAAGTGGGTACACACTTCCTATGCTTGCTCTGTAAGTTCTCCCCTAAACCGTCCCCTCTACTAATACTACAATTCAAACCCTGTCTTTTGGCTACATCTTGACTGTGATGCAAAAATAAAGTATCATAATTAGCACAGACTAACCAAAATGGGAGGTGAACCTCATCCTATGACGCATGGAAGTCACTATCTTGGTAAGCTATACAACGACCTGATAGCCAATTCGCCCCAAACAATTTCAATAGATATTCCGTCTGATATGGGGAAAGGACGAATTGCACAAACCCAAATCAAGCACGGCATCATCTTTTCGGATTGGCAAATGTGTTACCAGTCGGATATGAATGTACAGGGAACCGTCAGTAAAGATTATATGCAGATTATCTTCTGCCTGAATGATGCAATCTCTTGGGGCATCATGGATGAAAAGCGTTCCATTACGATTCAAAAAAATGAATCCTGCATCTATGCGGGACATGGTGGAACCGAATATGCCTGCTATAAAAAGGATAGCAATTTTTCATTTAAGAGTATAAAAATTCCGATTGCCTATTTCTCGCAGCTGCTCACAGATTATTTTGATGGGCAGGAAGCAACGGCTTACGAAAAGAAACTTCTTGATGGCATTTCAAAAGTTCCTGTGACCCCCATCATGGAACAAATTCTAGCGGAAACAAGCCAATTTACACAATACCGTGGAGGATTGGGTTACTTATATCTTGACGGAAAACTTCTGGAGCTATTGTCTATTTATTTAGGCGAAGTCCTTGAATTGGATATTCTAATGGGAAAAAATGTTTCCATGTCCAGAACGGAACGGACTGCCATTATGGAAGCTAAACGGATTATAGACAGTCAGCTTGCGTTTGCCCCATCCTGTGAAGAACTTTCCCATCTGGTGCATTTAAGCACAACAAAATTGACACGCGGTTTTTCATCATTTTATGGTATGCCTATTCATCAATACATAATTGAACAGCGTTTGACACAGGCAGCACAGCTGCTATTGGAGGGGGACCGAAATGTAAGCGAGATTGCAGCAATCGTTGGCTACGGAAAGCCCAGCAATCTTGCCGCCGCTTTCAAAAAGCGATATGGTGTGGCACCAAAGAACTACCGTGAAAGCCGATTTGATACCCATAAAAAGTAGCTTCTGACTGTTTTTGGGTCAAAACGGGTAGGTTTTGGGTTGGATTTGATAATCTAAATTGGTACAATTTGCGATGTGGTTAGTTTCAAATAACCACATCGCATTTTTTATTTTCCGATAAAAGCGAGGAGGCATAAAAATGAAACAAAAGTTGAATGCGAAAGACTTTATTCTCATTGGCATCCTGACAGCGCTCATGTGGATTATCTGCATGATTATCAGCACTATTATGAGCGTGGCTGGCCCAGTGACCAACGTGTTTTATCCGTCCGTTGTGGCTATTCCGAATGGCATCGTTATGATGCTTCTGCTGGCCAAAGTTCCGAAGAAAGGCGTGTTTACCATTTGTGCCGCAATTCAGGCTATCCTGTTCCTGCTGGTAGGTGCTTTCTGGTTCATTCCCATCGGCTTGGTAATTGGCGGTGTCATCTGCGATTTTCTGATCATGGGCCGAAATGAAATCACAATGAAGTCCATGATGGCGGCCTATGCGCTGTTCAGTGCTATTTTTGCTTTTAGTGCTATCTGCCCCATCAAATTTCTTCAAAGTGCGTTTGTTGGCGCAATGGAGAAAAACAATATTGCCCCGGAGTACATTCAGGGAATGCTCAATATCACTTCTGTTCCCATGCTGGTAGTCATTGTTGCTGCTGGACTGGTGGGCGGCCTGATTGGCGGATTTATCGGCCAGAAAGCATTGAAAAAGCATTTCATCAAGGCTGGACTCGTTTCTGTAAAATAACAAGAACAGCCCCCTGAAAATCCATCATACAAACGCAGGCAAACGGGCTGCCTGATTTCAGAGCGCGGGGCTGGAAGTAGTCCCGCGCTCTGCTGTTGATAAGGAGGCATCAGAATGGATGAAACACAAATCAAACAAATTATTGAGCGACAGCCCCTTCATGGAACTGCGCTTCTGGACCCGCGCTGCAAAATTCTTCTCTTAGTCTGTATCGGTTTTGTCAGTTATTTTCTGGCCGGAGAAGTGGTCAGCCTTGCGCTCATGCTGGTTTATGGGCTGTTCATTGCCTTAGGTAATGGCGGAAAATGGGCCGCAAAAATGATAATAACTTATATCGTTGTGGCTTATCTTAATGCCTTGCTCCGCTATGTGCAAGTTCCAGTTTTGAGCGTGATTATGAGCGTATTTGGCGTGACCGTTCTGAAACTGATTCCCATTGTAATGATGGGGCTCTGGATATTGCGGACCACTTATATGGATGACTTGATGGTAGCCCTCCAAAGAATGCGGCTGCCGCAGGCAGTTACGATTCCGCTTGTGGTCATGTTCCGTTATATTCCTACCCTACGGATTGAATATCGGCAAATCCGAAGCACAATGGATATTCGCGGTATCAGCGATACAGTGTGGAAGCGGGTATGTCACCCATTAGCAACCATAGAGTACATTTTGATACCGTTGCTGATGCGCTGCTTGAAAGTTACCGATGAACTGGCGGCCTCCGGCACAACGCGTGGTCTGGAATTGGAATGTAAGCGGTATGCACTGCGCCCGATTCGTTTTGCATGGCCGGAAATTGTGGTATCACTGCTTGGTATCCTCTTTTTGGTCGGACTGCTTTTTATTGACCAGACCCAAATCGGCAAAATCATTTTGTGGAGGGTATGACGATGATCTCATTCCAGAATTTCAGCTTTCGTTATGAAGAAAGCAAAAATTTTACCCTCCGCGGCATTGACATGACTGTACGGAACGGCGAGTTTATTCTTCTGACCGGGCGAAGTGGCTGCGGCAAGACAACGTTGATTCGTTCCCTCAATGGACTTATTCCACATTTTTACCCCGGTGAAATTAAAGGCGATCTGCTTATGGATGGACATTCGCTTTTGGAAATGAAGCCCTCCGAACTGGCCGGACAGGTAGGAACTGTCTTTCAAGACCCACGCTCACAGTTTTTTATGACCGATACCACACGAGAATTGGCGTTCGGCTGTGAAAATCTCGGACTGGCCCGTGAGGAAACCATTGACCGGATTGCACGAGCAGTCAAAGAATTGGAGTTGGTCGAATACCTGAATCGAAGTATTTTTGCGTTATCCAGCGGAGAAAAACAGCAGATTGCGATTGGCTCTGTTTATGCGCTTGCCCCAAAGGTCTACATCTTTGATGAACCATCGGCCAATCTGGACTATGCCGCCACCAAACGGCTTGCTGAAATCATGGAAAAGCTCAAGAGTGCCGGCTATACCATTTTTGTAGTAGAACACCGCTTTTACTATCTGCGAGATTTGATTGACAGAGCTTTTCTGATACAGAATGGAAAAATTGAGCATGAGTTCACAAGGGAACAGTTTTGCTCTTTGCCCGAAGAAACACGAATTTCTTATGGTCTGCGAACCGCATACCCGGAACGTGATGCAGAGCATTATCAGGAAAAGTCGCATTCTCAAAATACAACGCACTTACTAGAAGTCCACGATTTAGGCTTTGCCTACAAGAAAGGACCGGATGTATTCCGAAATGTCAGCTTTGAAGCTCATTCAGGGGACGTGATAGGCATTTTAGGCCATAATGGTGCCGGAAAAACAACGCTCCTGTCTATTCTGACTGGCCTGTTGAAACAGCGGCATGGAGAAGTTCGTCTTGATGGAAAAAAGCTCACACCCCGGCAGCGGCGGTCACTTTCCTATCTTGTTATGCAGGATACAGACTATCAACTCTTTGCCAGCAGCGTGGAAGAAGAGCTTTCCCTTGGAATGCAGGAAGATTGCAAAGAAAAAATAGATGCAGTATTGAACGCATTGGAACTGTCGGACTATCGGGAAAGACACCCAGCGTCGCTTTCAGGCGGTCAAAAACAACGGGTTACCATTGGAGTGGCAATCGTAAAGGACAGCCCCGTAATCTACTTCGACGAGCCCACCAGCGGCTTGGATTATGATTCTATGGTGCGTGTCAGCAAGCTGATTGAACAACTTTCCGATTCCGGGGTAATCGTGTTCGTGGTTTCTCATGATTTTGAATTTATTGTCCGTACCTGCACAGAGGTTGTGCAGCTGGATGATGATGGAACAATTCAAAATCAGCAGTTATCACCAACGGTTTTGAAATCTCTTTCTGAAAAATATTTCACATGATAGGAGGTTGGACTTATGTTCCAAAAAGTATTTGAATATGCCGGACCTCATAAAAAAGGCCTCTATGCTGCAACAGCCATCGTGCTGGTCAGTGTTCTGCTGGGTGTTTTTCCCTTTGTGCTGGCATATCAGGTAATTGCACCGCTGGTCATGGGGGAGGCAATCACTGCTTCCTTTATCATCCAGCATGTCATACTGGTCTTGGTATGTCTGGTGCTGCAAGCTCTTTTCTATGGCTGGGGCCTGAATCTCTCTCATAAAGCAGCTTATGACACGCTGCTCCGCCTGCGGACGGCTCTGCAAAAACGGTTTGAAAAACTGCCGCTGGGTGTTATTCAGGACAAAGGCACTGGCACCGTGAAAAAGCTGTTCGTGGACGATGTAGACAGTCTGGAAGTTCTGCTGGCACACTCTATGCCGGAGGGCATCGCCAACCTGATGGTTCCCATTGCAGTTTATGTGGCAATGTTCTTTGTAGACTGGAAGCTGGCACTGTTATCTTTGGCATCCATTCCGCTTAGCTTAGTTGCCATGATGACGATGTATTCCGTTGGTATGAAGAAAATGGGACCTTACTATATGGCCGGGCAAAAGATGAACAATACCATTATTGAGTACATCAACGGTATGGAAGTCGTCAAGGTTTTCAATAAAGACGCAGATTCTTACGAACGGTTCCGCAAAGATATATCAGATTATCGGAACTATACACTGGCATGGTATAGGGCGGCATGGCCGTGGATGGCGATTTACAGCAGCCTGCTTCCTTGTACCATCATCCTGACCCTGCCTGTGGGTGCATGGTTTGTCCTCTGCGGCTGGTCGGCTCTGCCCAATTTGATTTTGGTGCTGTGTCTTTCTTTGAGTATCGGTATGCCGCTGCTGAAATCTCTTGGCTTTCTGCCAACCATGCCCCAGCTCAACTATAAAATCTCCGCATTGGAGCAGGTGTTGGATGCGCCGGAACTTCAGCAGACGAATGATAGATTCCATGGAATAGATGACACCGTTACTTACGACCATGTTTCTTTCGCTTACCAGACAACACAGCCCGGCCCGGATGGAAAGCCCGCGGTGGTTGAGGATGAAGTTCTCCATGATATTTCCTTTACGGCAAAGGCTGGACAAAAAACTGCTCTTGTCGGTGAATCTGGCTCCGGCAAGAGTACCTTGGCAAAACTGCTGATTCACTATTATGACCCGCAAAAGGGCAGCATTTCCATCGGCGGACAGAAACTTTGCGATATGAGCCTTGAAGCATTGAACAGTCGTATCTCCTATGTGGCGCAGGATCAGTATTTGTTTAATACTTCTCTGCTGGAAAACATCCGGCTCGGTCGGTTGACTGCAACGGATGAAGAAGTAATAGAGGCCGCAAAGAAAGCTCAGTGCATGGAGTTCATTGAAAAACTTCCGCAGGGCATTCACTCCATGGCAGGCGATGCCGGAAAAATGCTCTCCGGCGGTCAGCGTCAGCGTATTTCTCTGGCGCGAGCAATCTTAAAGGATGCCCCTATTGTAGTTCTTGATGAAGCAACAGCCTATGCTGACCCCGAAAATGAAGAAAAGATGGAAGCAGCCATTGCAGAACTTGTAAAAGGCAAGACCCTCGTGGTGATTGCTCACAAACTGCCCGCCATTATGAATGCCGATCAAATTTGTGTCATCGACCACGGAAAATTGGTAGCAGCGGGTAAGCATCAGGATTTGATTCGCTCCTGCCCTGAATATCAGAAATTGTGGAAAGCCGCACAGGACAGTGCCGAATGGAAAGTACACACTGCAAAGGAGGGAGCCTAAATGTTTGCGATGTTTTCAAGAATTTTGAAACTCTCCGGCCGTTATAAAGGCCGTATTCAAGGTGCATTCGTTTGTGCGTTTTTGGAATCCATTTTGTCAAAAATGCCAATCGTTCTTGCCTTTGTAGTTTTAAGCCGCTTTGCAGCTGACACACTGACCAGCCAGACTTGCCTTTATATCGGCCTTGGACTTGCCGCAGCAGTGTTGGTGCAAATGCTTGTTCATTACCTCAGCGACAGCCTGCAAAGTGCCGCAGGATATTTGATGTTTGCGGATAAACGCATGGAACTGGGCAGCCATCTGCGGAAACTTCCGATGGGCTATTTTACTTCCGGCAACATTGGCAAAATCAGCTCTGTTCTTAGCACGGATATGGTATTCATTGAAGAAGTCGCTATGAGTACGCTGGGCAACATGATGGGCTATCTGCTGTCCTCCTTGATTCTGCTGGTATTCATGTTTTATTTGAACGTACAGCTTGGTTTGATTGCTGCCGCCGTCACGGTTCTGGCATGGCTGGTGTCAAAAGGAATGAACAAGGTTTCCCTGCGGGAAGCCGCAGAGCGGCAGGAGCAGAGCGAACGGCTGACCGATGCGGTGCTATCCTTTGTGGAGGGCATTGGCGTCATCAAGAGCTACAACCTGCTGGGCGAAAAATCAGAAGAACTGACTGACAATTTCCAGCGTTCCAGAAACACCTCCCTTGCTTTTGAGCAGAAAATGACACCATGGACAATGAGTCTGAATATCCTTTACGGCATTGGTATTGCGGCGATTTTCGGCTTGTCGATTGTATTGGAACAGCGCGGCGCACTTCCGCTGGCCTATGTGCTTGGTGTTCTGCTGTTTGTGTTTGACCTCTTTGGACCGCTGAAAGCTCTTTATGGGGAAGCATCTCGCCTTACCGTTATGAATGCAGCTCTTGACCGCATTGAAGCAGTCCTGAATGAGCCTGAACTTCCCGACACGGGCAAGCAGCATCTTCCTGCACAGGCACAGCCGGGACAGCCAGAAGTTCAGTTTAACGATGTTGTATTTGCTTATCAGGACAAAGAAGTTCTGCATCATATCAGCTTTGCCATGAAGAAAGATTCTATGACTGCTTTAGTCGGACCTTCTGGCAGCGGAAAGTCTACTATTGCCAATTTGCTGGCTCGGCTTTGGGATGTAAAATCTGGCAGCATAATAATAAGAGGTATGGACATTCGGAACGTGCCTTTGGCAGAGCTGATGGAGCAGATCAGCATGGTATTCCAGCGAGTGTACTTATTCCAAGATACCATTTACAACAATATCAGCATAGGCAAACCGGACGCCACAGAGGAAGAAGTCTATGCAGCTGCTAAGAAGGCCCGCTGCTATGATTTCATCATGGCGTTGCCTGATGGATTCCAGACCGTAGTTGGTGAAGGCGGTGCTACACTCTCCGGCGGTGAAAAGCAGCGCATCTCGATTGCACGCTGCATCTTGAAAGATGCCCCTATCATCATTTTGGATGAAGCTACCGCAAGCGTAGATACTGATAACGAAAGCTATATTCAGGAGGCCATCTCGGAACTGGTAAAGGGCAAGACACTTCTCGTAATCGCCCACCGTCTGAATACCATCCAGAATGCCGATCAGATTTTGGTCATTGACAACGGCCAGATTGCACAGCAGGGCACGCACGAAGAACTTTTGAAGCAGCCCGGCATTTATCAGGAGTTTGTCAACATCCGAAAGAATGCGGCTGGATGGAGCCTTGCTTAACAAAATTCAGCGTATGCGATGCGGAGGTTCCATTGTGCGTATATCATAATCCGTCCGCATAGAAACAAATAGGTAAAAAATAACGCGGCCGGGATTGATATATCCGGCCGCGTTATTCGTCTTTTTGAAATGCTTCCGCCTGTTTGCAAAGCGCAATATATTTTTCAATTTCCGCCTCACTTTTCCCGGCAAAGAAGTCTACAACTGTTTTTGAAACCGTCTGATTTACCATGTCTGGAAAAATGGCAGCATCCACGCTGATATTTAACTCTTTGGCGACAAGAGCCACCGTTTCAAATTTGGGGTTACTCTGGCAGGTTTCCAAATCTATGATTGTACGGGCGTTCATATTGAGCCGTTCAGCCAATTTTCTCTGTGTCAAATGCTGTCGCTTGCGTTCTGACCGCACTTTCCATGCAAACAAGTCAAGAGGATTGTTCACTATACATCACCTCTACCTCATTGTAGGGTGTGCTATCGCTCATATAAATAGCCATGCAACTCACATTATGTGAGTTATAGCTCATAATTTGAAGCAAAGAGCTATATGGATAAGAGTATCAAAATAAAGGAGTTCAAAATAAAATGGGGCTTACCGCCCACTCGAAAAGCCCTAACACCAATTAAAAAAATATTCAAATAACGTAGGGGCGAGCCATACTCATAGAAGTGAGTTGTGGCTCGCTTTTTATATACTTCAATTCACATCCGATAAAGCCCCGCATTTTGACAACCTACGATTGGGTATCGGATGCCGTTCTCCGCCTCGTTTTGCTCCGGCCTATAAACCCGAACAGAACGAAAGGAACAATTCTATGAACGGCAGGAAAAATTTTCATACCAATCTTAAAAATCAGCCAAATGAACCCGTTGGTGAACGAGTAGTGAGCGAAAGGGGAAGAAAAGAGCTGCCTCCCAGCACGAGGGGAGGTGAAAACTTGAAACCAAACCGCTACTACGAACACAAGCAGCACGCCTTTGACAGCTACTGCAAAAAGGTGTTGAAATGCGAGGCATGTAACGGCTATCGGCAGATCAGCCGTCATCAAAAACGTTTTGCATCTTTGGAAGAACTGTCCGAGGCAGATGTGGCCCAGCTTGCAGTTTACGATCGTTACTCATGGGAGTATACGGCTTTTCCCGTGGGAAATGCTGTTGTGCTAATCGAGAACGACCGATTGGCCACAGCACTTCTACGGCTGTCACCAAAAGACCGGGAAATTTTTATGATGCACTGGTTTCTATGGATGACAGACGAACAGATAGCAAAGTGCATGGGCATGGCCAGAAGAACGGTCAATACTCGCAGGTATAAAGCCTATCGGCTGCTGAAAAAGCTGATGGGAGGTGAAGCGGATGACTAAATCTGCGCACACACGGGCATCGCTGCTTCCTTACCCGATAATCGCTGCCGCTGTTGCAGGAGACGCCGAAGCAGTGAGCCGGGTAGTCCGGCATTATTCTAGCTACATTGCTGCACTGTCAACTCGGACGAGCTATGGCTCTGACGGCTATCCTCGTCTGCAAGTTGATGAAGAACTGCGCAATCGTCTGGAAGCAAAACTGATAATTGCTATCCTTGATTTTGACTTGACCTGATTCAACGTAGGCATCGTGTGCTGTTCCCCTTTCCATACGGTGCCTTTTCTAGTTCTTTGACAAAGAAAGCCCGCAGGACAATGGCGGTGCATCATAGAGCAAACGGATACGTTGCTGTCTGTATCGAGCCGGACGGTTGGTGCGCCACGATGCTTTTCTCTGAAAAGTGGAGCGATCACCACCACGCCGCAATGCAAGCGCGGCTGCTTGCGGGCCATGACATACAGGCAGGCT
>OWJI01002511.1_pt1 | contig 9901 bp, 8 predicted proteins | sample 1732541 | NCBI WGS metagenome assembly OWJI01 (sample SAMN05065727, study PRJEB22554) | human gut metagenome | biome: ENVO:2100002; feature: ENVO:00000062; material: ENVO:00002003 | host: Homo sapiens | place: USA
ATCTGCGCATGTCTCGTGGGCTCGGAGATGTGTATAAGAGACAGGAATATATAGTCAACACCCGGCATTGCGTTACGGCATGATTGAATATCGCGTACATCGCCAATAAAGAACTTTATCTTGTTTGCAACATCCGGATACTTGGACTGATATTCATGACGCATATCGTCTTGTTTCTTTTCATCACGTGAGAAAATACGGATTTCACCGATATCCGTACGAAGAAAACGATTTAATACTGCATTACCAAAAGAACCTGTTCCACCGGTAATCATAAGGGTTTTGCCTGCAAAAATGCTCATTGTTTTATATTTCACTTGTTTAACTTCATTTTTTATAATACCGCACATACCACTCGGTAAAATGCCTCAAACCTTCCCTCAGACTTGTGTTTGGTTTAAAACCAAAGTCTTGCTCCAAAGGTGTTGTATCTGCATAAGTTACAGGTACATCGCCCGGCTGCATTGGTACAAGTTCTTTATGTGCTTCGAAGTCGTAGTTTTCGGGAAGTACTCCTGCACGGAGAAGCTCTTCTTGGAGGATGGTTACAAACTCAAGTAGGTTTTCAGGGTGGCTGTTGCCGATGTTATACACCTTGTACGGAGGTATTGGCAACCCATCTTCACCATTCTGCTTTTCTGGAGCGTGCTGCATTATGCGGACAACGCCTTCTACGATATCATCCACATAGGTGAAGTCGCGTTTGCAATTGCCGTAGTTGAAAATCTTGATGGTTCCGCCTTTCACGAGTTTATCGGTGAAGCTAAAGTAAGCCATATCGGGACGGCCGGCCGGACCGTAAACGGTAAAGAAACGCAGACCTGTTGATGGTATGTTGTATAGCTTAGAGTAGGCATGAGCCATAAGTTCATTGCTTTTCTTGGTGGCAGCATAAAGAGAGACCGGGTTATCGACCTTATCGTCTGTTGAATAGGGTACTTTCTTATTGCTGCCATACACAGATGAAGAAGAGGCATAGACGAGATGTTCCACTTCGTGGTGGCGACAGGTTTCGAGTATGTTGTAGAAGCCTATGAGGTTGCTTTGGATATAGGCATCGGGGTTAGTGATGCTATAACGGACTCCTGCTTGGGCTGCAAGATTCACAACAACTGCAATATCATTTTCCGTGAATATCTTTTCTACTACGTCTTTATCGGCTATAGATGCATGCACAAATGTCCAATCACGATTCAATGACTCGATTTCTTTCAGGCGTTCATATTTGATGTTGACATCATAGTAGTCGGTGATAGAGTCTATACCGATAACTTTGATGTTCTGAACATCCTGAAAAAGACGCTTGACAAGGTTGCTACCGATAAAACCGGCGGCACCTGTCACAAGGACTGTCTTACCTTCAAGTTTTACATTATACTCTACCATATCTTAATCTCTTCTGAAAATATCTCGCGTATAGACTTTACTTTCCACATCTTTCAGGCAGTCGTCAAAACGATTGGCAATGATGGCCTTGCTCTGTAGCTTGAATTCATCAAGGTTGTTAACGATTTTACTACCAAAGAATGTGGTGCCGTCTTCAAGGGTCGGCTCATAAATGATCACTTCCGCACCTTTTGCTTTGATGCGCTTCATGATACCTTGAATGGCTGACTGACGGAAGTTGTCCGAATTGGATTTCATCGTCAAACGGTATACACCGATGACACAATTCTGTTCCTTGCTTGCATCCCACTGACCGTTTTCAGCATAATATCCCGCTTTACGCAGCACAGCATCTGCTATGTAGTCCTTACGGGTCTTGTTGGATTCCACTATGGCTGACATCATGTTTTGGGGGACGTCTTGATAGTTGGCGAGCAATTGTTTCGTGTCTTTGGGTAAGCAGTAGCCACCGTAACCGAAAGATGGATTGTTGTAGTGCGTTCCGATACGGGGGTCAAGGCCTACGCCTTCGATGATTGCTTTTGAATCCAAACCTTTCATTTCGGCGTATGTATCCAATTCATTGAAATAGCTTACGCGAAGGGCAAGGTAGGTGTTGGCAAAGAGTTTGACGGCTTCGGCTTCTTTCATTCCCATAAAAAGCGTGGGGATGTCTTCTTTGATAGCGCCTTCCTGCAAAAGAGAAGCGAATGTATGGGCGGCCTTTTCCAATGCCGGGATATCGGCTACGGCTTTGATCGCTTCGTTCTCTTCTCCAAACTGATCGTTGCTGATTATCTTGGGTGTGCCTACAATTATGCGGCTTGGGTAAAGATTATCATAGAGTGCTTTGCTTTCACGGAGAAACTCCGGAGAGAACAGCAGGTTGAACTTCTTTATGCCCTTGCTTGCATACTTGACATACAGGCTACGGCAATAGCCTACCGGAATGGTGGATTTAATCACCATGACGGCATCGGGATTGACACTTAACACCAGATCGATCACCTCTTCGATATGGTGGGTATCAAAATGGTTCTTGACTGGATCGTAATTGGTAGGTGCCGCAATCACGACAAAGTCTGCATCGCGATAGGCTTTTGCTCCATCGAGCGTGGCTGTCAAATCCAATGGTTTTTCAGCCAAATACTTTTCAATATACTCATCTTGAATCGGTGATTGCTTATGATTGAGCATATCCACTTTCTCAGGTATAACATCCACGGCAGTCACTTGATGGTGTTGAGCCAAAAAGGTCGCTATACTAAGACCTACATAACCTGTTCCTGCTATTGCAATTTTCATACAAAATAGATTTAATTAATTCATTATTCCTTTCCAAACAACCATATTATGGTCGCTATAAGATTTTTCCGGGGAGTAGCATTCATGGCCTTTTAACGGTTTCGAATAGAAAACGTAGTCGATGCGCCAGAGTTTGTATAACTGCCGGAATGTGTATTGGTAGCCGCTTCCGCAATCACGGAAACCGTCTGTCAGGCCTTTTCGGATCTGACGGTAGGTGTAGGAAGCGGGGGTGTCGTTGAAGTCGCCACAGACAAGGACCGGATATGGGGAGCGCTCGATCTCGGCGTGGATCGAATCGGCTTGATCGGCTCGTTTCCGGTAGTTGTCTTTCATTTTCAGAATCAAATCTTTGGCGGCTTTGACACGGACTTTCAGGGTCTTGCCGGGGGCGGTGATGATGCCGCGATAGGCGTTGACGCTGGTGGTCTCGAAATGGTTGTTGATCACACGAAGGTGGCGATCGTTTATCCGTATGTCGGCTATCATTGACATGTTCCAGGAGTTTTTGTAATAGGTTGTCTTTACCTGATGGATCGGATAGCGGCTATAGATCGCTACGGGCGAATGGTCCGTGCGCCGGCTGATAGACCGGTAGGGTGCATAGGCAAAGGCTTGCCGGATGCTGTCCGGGTGGTAATAGCCGTTATCGGGGGCTTCCTGGAAACAGATGATATCGGGTTGCTGCTTCTTGATATAAGCGGCGGCTTCGTTCATGGTGTACTTTTTGTTCCAATAGAAATGGCTGGCGTTGTAGGTGACTACGGTCAGCGGGGTTCCTTCTTGTGGGACGGCAGCCGGTCTATTCCAATATGGGGGTTGATAAACGGCTGACAGGTATTCTGCGTGAAGCAGGACCGCCAACAGTGGAACTATGCTTTTCCATTTCTTCTTGGTGAATAATTGTATCGGCAGCAACAACAGGTTGCCTGCCAATATCGGCCAAATCGACAATGTCAGAAAGGATAGCCAGATACATACGCCATCGGCATAACAGCCTCCGAGAAAACAGAGGATGGACAATACCGCAAAAAATGTAAGCAGAAAGTTATTCAACTTTTTCCAATCAAGGCTATCGGGCTGAATTCATTGTCATAACAAACGTATTCCTGTTGTTTGGGCTTCTACGGTGACGGCGGAGTTTTCGTAATCGCCGATTATGTCGATTTTCTGATCGCCTAATGTTTGCTTCAGACGGGCTTTCATCCGAATACGGTCCAATATTCCTTTTTTAGGAGATTCTGTCCGGATCAAGAGATCGATATCGCCTCCTCGTTTCGTATCGTCGGTACGGGAGCCGAACAGGTAGACGGATACATCCTCGCCATAGATTTCTTTGGCAATCCGGACTATGGACTGTATTTCTTTCGAATTTAAACGCATTCAGAACTCTTTTGTGACAAAAAAAGGAATTTTTATTCGATTTCTTTGATCATTCGGATGGTGCTATTGCGCATTGCCATCCTTTATATGAGAAGTATGAACCTGTATAACATGAATTCTTTCCGCTATACATAAATCAGATCCTTTTTTATTGACTTTTCCATACGGGTTCCAGCTATAGATTCGCGTTTACGAAACAAATCTACAGAGCAGCCCAGGAGTTTTTCAAGCTCCGATTTTAAACGGCATAGTGTAAACAGGGTCATATTGGAACTCTCATAATAAATATCAATGTCACTATCTACCTTTTGCTCATGACGGGCTACAGAACCGAACAAACCCAGATTGCTAATCTGATATTTACGAAACAAATATTCTTTTTTGTCTCTCAGTATACTTAAATATTCTTCTGTAGTTCTCATATTTCCTATTCTTGAAAGGCAAAGATAAGGATTTTATTCTTTGTCGAGAGCTTCGTAGACTGAATTCTTGCTTTTGAACTCGGGGACGATTCCTTTCATCATTCGGACGGTGCCCATCTTGTCGACTCGGACTGCAAGATCGATCAGGGGGGTGATGACCGTGCAGATGTCTTCGTAATCGTATTCGCGGACTTGGGCACGGAAGATCTTTTCGTTTTCTGTAGGCAGGGTGTCTTCTTTGGTTGCCAAGAGTTCTTCGTAGAGCTTTTCGCCCGGGCGGAGGCCAACGATCTTGATGTCCATGTTCACGCCCGGTTCATAGCCATAGAACCGGATCAGCTGCTTGGCAAGGTCCATGATCTTGACGGGTTCGCCCATGTCCAGCACATAGATGCTGCCGCTCTCGGCCAGCGCACCGGCCTGCAGCACCAGCTGTGCCGCCTCCGGGATGGTCATAAAGTAGCGCTCGATGTTGGCATCGGTGAGGGTGACGGGGCCGCCCTTTTTGATCTGCGCCTCAAACAGCGGGATGACACTGCCGTGGCTGCCCAGCACATTGCCGAAGCGGACGGCGACGCACTTCATGTCGGTGTTGCCTGCGAAGGTCTGGATAAGCATCTCACACAGGCGCTTGGTGCAGCCCATAACGCTGGTGGGGTTGACGGCCTTATCGGTGGAGAGCTGCACCAGCCGCTCCACACCGTGTTCACTGGCACTGGTGAGCAGGTTCTTGGTGCCAAAGACATTATTCTTGACGGCCTCGGCGGGGCTGATCTCCATCAGCGGGACATGCTTGTGGGCGGCAGCATGGAACACCACCGTCGGGTGGTACGTCTCAAATACCTCGTCCAGACGGGCCTTGTCCCGGATGGAGCCGACCAGCACCGTGACCGGCACATCACGGCCATACTTCTGCTGCAGTTCCATCAGCAGTTCATAGGCGCAGTTCTCATAAATATCGAAGATAAGAAGTTTTGCGGGTTTGAAGCGCATGACCTGACGGCAGAGCTCACTGCCGATGCTGCCGCCGCCGCCCGTCACCAGAACGGTCTTGCCGGTGAGGTAGCCGGAAATTTTCTCCGTGTCCAGTGTGACTTCCTCACGGGAGAGGAAATCGGCGGTGTTCAGCTCACGGAACGCGCCCTGCTGAGGTGTGCCTGCACCCACCAGCTGGGGGTCGCTGAGCATCTGCACGGCGCAGTGGGTGGAGACGCAGAGGTCGATGACGTGGTTCAGGCGGTTTCCCTTCAGGGTCGGGATCGCCACGATGATGGTATGGATGTTGTAGCGGGTACACAGGTCAGGAATTTCTTCCAGTGTGCCACGCACCGGGACACCATGGATGGTCTGGCCCAGCTTATTGGGGTCATCATCCACGGCCACGATGACATGGCCGTAGCTGGTGTTGGTCTTGCAGACATTGATGGCCCACGCACCAGCCTCGCCCGCACCCACGATCATGACGGGGCGGTTGGGGTCCTTGCTGGTGTTGCCGCGCAGACGCTCGCCCAGCGGGTGGTTCAGGAAGAGCCGCCAGGCCAGACGGCTCCCGCCGATGAACAGGAAAATGAGCACCGCCGCCATGGCGTTGGCTGAGTTGAAAAGCACGCCGTGGATGAAGCAGCGGTTGACCAGATAGACGATGCCCGTCGGGACGGCGATCATCCCGGCCAGACGGATGAGGTCACGCTCCCCGGCATACTTCCAAAGGATGGTGTAGAGCCGCCCGGCCAGAAAGCTGAGCAGGTAGACTGCCACGATCCAGGGCAGATTCGCGTAGAGCAGGGCGCGGTTGTGGGGCCACCAGGAGGCCTCGACAGCACCGTCTGCGCGCAGCAGCAGGGCGAAATAAAAGCTGAAGGCTACGATGGCTCCGTCCAGCGCCACCAGCAGAGCCCGGCGGGCCAGTACCTGCAGCAGATTTGTTTTCTTTTCCTTCACAGCATATCCTCTTTTGCATCGGGGGCTGGCATCCGAAGATGTCAGCTGCCGTTTTTTATTTCAAGGGCCTATCACCCCATAATATCTTTAGTATTATACTCGATTCTCTTCCCCGTGTCCAGCTATTTCACTTTTTGGACATTTTTCTTATGCCGCCTCTCCCCTGCCGCCACGGCCCGCAGCTCTTCGCCGAGGCCCAGCGGCCACGCCGCCGCAAAGCAGACCGCTGCCATCCCCGCGCCGCCCAGCGCTACCGCCGCCAGCTGCAAGGGGACTCCGCCGGTAAGCCAATCTGCTAAAAGATGCCGCAGGGCCAGCCCGGCCCCGGCGCTGACGGCTCCCGCAAAGCCCGGTGCGCCCAGCCACCGCCAGAGTTGCAGCCGCAGGCCGCAACTGGACAGCAGCCGCCCCGTGTTGGCGGTGCAGGTGTAGAAGCTGGACAGCAAGATCACAAAAAGAAAGCCCTTCATCCCGAAGCGGGGCAGCAGGAGCAGCACGCCCACAATGCGGAGGCAGGAGTCCCACATGCTGTAGCGGAACACGGCTTTCTGTTCTCCTACCCCCTTCATGGCACCGTCCACCATGCTCTCGAGATACATCAGCGGCATGGCCGGGCCGAGGATGACGAGGTAGCTGCCCGCCTCGGCGCTGCCGTAGAGGGCTTCGGCCAGCGGCTGACCCCACACCCAGAACGCCGCTCCTGCCAGCGCTGAGAAATAGCCGGTGAGCCGGAGCATCCTGTCGATAAGAGCCACCAGCCGCCCGTTCTGGCCCCGGAGGTGGGCCTGGGTGATCTCGGGCATCAGCAAGACGGAAAGGCTCCCCAGCAGTCCGAAGGGAAAGGTCAGCAGAGGCAGGGCCATCCCCTTGAGGTTGCCGTACTGGGCCACGGCTTCGGCACGCCCGCCGGAAAACTGCAGATAGACTGCCAGGCAGGCCGGCACCAGCATATTCTCCGCGGTGTGGAGAGCGCTGGCGAGACAACGTCCTCCCTCCACCGGCCAGAGAATGTCCCAGAGGCGCTTTCCCGGCTCCTGCGGGCAGCAGGCAGGCCGCGCACCGAAGCAGCGGCGGGCCTCTTTACGGTAAAAAAGTGCCATCAGGCCGGTACTGACGGCCTCGCTGACCGCCGTTGCGCCCAGCACTGCCGTGCAGCGCCCGCCCACGTCCCAGCCGAGGGCGTCGGCCCGCTCCAGCGCAGCCCATACGACGCCGATGCGGACGGTCTGCTCGGCCAGCTGGCTCAGGACGTTTGGCTCCACCTTCCGCCGGGCGATGAAAAAGCCCCGCAGTACCGACGACACCGCCATCCACGGCAGGCCCAGCGACGAGACACGCAGCGCCCCCGCTGCCCGGACATCGCCCAGCCACCATTTTGCGGCGAGGCCCGCCAGCCCGAACTGCGCCGCCAGTGCCAGCACTCCCAGCCCGGCCCCCGCCAGCAGGAGACAGTGAAGCATCCCCCGGGCCTCCGCCGGGCTGCGGGCCAGCTCTTCAGCCATCAGGCGGGTGGCCGCCACCGAGACGCCCGCCGTCGCCAGCGTGACGAAGAGCGAATAGACCGCCAGCACCAGCTGGTACAGTCCCATCCCCTCGCCGCCCAGAGCGTTCGCCAGCCAGATGCGCAGCCCCATGCCCGCCAGGCGGAGCAGGACGTCCGCCCCGGTCATCAAGGCTGCGTTTTTCAGATAGCTCTGCCGCACAGCGCACCCCTCCCTTTCCCCAGTGTATCTTTTTATAAATATGTAAACTGCTCTGGGAAATATGAGCGGGGCCGTGGGTTGTTTCTTTCCCAGTTTTATGATATGATATATATCGTATCTGGTGGGAATGTTCCGCCAGACAGGATCTAAGAATGCAAGGAGGAAGCGCACCCCGGTACCACGGCCGTGCGCAACGAGACAATGAGCGAAGAATGTACCCATGACTGCTCCAACTGCGGGGCAGCGTGTTCTTCCCGCAATGCTGCGCCCCAGCATGACGCACCCAACCCCAATAGCAGCGTCAAGAAGGTCATCGGCGTCGTATCCGGCAAGGGCGGCGTCGGCAAGAGCATGACCAGCGCCCTGCTGGCCTGTGCAATGGCACGCCGCGGCTACCACTGCGGCATCCTCGACGCCGACATCACCGGCCCGTCCATCCCCAAGCTGTTCGGCATCCATGGCCGTGCCATGGCTGACGACAAGGGCTGCTGGCCCATCCAGAGCCGGATGGGCATCGACGTGATGAGCATCAACCTGCTGGTGGAGAACGAGGAAGACCCCGTCGTCTGGCGCGGCCCCGTCATCGCCGGTGCGGTCAAGCAGTTCTGGACCGACGTGGTCTGGAAAGACGTTGATTTCCTGTTCGTGGATATGCCTCCGGGAACCGGTGACGTCCCCCTGACCGTCTTCCAGAGTCTGCCTGTGGACGGCATCGTCGTCGTGGCAAGCCCGCAGGAGCTGGTGAGCATGATCGTGGCCAAGGCCGTGAACATGGCTGAGATGATGAAGGTGCCCATGCTGGGCATTGTGGAGAACATGAGCTACATCGTCTGCCCCGACTGCGGCAAGCACATCAATGTGTTCGGCGAGAGCCATGTGGATGAGGTGGCTGCAAAGCACGGCCTGCCCGTGCTGGCCAAGTGTCCCATCGATCCCCAGCTGGCTGCGCTTTCCGATGCCGGTATGATCGAGACCTACGGCGGCGAATATCTGGAAGGTGCCGCAGATGCCTGCGAAAAGCTGCTGAAGAAGTAAAAATCGTTTCTCTGCCCTGTGCCGTTTGCGTGGTGCAGGGCTTTTTGTTTGCAGAAAATATGGCTTTCTGCGCCTGCGAAATGCAGCAAAATGGAGAAAAGACGTTCTTTTCCGTATTTCTTTTGTTCTGTCAGCGCTTTAAAAAACAAGGTTCTGTGCAGTTTTTTTCTTTTATTTTTCGTTTTGTGAAGCGGTCTCAACTTTTCATCTGTTTTTTTTGAAGCATTTTCTGCTTTCTCTCTATTGTCAAACCCACAGAAATGCTTTATAATAATAAAGCGGTCTGCAGCCATAAGCAGGCCGGTGTGTAAGAACGGAAATCCGGGATCGTCCCAAAGCATTTTAGCAGCGCGTCCGCTGTGCGGCGGGCTGGGCGGTTTCGTCTTTTTCAAATTTTATAGAGTAATTGGGAAAAGGAGTATTCTACTATGCTGACAAATGAATACCTGAAGCGCGTTTACGAAGGTCTGGAAAAGCGCAATGCCAACGAGCCTGAGTTCCTGCAGGCTGTGCGCGAGGTTCTGGAGAGCATCCAGCCCGTTGTGGAGAAGCACCCTGAGTACGAGAAGGCCGCTCTGATCGAGCGTCTGGTCGAGCCGGAGCGCATCATCACCTTCCGTGTGCCCTGGGTTGACGATCAGGGCAAGGTTCAGGTGAACCGCGGCTACCGTGTGCAGTTCAACAGCGCCATCGGCCCCTACAAGGGCGGCCTGCGCTTCCATCCCT
>OWJI01002521.1_pt1 | contig 9880 bp, 7 predicted proteins | sample 1732541 | NCBI WGS metagenome assembly OWJI01 (sample SAMN05065727, study PRJEB22554) | human gut metagenome | biome: ENVO:2100002; feature: ENVO:00000062; material: ENVO:00002003 | host: Homo sapiens | place: USA
GCATGTCTCGTGGGCTCGGAGATGTGTATAAGAGACAGGAAAAATCTGCCTGTACGGCCCCTGCGGCTTGCATCCATCCTGCCAGATGTGTTATACTAAAGTGTATCAAACGATAGGGAGGCTTTCACGATGCCATTTACACCGAAACTGACTTATAAAGGCAAGCCCCTCGTCCGTAAGGACAACGAGCTGTATTACGGCCGTATGACCGACCCCTATGTGCTGCGGATGCAGATCCTGAGCACCAAATCCGTGGGCGGCATGGACGTGGCCGATAAGGTACACATTCAGGTCTTCTCCACCAACGACAGCCTGGCCCCTGAGGCCCGCGTGTTCCGCCAGACCACCAAGAATGGCCTGTACAACGCACTGGACATTGGCAGCATCTGGCTGCAGAAAGCAAACGAGAACCACTGAGCCGCACGCCCGCGGCCGTGAGCCCCGCATGGAAAAGAGCCGTGCCCGCACCGCTGCGGGACGGCTTTTTTTGCTGTGTACAGGTACTTTACGCTGGCACGCGGTTTGTGATATACTATCCATAACTATGCAAGAAAAAGGCAGGAATCATCCGTTATGATACAAGACCCGAACATCCATTATCTGGACAACGCCGCCACCACCATGGTAGCCCCCGAGGTGGCGGACGTCATCGACAAGGCCATGCGGGAGCACTGGGCCAACCCCTCCAGCCTGTACGGCCCCGGTGCCCGCAGCGAGGAAGCACTGAACGCCGCCCGCGCTGCCGTGGCCCGGACCCTGGGCTGCAAGGCAAAGGAGCTGTATTTTACCTCCTGCGGCAGCGAGAGCAACAATCTGGCCCTGCTGGGGGCCGCCCGCACCCGTACCTTTGGCAAGGACATCGTGGTGTCCGGCTTCGAGCACCCCAGCGTCCAGCGCCCGCTGGAAGATCTGGCAAAGCGCGGCTACAACGTGACCGTGGTGAAGCCCCGCGCCGACGGCACGCTGGACATCAACGAGATGCTGGAGCATGTGGGCAAAAACACCATCCTGGTGGCCTGCATGATGGTGAACAACGAGGTGGGTACCCGGAACGATGTGGAGCGTCTGGCGGCCGAGGTCAAGCGCCGCAACAGCCGCACCATCGTGCATGTGGACGCCGTGCAGGCGTGGATGCGGGTGCCCATCAAGCTGGACAACATCGACACTCTGGCGGTGAGCGGCCATAAGATCCACGCGCCCAAGGGCATCGGTGCACTGTACCTGTCCGACCGACTGGTGCAGGCGTTCCAGCCGCCGTATCTGGGCGGCGAGCAGGAGCGCGGGCTGCGCCCCGGCACCGAGAACCTGCCTTACGCCATGGGCCTTGCCGCCGCGGCCGCCCGCCTTGCCAAAACCATGAAGAGCCGCGACACCGCTATGCGGCAGCTGAACCAGCGCCTGCGGGACGGGCTGGCGGCCTTCCCGGAAGTGGTGCTCAACAGCCCGGCGGATGCCGTGCCGGAGGTACTGAACTTCAGTGAAAACTGCATCAAGAGCGAAACGATGCTGGCATTCCTGGCCGAAGCGCAGATCTACGTTTCCTCGGCCAGTGCCTGCGGCCGGGGCCAGCCCAGCCACACGCTGGCGGCTATGGGCCGGGACCCGCTGGCCATCGACACCGCCATCCGGGTGTCCTTCTGCGCCGACAACACCCCGGAGGATGTGGATGCCTTCCTCAACCGCTTCGAGGACGGCATGAAGCACCTGCAGAGGATCCGGAAATAACCCCCTCTCAGGCGCTAATGCGCCAGCTCCCCCGAAGGGGGAGCTTTTAGTAGTGCCGCAAAGTTCCCCTCTTTGGAAAAGCTCCCCTTTCGGGGGAGCTGGCATCGCGCAGCGATGACTGAGAGGGTTATACAAATAAATCAGGAGATACAACATTTATGCATGAGATCATTCTGGGCTATCAGGGCGAAATGTCCCTGAAAGGCCTCAACCGCAACCAGTTCGAGTCGGCCATGATGAAGATCCTGCGCTACCGGCTCAAGACCGTGGGCAAGTTCAAGGTGTACTGCACCCAGTCCACCTTCTACATGGAGCCGGAGGAAGAGGACGTGGACATGGACCTGGCCTTCGACCGGGTGAGCAAGGTGTTCGGTCTGGCGTCCCTCAGCCGCGCCGTGGTCTGCGACAAGGACTTTGACACCATCTGCCAGACCGCCGAGGAGTACCTCGGTGCCAGCCTGCACGGCATCCGCACCTTCAAGGTGGAGGCCCGCCGTTCCGACAAGAGCTACCCCATGACCAGCCCGGAGCTGATGCGGGAGCTGGGCGCCTACCTGCTGGGCAAGCACAACTACCTCAAGGTGGACGTGCACAACCCGCAGTTCAAGGTCATCGTGGAGATTCGTGATTACGGTGCGTATATTCACGGCCCGAAAGTACCGGGTGAGGGTGGTCTGCCCGTGGGTACCAGCGGCCGCGCCCTGAATATGCTGTCCGGCGGCATCGACAGCCCGGTGGCAGCTTACCGCATGGCAAAGCGCGGTCTGGCCCTGGACCACATTCATTTTGCGTCCCCTCCGTATACTTCGGAGCGTGCAAAACTCAAAGTTAAGGCTCTGGCCCAGCTCACCAGCATCTATACCGGCAGTTCCAACCTGTTTGTGGTGCCCTACACCAAACCGCAGGAATACATCCGGGATAACGCCCCCGATGTGCTGTTCACGGTGCTCATGCGCCGCAGCATGATGCGCATTGCCAACGTCATCGCAAAGCGGCAGGGCTGCGAAGCACTGGTCACCGGCGAGAGCCTGGCTCAGGTGGCCAGCCAGACCGTCAAGGCCCTGCAGTGCACCGACGCCGCACAGGACCTGCCCATCCTGCGCCCGCTCATCGGCATGGACAAGACCGAGATCGTGGAGACGGCACGCCACATCAACACCTTTGAGACCAGCATCCTGCCCTACGAGGACTGCTGCACCATCTTCACCCCGCCGCATCCGAAGATCCGCCCGGAACTGGAAGAAATTCTGGAAGCCGAAGCCGCCATGCCCGGCCTTGCCGCGCTGGAAGCCGAAGCAGCAGAGAGCGCCGAGCGCATCCGCATCCGTATCACCGATCAGGTCGAATTTGAGGGGTGAAAGCCATGACAGCAGAGATCATCAGTGTGGGCACCGAGCTGCTGCTCGGCAACATTCTCAACACCAACGCCCAGTACCTCAGCCGGGAGCTGGCGGCTCTGGGCATCACCGTCCAGCGCGAGAGCACCATTGGCGACAACCACGGCCGTTTGGCGGATTTCGTCAACGAGGCAAAACAGCGGTGCGACCTGCTGGTGTTCACCGGCGGCCTTGGCCCCACGGCGGACGACCTGACCAAGGAGACGGTTGCTGGATGCTACGGTGATACGCTGGCTTTTGACCTGGAAGAATGGCAGAAGATCGTGGATTTCTTCACTCGTACCGGGCGCAAGACGACCCCAAACAACCGCAAGCAGGCCATGGTGCCGGTGCACGGCCACAAGGTCATCAACAACCACGGCACTGCCCCCGGGGCGTGGTTCGAACAGGATGGCCACTGTGCTGTGCTCATGCCCGGCGTGCCCCACGAAATGAAAGCCATGTGGACAGAGAGTGTGCGCCCGCTGCTGCTGGCCCGCCAGAACTGCACCCTGCATTCCATCACGCTGCGGGTGCTGGGCGGCGAAAGCGATATCGAATACCGTGTGCGGCATCTGCTGGAAAACACAAATCCCACCGCCGCCATCTACTGCAAGACCGGCGAGTGCGAGATCCGCATTACTGCCCGGGCAGAAACCGACAGTTCAGCCGAAAAAATGTGCCGCGCATACGCCACAAAGTTCTATGATCTGCTGGGTGATGCGGTGTATGATGAGGATGTGACCGGTCTGGAAGAGACTCTGGTGCACACCCTGAAGGAAAAGGGGCTCACCATTGCCACGGCAGAAAGCTGCACAGGCGGCATGATCGCCCAGCGGCTGACCAATGTGTCCGGTGCAAGTGAGGTGTTCGGCTTCGGCTTTGTTACCTACTGGGAGCAGGCCAAGGCAAAAATGGTAGGTGTGGAACCGGCAGTCATTGCAAAATACAATGTGGTGTCTGCCCCTGTGGCGGCACAGATGGCACTTGGCGCAGCAGAAGCTGCCGGGGCCGATATCGCTGTCAGCGTCACCGGTCTGGCAGGCCCCAACGGCGGCGATGCCGTCCGCCCGGTGGGCACGGTGTATCTGGGTGCGGCCTGCGGTGAGACCGTCTATGTAAAAAAGCTCTTCGTCTCCCGCCCCGACCGTGCGCTGGTGCGTGCCCGCGCGGCACAGGCGGCACTGGAACTGGCGCTGCGTCTGGCTCAGGGCAAAGTTCCTGCAGATACACAGGCACTGGCAAAAAGCGCCCGGCATGATGCTGCGGCTCTGACGGCACTGGACAGCACCTTCCTCAAGGGTTAATACGAGCGGCCCCGGGCCGCGGGGGTGAAGCAGTTGATACACGAAGAAAAAACGCAGACCACCTGTGTGCTGCGGTTGTTTGGCGCACCGCTGTGGGCAGTACAACAGGCAGTGCAGCAGACAGGACTTGCTGCCCAGTGCCGCAGCCGCGGTGCAGAAACACTGGCTGCGCTGCAGACAGAAACGCCCGCGGCATTGAGCAAGGCGCGGAAAGCGCTGGCAGACCGCTTTGCGGCAGAGCTGTACGGAGAAGGGGAGATGACCCTTGTTCACGCAGCGGTGCAGGCGCTGGAAACGCACCACAGGCTGCTGGTATGCTGTGATGCGGATGCAGGCACTCTGCTGGAAGCCCGGATGGAAACGGTGGCCGGCGCAGAAAAAGTGTTTGATTTTGGAGCCATGAGCTATGCCGATGCAAAGGTGCGGGAAAAGCTGAGCGCAAAGGTCTGCCGGGTCAAGGGCGGGCCGGTGCCGGCAAAGCTTACCCGTGTGCGGGCAGCGCAGCGCCTTGTGGGTGCAGACTTTGCAGCCGGGTGTCTGGAGCGCGCCGAGGACACGGTGCTGTTTCTGGGCAGCCGGAAAGGCTGCTGGGTGCGCACGGTGGCCAATGCAGATACGCCTGCTTTGTGGCTGCTGGATATGATCCGCCGGGCGGCTTCCGGTCTGCCGCAGGCGGTGGGAACGATCTGGCAGAAGTATGGCAAGGCCATCCCGGCAGATGCCCTGACGGCGCAGCGCCTGCCGGACAAGCCGGAGCCGGATGCACCGACAGCAGCGCCGCGCAAACGGCACAGGGTGCGGAATGCCCTGATTTTTCTGCTGATTCTGGCACTGGCCGCGTTTGCCGCTGCGTGGTATTACACCGGCGGCGACCTGACCGCTCTGCCGCAGAAGCTGCAAAGCCTTGGGGCCGACAGCCTGCCCCATGCGGGGGCAAAGCTGATATAAAAAAGACCCCGGAGGGTGTGAACCTTCCGGGATTTTTTTGTTTATAAAGGCGATTTTTAAGAGATGCAGCGTGCTGCTCCGAACCCATCCGTGAAAAAGAACCTCCGGAAAATCCGCAGATTTTTCGGAGGTTCAAATAAATGATAAATTTTCCGAATGGTTATGCCTTGTGGTCGCTCAGCCACCGCAGAGCCATATAAACATAGGCTGCAGAGCCCTCGTACAGCACGCTGTCGTCAAAGCGTACCTTGGGGTGGTGCTGGCCGTAAACATAGCCCTCCTTGGCGTTGCCTGCGGAGAGGAACATGCTCACAGTGGGCACTTCGTGGCTGACAAAGGCAAAGTCCTCGCTGCCGCCGCCGGGCTTGCCGCCGGTGAGGATGGTCATATCCATGGCACCACGGCCCAGCAGTTCGGTCATATAGGTCAGGGCATTCTTGGCAAGAGGCGTATCCACCACCATGCAGGGGCAGTGGTCGCTGAACTCCACATCAGCAGTGCAGCGATAGGCTGCCGCCACGCCCTGCGCGATCTCGGTCATGCGCTGGTGGATCTGCTCACTCACGGCACCTTCGGGGTCCACCGTGCGGATAGTGCCCCACATATCGGCAGAATCCGGGATGACGTTGGATGCCTTGCCAGCTTCAAACCGGCCCGTGGTGAACACGCCAAACTTGGCGGGGTCCAGCTCACGGCTGTTGATCTCCTGCAGGGCAATGTGGATGTGGGCCGCTGCGGTGATGGGGTCGATGCAGGCGTTGGGCATGGAGCCATGGCCGCCCTTGCCGTGTACGGTGATGTGGTACTGCTCACAGCTTGCCATGGTGATGCCGCCGCCCGGCACTAGCACGGTGCCCACGGGCAGGGGCATCCCGGCCAGAACATGGAACATGACCGCGGCATCCACCTTCGGGTTTTCCAGCAGGCCGTTTTTCAGCATGTCCAGCGAACCCTGAAAGATCTCCTCTGCAGGCTGGAATTCCAGCTTGATGGTGCCCTCGATCTCGTCCTCGTGTTCTTTGAGCAGCTTTGCCGCACCCAGCATCATGGCGGTGTGCATATCGTGGCCGCAGCCGTGCATCTTGCCCGGCACCTCGGAAGCAAATTCTTCGCCGGATTCCTCCTGAATGGGCAAAGCATCCATGTCACCGCGCAGCAGGATGGTCTTGCCGGGGCGCTTGCCGCCCGCAAGCGCGAGTACGCCGCACTTGCCGCAGTCCTGCGGGGTGTAGCCCATTTCGGTCAGGGCTTTTTTCACCAGCGCTTTTGTCTCGGGCAGGTCAAAGCCTACCTCCGGGTGGCGGTGCAGGGTGCGCCGCCATGTGCGCAGCTGGGTTTCCAGCTCCTTTGCGGATTCGAGCAGTTTTTCTGGTGTGATCATTCCAAAATCAACTCCCTCTATTTTATCAAAAACCTCCCAGACCCTGCCTTATGGCAGAGCCTGAGAGGTTTTTTACTTAGTTTTCGTTCGTCGATGTGCCTTCCGGGTGGTACTTGGCGCAGGTGCACTTTTTCCACTTCAGGCCGCTGCCGCAGGGGCAGGGGTCGTTGCGGCCAATTTTGATGACACGCACAGGCTGGCCGTGGGGTGCACCCTTGGCACCGGGTGCACCGTTGCCGGGCACAAAGCCTTCGCCGGTGGGCTTTGCCACCTGCTCACGCTTGGGGGCAGCACCGGCCTGACGGATCTCGATGGTCAGCAGCATCTTCACACTGGACTCACGGATGGAATCCACCATCTGGTCGAACATGTCAAAGCCCTCGATGCGGTACTCCACAACGGGGTCCTTCTGGCCGTAGCCGCGCAGCGCAATGCCCTGACGCAGCTGGTCCATGTTGTCGATGTGGTCCATCCACATGCGGTCCACGCACTTGAGCAGGCAGATGCGCTCCAGCTCACGCATGATGGGAGTACCGTAACGCTGCTCCTTGTCGGAGAGGATCTTCATGCCGCGGTCATAGAGCTGGTCGGCAATGCCCTTGCGGGAGATATCGTCAAAGTCGGCCACGGTGTAGTGGAGGTCTTCCTCGGTGGTCAGCCAGCCCAGATAGTGGCGGCGCAGGGCACCAAAGTCCCAGTCGTCCTTCACATCACCGGCCAGGAACTGGTCGCAGCTGGAATCGATGTTCTCGCGCAGCATCTTGTGCATTTCGGTGCTGATATCCTCGCCATCCAGCACCTTTCGGCGCTGACCATAGATGATCTCGCGCTGCTGGTTCATCACGTCGTCGTACTTCAGCACGTTCTTGCGGATCTCGAAGTTGCGGCCTTCCAGCTTTTTCTGGGCGCTTTCCAGCGTGTTGGTGATCATGCGGTTCTCGATGGGAGTGTCCTCGTCGATCTTGAGGGTATCCATCAGGCTGGAGACGCGGTCGCCGCCGAACAGGCGCATCAGGTCATCTTCCAGGCTCAGGTAGAAGCGGGAAGCACCCGGGTCGCCCTGACGGCCGGCACGGCCGCGCAGCTGGTTGTCGATGCGGCGGCTCTCGTGGCGCTCGGTGCCGATGATGAACAGGCCGCCGGCCGCACGGACCTTTTCAGCCTCCTCCTTGATGATGGCCTTGTGATAGGCCATCCGCTCGGCAAACAGCTTCCGGGCGGCCAGAATATCGGCGTTGTCGGTGTCGGCGTAGCCGGTGGCGTCCACGATGACCTCCTCGGAGTAGCCGGCCTTCACCAGATCGGCCCGGGAGAGGTACTCGGCGTTGCCGCCCAGCATGATATCCGTACCACGGCCGGCCATGTTGGTGGCCACGGTGACGGCGCCCAGCTTACCGGCCTGAGCCACGATCTCGGCTTCCTTCTCATGGTTTTTGGCGTTCAGCAGATTGTGCTGAATGCCTTCCCGCTGGAGCAGGTGGCTCAGCAGCTCGTTCTTCTCGATGGACACGGTACCCACCAGAACGGGCTGGCCCTTCTCGTGGCACTCCTTTACCTGCTGGATGACCGCCCGGAACTTGCCCGCTTCGGTCTTATACACAACGTCATGGTGGTCCTCACGCTGGTTGGGACGGTTGGTGGGGATCTCCACAATGTCCAGATTGTAGATGGTGCCGAATTCCTCCGCCTCAGTCATGGCAGTACCGGTCATACCGGACAGCTTATCGTACAGACGGAAGTAGTTCTGGAAGGTGATGGTAGCCAGGGTTTTGTTTTCACTGTTGACGTTGACGTGCTCCTTGGCTTCGATGGCCTGATGGAGACCGTTGGAGTACCGGCGGCCAAACATGAGACGGCCGGTGAACTCGTCTACGATGATGACCTCGCCGTCCTTCACCACGTAGTCAATATCCCGCTTCATGGTGCCGTGGGCCTTCAAAGCCTGATTGATGTGGTGGTTCAGCGTGGCGTTGGAGGGGTCGGACAGGTTCTCCACATGGAAGAATTCCTCCGCCTTGGCAATGCCGGAAGCGGTGAGGGTGGCTGTCTTGGCCTTTTCGTCCACGATATAGTCGGCATCGATGTGGGAGTCCTCTTCCTCCTTATCGTCCACCTGCACAACTACCTTTTTCTTCAGGCGGGAGACGAACATCTCCGCCATATCGTACATCTGGGTGGACTTTTCGCCCTGACCGGAGATGATCAGGGGAGTACGGGCCTCATCGATCAGGATGGAGTCCACCTCGTCCACGATGGCGAAGCTGTGGCCCCGCTGTACCAGCTCATTGGAGTAGATGCACATATTGTCGCGGAGGTAGTCGAAGCCCATCTCGTTGTTGGTGCCGTAGGTGATGTCGGCGGCGTAGGCATCCTTGCGCTGCTGAGCGGTGAGGCCGTGGATGATGAGGCCTACCTTCAGACCCAGGAAGCGGTGGACCTTGCCCATCCACTCGGAGTCACGCTTTGCCAGATAGTCATTGACGGTGACGACATGGACGCCCTTGCCCGTCAGCGCGTTCAGATAGGCGGGGAGGGTGGCCACCAGGGTCTTGCCTTCACCGGTCTTCATCTCGGCGATGCGGCCCTGATGCAGGACGATGCCGCCCACCAGCTGGACAGGGTAGGGGCGCATGCCCAGCACGCGGTCCGCGGCCTCACGGACAGCGGCAAACGCCTCTGGCAGGATGTCGTCCAGCGTCTCGCCGTTGGCAAGGCGCTCCTTGAACTCCGGCGTCTTGGCCTGCAGCTGGGCATCGGTCAGGGCCTTGTACTCCGGCTCCAGTGCGGTGATCTTATCCACGATGGGATAGATGCTCTTCAGCTCACGCTGGCTGTATGTGCCAAAAAGTTTGGTGATAAGTCCCATATATTCGTATCCTTTCCGTATAAAAGAATATGCGCATACAATAGCAATAATATAGTATAGCACAGGATATTGTCTAATGCAAAAGAATTTCTGTGAACAATCTGCGATGGACAGAATGCGCGGTTTGCGGTTGATGAAACTGTAAAGATGTGGTATACTTGTCCATATATAATTATGAAAAGGAGTTTCTGCCATGAAGCTGAGCTTTTACGGCGCTGACCAGTGCGTCACCGGCAGCTGCCATTGTCTGGAGGTCAACGGAAAGAAGATCCTGGTG
>OWJI01002528.1_pt1 | contig 9836 bp, 6 predicted proteins | sample 1732541 | NCBI WGS metagenome assembly OWJI01 (sample SAMN05065727, study PRJEB22554) | human gut metagenome | biome: ENVO:2100002; feature: ENVO:00000062; material: ENVO:00002003 | host: Homo sapiens | place: USA
CCACCGCCGCATCCTCTACACCATGCACGAGCGCGGCAACGACCCCAGCCATCCCTACCGCAAGTCGGCGGACACCGTCGGTGCGGTGCTGGGTTCTTACCACCCCCACGGCGACGCCTCCGTCTACGACGCCATGGTCCGTCTGGCACAGGATTTCTCCCTGCGCTACCCGCTGGTGGATGGTCAGGGTAACTTCGGCTCGGTCGATGGCGATCCCCCGGCTGCTTACCGTTATACCGAGGCCCGCATGAGCCGCATGGCGGTCGAGATGCTGACCGACATCGACAAGGACACCATCAACTGGGACCCCAACTTCGACGAGACGAAGAAAGAGCCCAGCGTCCTGCCCTGCCGTTTCCCCAACCTGCTGGTCAACGGCAGTCAGGGCATCGCCGTCGGTATGGCCACCAACATCCCGCCCCACAACCTCAGTGAGGTCATCGACGGCTGCGTGGCCTATATCGAGAACCCCGACATCGACCTGCCCGGCCTGATGGAGCACATCAAGGGACCGGACTTCCCCACTGCCGGTATCATCATGGGCCGAAGCGGCATCCGCGCCGCCTACGCCACCGGTCGCGGCAAAATTACTCTGCGGGGCCGTGCCACCATCGAAGAGACCAAGAATGGCCGTACCCAGATCATCATTACGGAAATTCCGTATATGGTCAACAAGGCCCGTCTCATCGAGAACATGGCCGACCTCGTGAAGGAAAAGCGCATCGAGGGCATCATCGGCCTGAACGATGAGACCAACCGCAAGGGTATGCGCATCGTGGTGGACATCCGCAAGGACGCCAACGCGCAGGTCATCCTGAACCAGCTGTACCAGTACACCCAGCTGCAGGATACCGTGGGCGTTATCATGCTGGCCATCGACCACAAGGTGCCGAAAGTGCTCACCCTGAAGCAGATGCTTCAGAAATACGTGGAATTTCAGGACGAAGTGGTGCGCCGCCGCACCCAGTACGACCTGAAAAAGGCCAAGGAGCGCGCCCACATTCTGGAAGGCCTGAAGAAGGCCACCGACATCGTGGACGAGCTGATCGCCACCATCCGCGCCTGCAAGGGCGGCATGGCAGAGGCCAAGGCTGCCATCATGGAGCAGTTCGGCTTTGACGACCCGCAGGCAGATGCCATCGTCAAGCTGCAGCTGGGCCGTCTGGCAGGCCTTGAGATCCTGAAGATCGAGGAAGAGCTTGCCAGCCTGCAGGCCAAGATCGAGAACTGGGAAGCCATTCTGGCCGACGATGCCCGGGTGCTTGCCATCGTCAAGGAAGAGCTGCTGGAAATGAAGAAGCGCTTCGGCGACGAGCGCCGCACCGAGATCCAGTCCGTGACCGGTGAGGTGGATATCGAGGATCTGATCGCCGAGGAACAGTGTGTCTACACCCTGACCGAGGCCGGCTATATCAAGCGCCAGCTCAAGGCCACCTATCAGGCACAGCGCCGCGGCGGACGCGGCATCTCCGGCATGACCCGCAAGGAAGAGGACATCGTGCAGGAGATGTTCGTAGGCTCCACCCACGACTATGTGCTCTTTGTTACCGACCGGGGCCGTCTGTTCCGCATCAAGGGCTACACCATCGCTGAGGGCAGCCGCACCAGCAAGGGCAGCAACATCGTCAACCTGCTGCAGCTGGCCGAGGGCGAAAAGGTCACCAACATGATCTGCCAGAGCAAGGAGGCAGACCAGGAGGGCGGCTATGTCACCATGGTCACCAAGCAGGGCCTGATCAAGCGCACCCCCCTGGAGCAGTACGCCAACATCCGTAAGAGCGGCCTTATCGGCATTGCCCTGAACGAGGGGGATGCCCTGGCCTGGACCCGTCTGACCACCGGCCATGATATGCTCATTGTGGCTACCCGGAACGGTCAGGCCATCCGCTTCAACGAGGAGGACGCTCGTCCCATGGGCCGCAACGGCCATGGCGTCCGGGCCATCCGCCTGGCAGAGGGCGACGAGGTCATCGGCGTGTGCATCTGCCGGGAGGGCGGCACCGTGCTGACCGTCACCGAAAACGGCAAGGGCCGCCGGTCCGACATCGACACCTACCGCATCACCGCCCGTGGCGGCAAGGGCATCCGGAACTACGACGTTACCAAGGACAAGGTGGCTGCCGTGAAGATCGTGGATGACGTGGACGACGTGCTGCTCAGCAGCCAGGAGGGCATCATCATCCGGCTCCACGCCAACGAGATCCCCCTCCAGAGCCGCTATGGCTCCGGTGTCCGGGTCATGCGCCTGGGTGAGAACGACAAGGTGATGGTGCTGGCCCGTACCGACCACGACGATGAGGCCCAGACCGAGCAGATCGACGCTTCTGAGGCAGATGCCGAGCTCACCGCCGAGCAGCTGGCCGAGATGGAAGCGGCCGATGCCGCAGCCGCCACCGAAACCCCGGAGGCAGACCCGGAAGAGAAGGAATGATTGACCTGCCGTCAGGTTTGTCTGGACTTTGCCTTGAAACTGTGCTAGAATAAACAAAATCACAATACCCGTGGGGGAGTAGCAGGCGCTTTTGCAGGGCGCAGCAAGTCAACACAATGACTGTTTCGGTCTGGCTTGCTTTCATTTGCGAGACTCATGTGTTTTGGTGCGTGTTTGCTGCGCCCGTGCACATGGAGTGGATCTCAAAAAATCACCCGGTCCCGGACGTACAACGCGCCCGGGACCGGGTTTTTGTATTGTTTGGAATACGGTCAACAAACAGGAGGCAGACAATATGGAATGGAGTTTTGTGTTTTTCCTCAACAGTGCCCTGCTGGGCGTAGGTCTGGCGATGGATGCGTTTTCGGTGTCCATGGCAAACGGTCTGCATGACCCCAAAATGGGCAAAGACACCATGTGCAGGATCGCGGGCACCTTCGGCGTGTTCCAGGCTGTGATGCCCATGACCGGCTGGATCTGTGTGCACACCATCGTGGAGCTGTTCTCGTCCTTTGAAACGTTCATCCCGTGGATCGCGCTGGCCCTGCTGGGCTACATCGGCGGCAAGATGCTGGTGGACGGCATCAAGGGTGAAGAGGCCGAGGAGGCCACCGAGCTCAGTGCCGGTGCCCTGTTCATGCAGGGCGTAGCCACCAGCATCGACGCGCTTTCGGTGGGCTTTACCATCTCGGAGTACGGCTGGCTGATGGCGCTGGCGGCATCCATCATCATTGCGGTGGTCACCTTCTTCCTCTGCATGGTGGGCCTGAACATCGGCAAGAAGTTCGGCACCGAGCTCTCCGGCAAGGCATCCATCCTGGGCGGCGTCATTCTCATCGGCATCGGTCTGGAGATTTTCATCTCCGGGGTGTTCTGCGCATAAAGCCAAAAGGGCAGCTGCACAAGTTCGTGCAGCTGCCCTTTTCCTTTATAACAACCCTGCCTTACCGTTGAAGAAAAACGCTTAGTGCTTCAGTTCCAGCAACGCATCGCCCTGCTTTACGGTGCCGCTGGCTTTAGCCGCGACAGCGGCATAGTCATCGGTGTTGCAGACAATGAGCGGCGTGGTCACAGGATAGCCTTCGGCCTTGATGGCTTCCAGATCAAAGCGGATCAGCGGCTGACCTTTCTTCACCTTGTCACCCTCGTTGACGAGGTAGGTAAAGTGCTTGCCGCCCAGCTTGACCGTGTCGATGCCAATGTGCATCAGCAGTTCCGCGCCGTCAACGGTGGTCATGCCCACGGCATGGTGGGTCTCAAAGGTGGAGGAGATCTCACCGTCAGCAGGTGCCACCAGTTCACCGTCGCTGGGCTCAATGGCAATGCCGTCGCCCAGCGCACCGCTGGCAAAGGCTTCGTCCTTCACCTCGGCCAGCGGGACGACGGTGCCGTTCAGGCAGGCAGACAGCACGGTATCCTTTGCGGCTGCTGCCGGGGCTGCGGGAGCCGTTGCCGGGGCGGGTGCTGCGGTCGCTGCCGAGGTCTTGGGTGCATTTTCCAGATAATCTTCCAGCTTTGCCTTGATGACCGCCACCTTGGGGCCGTACACCACCTGCACACCGTCGCCCTTGCAGATCACGCCGGAGGCACCGGAGGCCTTGAGTACATCCTGTTTGACCAGCGCAACGTCCTTGACGGTGCAGCGCAGGCGGGTGGCGCAGCAGTCCACGTCGGACAGGTTGTCGGCACCTCCCAGACCTTCTACGATCAGGGCGCTGACCGGATCATCCCCTGCGGGGGTGGTGCTGCCGGAAGCGGCGCTGCGGGCGTTCACGTCCGCACGAGTGTACAGCTTGACTTCCTCGGCATCGTCGCGGCCCGGGGTCTTGTAGTCAAACTTGGAGATCATAAAGCGGAAAATGATGTAGTACAGCACAAAGTACACCGCACCGACTACGACCACCCACATCCAGTGGGTCTTGTCGTTGCCCTGCATCACACCGAACAGCACCAGGTCGATGAGACCGCCGGAGAAGGTCATGCCCACGCCCACATTCAGGATGTGCATCAGCATGAAGGACAGACCGGCCAGCACGCAGTGCACCGCGTACATGGGCAGAGCCACAAAGATAAAGGTAAATTCCAGCGGCTCGGTGATGCCGGTGAGGAAAGCCGTCAAGGCGGCAGACAGCAGCAGGCCGCCTGCAACCTTTTTCTTTTCCGGCTTGGCGCACTGGTACATCGCCAGCGCCGCGCCGGGCAGACCGAACATCATAAAGGGGAACTTACCGGCCATGAAACGGGTAGCGCTGACCGAGAACACCGTGGTAGACTTGGAAGCCAGCTCAGCAAAGAAGATGTTCTGTGCGCCGGTCACGGTGACGCCATCGATGATGGCAGTGCCGCCCACAGCGGTCTGCCAGAACGGCATATAGAACACATGATGCAGTCCAAAGGGGATCAGCGCACGCTCCAGCAAGCCGTAAATAAAGGTGCCTGCGTAGCCGGAAGCCAGCACCAGTGCACCCAGCGCGGCAATCCCGCTCTGCACCACCGGCCAGATATAGAACATGGCAATGCCGACCACCAGATACACGATCGAACTGACGATGGGCACGAAGCGTGTGCCGCCAAAGAAGGCCAGCACCTGCGGCAGCTCGATCTTATAGAACTTGTTGTGCAGCGCCGCCACGCCCAGACCGACCAAGATGCCGCCGAACACACCCATTTGCAGGGTCGTGATGCCCAGCATGGTGGTGGTGGAGTTGGCAGGCATCGCTTCTACGCCGCCTGCCGCATTGATCATGGCCTGAATGGCTGTATTCATAATGATATAGGCCACTGCACCGGACAGGGCGGCCACCTCTTTTTCCTTGCGGGCCATGCCGATGGCCACGCCCATGGCGAACAGCAGCGCCAGATTGTTGAACACGGCGCTGCCGGTCTGGCTCATTACGTCCAGAATGGTGTAGATCAGGGTACCGGGGTGGATGACGCTGTTCAGGCCATAGGCCGCCAGCATGGTTTCGTTGGTGAACGAGCTGCCGATACCCAGCAGCAGGCCCGCAACAGGCAGCAGTGCAATGGGCAGCATAAAGCTGCGTCCCACGCGCTGCAGCACGCCAAAGATCTTGTCTTTCATCTTCAGTTCTCCTTTTCTCAAGTTCGTATCCAGCATATATATCCACACAGGAAAGACCTGTGGAGAATCAAAGGTGAAGCAAAAGAGCTTATTTTCCCATCCGGATCCGTTTCAGATGGATCGTAAGGAACACCAGTTCCTCGTCCGAAAGCTCCTTGTGCCAGGTGTTGCGCACATACTCCGCAATGCAGCAGGCGCATTTGTAGTGTTCGCTGCAATTGCGGGCGATCAGGGCGCGGAACACTTCGTCATGGGAATCGTTTTCCTGCTCCTGTTTTCCTTGAAATACGCGCTGCGCAAAAAAACGCAAATGCACTGTAAAGCGGCTGAAATCCAGTGCATCCCGGTCAAAATGGCAGTTGTAAAAGCATTCCACTACCTGCACGCAGCCATCCACAAAGCGGGTGACATCGTTCACCACGCTCATGGTGGTGTTGAGCTCTGCGTTGACGATGTGCAGCGCAATGAAACCGCCCTCGTCGTCCGAAAGGTCTGCATGGCAGCGCTGGCGGATGGCAGCAAGGCACTCCATGCCAAGGAGATATTCTTCCGGGTAGAATTCCCGAATGGGAGCCATCAGCGGGTTGGAAAAGCGAATCCCCTGTTCGCTGCGCTGAATGGCAAAGCTGATGTGGTCGGCCAGCGTGATGAGCAGGCTTTCGTTCAGCGGGTAGTTCACCCGACTGCGGATCATTGCCACCAACTCATCGGTGAGCAGCAGATGCTCATAGGGGATCTGTTCCAGAAGTTCCACCAACTTTTGCTGCACGGCAGGGCTGGTCATGCGGTAGCTGTGCTCCACGGTTTCGGCCTCGATTTTATAGCCCGGCTTAGCGCCAAAGCCCAGCCCGCGCCCGGTGACGATCAGCTCACAGCCCGTGGGGTCCACCACGCGCAGGATGTTGTTGTTGATTGGTTTTTTGACGGTATATTGCATTGTTTCTCCTCATCAGGTTGGAAAAGGCAATAAAAAAAGACCACTCTTGACACAGCAAACATACCGAAGGCTGAAACACGCTTTCGGCTTGTGCTATGCAGAGTTGGTCTAGCCCGCCAAACGGTAACAATCCAACGACGCTGCTCGCGTACAATTTTCTTTTTTGTAAGGCACAGACAAATTAAGCACTTGAATCACAATTTATTCTATGCATGATTACAGTACCATATTCTTTGCTGTGTGTCAAGACAGAAACGGGTTTCTTTTTCGCTTTGTTGATTTTGCCCAAACTTAGGCGATATTTTGCAGCAGAGCAACAAGGAAGAGCCTTCCTTATTTTATTGTTCCGCGTGGAACATTTTTTTACTTTTCGGGTTCCGGCTCAAAATAGTCGGCGTATTCGCCGGTCAATTTGGAGCCCAGGCGGCGGATGCCGCCGTACAGGTGCCGCTCCACCAGCGGCTCAAAGGCAGCCAGGTCGCACCGCTCAATGGCGTTGAGCAGGTTGCGGTGGTCGGCGATCACCTCATCCAGTCCGCCGGTGGTCATGGTGTCCAGCATCCGGAAGCGGCTGTAGTCCGCGTGGGCGTTCTGCAGTGTGCTCCACAAATACATCTTATCCATAGCCGTAAACCAGGTCTCGTGCAGCAGGCGGTCGGCCTCGTACAGCTTGTTGTAGTCCGGGGCCTCGGCCCGTGCAAGGGCTTCGTAGGCATCCACCCGCACCCGGATCAGCGCCCGCTGCTCCGGGGTGCATTTGGGGGTGAAGTCCCGCAGGACCTTTGCCTCCACCGCCGTGCGCTCGTAGATCAGTTCATCCACGATGCGGCGGTTCAGGCGGGTGACGGTGGTGCCCTTGTAGGGCACGATGCGCACCAGACCGCTTTCTTTCAGGCGCTGCAGCACCATCCGGATCAGGGTGCGCGGGGCGCCGAAGCGGGCACACAGCGGGTTTTCACTCAGGGGGGAGCCGGGACGGATGGTCAGGTCGATAATCTCCCGCTCCAGCACCGCATAGATCTCAGCATCAGTTTTGTATTGTTCCATCGTTTTCACCAAGGCGCGGCATCATTCCGCGAACAGATTCCAGGGGGCAGTGTCCGGCAGCGGCAGCGTGAAGTTCATGATCCTGCCGGTGTCCGGGTGTACGAACTGCAGACCGCAGCTCTGCAAGGCAATGGCACCCTTCACACGGCTGCCGTATTTGCCGTCGCCCCATAAGGGGTGTTTCCGGGAGGCAAACTGCACCCGGATCTGATGAGTACGGCCGGTGTGCAGGGTGATCTCAGCAAGGCAGGCATCCTGCGTCTGCCGGACAATGCGGTATTCCAGCACGGCTTCCCGCACGCCCTTGCGCGGGCGGCTGACCGGGAACACCCGGCCTCTGCGGCTGTCTTTGAACAGCCAGTCCCGCAGGGTGCCCGCCGCAGGCAGGGCGTCGTTTGGCCCGCCGGAAAGCACCGCCCGGTACTGCTTGACAAAGCAGGGGGCCTCTGCCCTGCCCTCGGCCCGGCCGTCCTGCACTGCATAGGCTTCCTGGCTTTGGGTGATCTGTCGGCTCAGGGCCGCGGCGGCCGCCGGGGTGCGGGCAAAGACCATCAGGCCGGACACGCCGGTGTCCAGCCGGTGCACCACCCCCACAAAGGCATCCGGGGTGTCCCAGTGCTGCCGCAGGGCGGCCGGGACCCCTTCCTCGCTGGACAGCCCCGCAGGCTTGTCCAGCACCACAAGGGCATTGTCCTCGTACAGGATATTCACAGCTTGCCCTCGTTTAGCAGGGCTTTCAGTTTCAGGATGCCGGCAATGGTCTTGCCGTCCTTGATCTCGCCGCGCATGACCATCTCGTAGGCCTTTTCCAGCGGCACCCGGTCCGGGGTCAGGAACTCGTCCGCGTCCAGGTGCATGTGGGTCTCGTGCAGGCCGGTGGCCACCCAGGTGTAGATGATCTCGGTGTCGTAGCCCACGGTGGGGTAGAACTCGCCCAGCGAGGTGTAGTGGTCGGCGGTCAGGCCGCACTCCTCTTCCAGCTCCCGCTTCGCAGCTTCAAAGGGGTCCTCCCCTTGTTCCAGCTTGCCGGCGGGCAGCTCCCACAGCTCCTGCTGCATGGCATAGCGGAACTGCCGCACCATGCAGATGGTGCCGTCGGCAAAATAAGGCACGATGCACGCGCCGCCGTGGTGATGCACCACTTCGCGGGTGGCGGTCCTGCCGTTTTCCAGCAGTGCAGTGTCCTTGGTCAGGGTGATGACCCGCCCTTCAAACAGCGTCTCGCTGGACAGTGTCTTTTCAAAATGGACCGGATTGCTCATTTTCTTCAACGCCCCTTTTTCCGGCACAGCGCCGGTTTTCTGCTTCCCAGTTTACGGCAAAATGCGGTTTGTTGTCAATGATGAGATTCGCCCCGGAACGGGCATTCCGGCCGGAATTTAAAAATTTCTGTAAAAGAGAAGGCTGCCTGTTGCCCAAAAACCGGAAAATCCGCGCCATTGCTCACTTTAACGAACTAAAGACGTACAAAAGCGCTAAAAAAATTTCTTTATTTTTGGTGCGTTTGTTGAGCGGTTTGCGTTTACTTTATGGGCGGAATTTGCTATTATAGTATACAAGCAATAGTGCCTTTATGGGGTTCTCCGGTCCCATGTGGGGCATATTGCCCCGCGCAAAAGGTACCAAATTCTGAATAATGGAGGAAGAAAAATGCCTAGAGCAAAGCAAACTATGGATGGCAATACCGCTGCCGCCCATGTAGCGTATGCCTACACGGACGTGGCTGCCATCTACCCCATTACCCCGTCTTCTCCGATGGCTGACTCTGTGGACCAGTGGTCCGCAGCTGGCCAGAAGAACATCTTCGGCAATCAGGTCAAGGTCGTCGAGATGGAATCTGAGGCCGGCGCTGCTGGCGCTGTGCACGGCTCTCTGGGTGCAGGTGCTGTTACCACCACCTTCACCGCTTCTCAGGGCCTGCTGCTGATGATCCCCAACATGTACAAGATCGCTGCTGAGCAGCTGCCCTGCGTGTTCGATGTTTCTGCACGTACCGTTGCTACTCAGTCCCTGAACATCTTTGGTGATCACAGCGACGTTATGGCATGCCGCCAGACCGGCTTTGCAATGCTGGTCGAGAGCAGCGTGCAGGAAGTCATGGATCTGTCCCCTGTCGCACATCTGTGCGCCATCGAGGGCAAGGTTCCCTTCCTGAACTTCTTCGATGGCTTCCGTACTTCTCATGAGTACCAGAAGATCGAGAAGTGGGATTACGCCGATCTGAAGGAAATGTGCAACATGGAGGCTGTGGAGGAGTTCCGTAAGAAGGCTCTGAACCCCGAACACCCCAAGATGCGCGGCTCCCACGAGAACGGCGACGTGTTCTTCCAGCATCGTGA